>ENA-OQEX01000559-OQEX01000559.1-human-gut-metagenome-genome-assembly--contig:-NODE-559-length-19028-cov-11.156923_pt1 | contig 19028 bp, 18 predicted proteins | sample MGYA00242802_ERZ504649 | MGnify/ENA primary metagenome ERZ504649 (study PRJEB26092, sample SAMD00036194) | human gut metagenome | host: Homo sapiens | study: EMG produced TPA metagenomics assembly of...
GCTCGTCGCTGTCGTCGCTGGTGTCGGCGGGACGCTGTTCACCTACCTCGACCCCGCCCTGGCCAAGGCCGGCCCGCTGCCGTCGACCAACAACATGATCGAGGGAGGGGTGAACTCGCAGCTGAGGGCCGTCCTGCGCAACCACCGGGGCTGACGTCGGTCAAGCGCGTGAAGGCGGTGTTCTGGTGGCGCCACGCTCATTCGGGGGACGCGAGGACGGCGCGCGAGAAGCTCGCCGCGATGCCGACCGACGCGGACATCGACTTCCTGTTCAGCGTCTACTCCGCCTCGCGTCGCGCGAGGACGGAGGGCCGGAGTGGGGCGACAGGGCCGTGTGGGAGGATCTCCACCACAGGGACCCGTACCCGTTCTGGCTGGATTAATGGATGGAAACGGATGTTCTATCGGGACACACATTTTGTCCTATAAGCCAATCTTGCCGCAAGCTTGACGAATGCCGGATGCCCAACAGCTTGATTCATTCCATACCAGATTCTATGCAAAAATGCCACTAAAAGGTCGTAGACGGTAGCGGGTGCTAGGCGAGTTGAATGACATAGCTGAACCTTGTTCATTTGCGTTACACTGCCGCTTAGATGGGACAAGCTGACAAGCTCATTTACCTGCTTAAAGACCGATTAGTCGGGGGATTAATAACAATCGGCCCTCGCTGTACAAAAACTTGCCGCTTGCGTACCAAAAGACAACCTAGAACACAAGGTCGCTCTATTCATAGCGCGGCTTGTATGGTCTTGCGGTTACAGTGTCCATACGGTCGAGTTGAGGAGCGGGCATGGTAAACGATTTGGGCAGTATGGACGACCTCGAGCTGATGCCGCTGGGCGGTGGCTATATGGTGCGACGCGAACGCTTGATGAATGAGCTTCTCGCCAAGGGCCGAAAGGCCGGCATCGTGGTTCTTTATGCGCCCGACGGGTTTGGGAAGACCTCGGTGCTGCTGCAGTACACCCATGAGGTTAAATGCGACCCGACGCGAGGCCCCGTGCGGATTATCGAGGCCGATCGCGCCACTGGGCGCGAGTTGTTTATGCAGCTCGAGGTGGTTACCGAAGAACTCAAAGACAAACCGCACTCCCTTATCGCGATTGATAATGTGCCAAACCTCGATCAGCACGATACCGAAGACCTCATCGACAGGATTCGCGGCCTGCGCGCTATGGGGGTAGGGGTCTTTATCTCCTGCCGTCCTTCAAATCGTCAGCTGATTCATGGGCTGGGCGATTCGGTTAAGATCAATGCGCAGATGCTCAAGGTGCATGCCTATGAGTATTCGGCGTGGGCATCGGCGTTTTCGATCAGCACATCGCTCGACTTTTATCAGCTCACGCAGGGCGTGCCCGAGCTCGTTTCGGCATTGCAGACGGGTCTGTATGGCCAAGGCGACGTAGCCGGTCTGCTCGAAAACGAGATTGTCAACGTATATGGCGCGGCACTTGTCGACCTGGCTTCGCTCGACAATAATGCACTGTTTTGCGTGGCATGTCTCATGATTTTGATGGGCGAGGGCAATATCGCAGAACTCGAGGCTTGCGGGGTGAGGCTATCGATGGTCGACCAGTCCTACTTCGTACGCGACTACCCGATCTTTGGCTTGGACCCCGCCGAGCGGAGTTTTACGTGTCTGGGCACGGAGGATAACGGACGCTTGCGCTTGCGTAAGTTGGTGGCCGAGGTTCGCCCCGAACTTGTTCCGAGGGCGGCCCGGATTTTGCTTAAGGCGGGCCGATGCGATGCGGCGATGGGCCTGGCGGACGCCTTTTTGGACCGTGATGCGGTCCTTGAACTTGCTGGGCAGTATGGGGTCGATCTGGCTCTGACGGGGCACGGGGCCGATATCTGCCGAGCAGCGCTGGGCACGATCGATGCCGAGGATCCGGCTCCAGAGCCAACGCCTGCCGAGGCGCTTGGCGTATATCTGGCAGCGGTCAGCGTGTCCAATACAAAGCTCGCTCGCTATATGGCATCGGTCATCGAGCGCGGGGGCGAACGGGCGGCCTGCGAAATAGACCCTGTTTCATGGAGGGTGGCCCAGACACTGACGGCTGTTTGCTATGGGGACAACGGGCTTGGGCTTCCTACGAACCTGGCCGTGCCAGAAATAGAGACGTCCCACACCGCACTCGACATGCTGTCCGCGCATATCGAGGTCAAGCGATGCCTGACCGAACGGGGAGATGACGGCGGCGTTCTACAGCAGCTCAAAACGAGCAAGGCCTACGACTGTGAGCTCGACATCGCGGGGATTGTTATACGGGCCGATAACATGCTGGTGGAGCTCTTTGACGGGTCGTTTACGGGAACCGACGAGCGCGACGACGAGATGACGGTGGTGCGGGAGGCGCTCGACGTACGTGGGCTTAAGGCGATGGCTGTCTGGGTGCGCATGGTGCTGGCGGCACGGCGGCTCCTTTCCGGCCTGCCGGTAACCGACGACGCGGCGTTCAACGAGCTCGATCGTTTTGCCGTGCGCATGCGCGATAATCAGATTCAGCTGTTTGGCCTGTTGCTAGAAGGCTGGCAGTCGCTGGCAGAGGGACGGCCGGTTAATGCAAAGTTCCGTGCGGTCCAAGTGCTCAAACTTGCCGAGGAGTCGATTGCGTACATGCGCGATAACGCATTGCTGTTGGAGCGCGCGGCGTATCTGCGTAACACTTCGATGGTTTCGGTGCGCGAGGAAGCGGAGCTACTCGATATAAGCCAGACGCAGGTTGGTGGAGCGGAGGCTGGATGGTGGCGCTGCATTTGGCCTGTGCGGGCCGAGACAGCGATCTTGCGGCCTGGATGTCCATGAATCGCGCGGGGATTCTAGAGCCATCGTATCGGCTCTTTGCGCGCCTTGCCATGCATTGTCTGGGCGAGCCGGCGACCAGGATTCGCAAGAAGCTTCCCGTGCGCGAGTTATCGCGGTATTCGCTGCGCGACGATCTGGAAGGGGAGGGCGAGCGCCTGTTCCAGGCCGGCGAGGTTGAAGCCGTTGATACCATCGACCATATCGAGATTCGCATGTTTGGTGCGTTTCGCGCCGAGCGCGATGGGTTTCCCATCACGGGACAAAATGTGGCGGCGCAAGAAGGCGGCGACACTTGCCGAGCGGCTTGCGCTGGGCATGGACGCGCTCGTCGATCGTGAGACGCTGGCCATGGAGCTGTGGCCCCATGCCGAGTTCAATAGCGCCCGCAACAACCTGTACTCGACGATATCGCGCTTGCGGTCGGCTTTGGGACCGACGCCGGATGGCAAGTCGTGTGTGCTCATCCAAAATGAATGCATCGGACTCAACGGCGACTACGTCAAGACCGATGTACGGCTGTTTGACCAGATAAGCCGCGAGGTTTTGGGAAATCGCACGGGTGCGCGCGGGCCCCATTTAGTTGAACTGTGCCTTAAGATTGAGCAGCTTTATGCCGGACCGCTGTATGTTCCCAATGGCTGTAACCCCACCTACTTTTTGCGTATGCGACGCATTATGCAGTCAAAGTACATCGATTGCATGATTAAGGGAGCAAATGCCGCTCTAGAAGAAAACGATCTGCAGTCGGCGATTTGGCTGGCGGAGTCGGGGCTTCGGCAGGAAACAGCGCGTGAGGATATGGTGCGCTGCGCCATGCGCGTCTACAGTGCGGCGGGGCGGCGGCGCGATATCGTCGAGCTGTACAGCGGGCATATGCACCATCTAAGGGAGCAGGTCAATGGCGTGCCCGAGCCCGAGACGCGGCGTCTATACGAGCGCTTGGTGGAGGGGCGGCTCAATCGCGTGCTGGTCGAGCGATAAAAAACGGGCGCCCGAAGTACTTGGGCACCCGTAAGCTTGCCATGTGTTGGCTCGCCGGATCATTGGCTCTTAGACGAGCTTGATCTTCTCGATGTCCTTGCGCGAGGACTCGCGATACAGCGAGAACTTGCGGCCGATGACCTGGACGACCTCGGCGTGGCAACGCTCGGAGAGCTCTTCGGCGGCCTCGCGGGCGGAAAGACTGGAGCCATCGAGCACGGAGCACTTAACGAGTTCGTGCTTCTCCAGGTAGCGACCGTCTGCTCGACGGTGCCTCGTTGACATCGGACTTACCGATGATGATGGCGGGGTTGAGGTGATGGGCCATGCTGCGAAGCTGCTTGACCTGGGCTCCTGTCAGTGCCATGGGTTCTCGCTTTCTATGTATGGGGTGCCCCGCGACGGGGCCTTAATCTACGTGAGCTGTCCCACGATAGCGCAGGAACGGCGCGGTGTGGAGCGCGTTTGCCCAGTTCGCAAAGAATGCGGATGCCGAGGTGATGGGCAGCTCGGGCTGTGAACGGGCTACGAGCGGGATTCAGAGACCGGTTCCCATGCAATAAACGCCCAGCGAACCTTGCGGACATGATCGAGCATATAGCGCCCCTGCGGCACGCCCTTGGAGCCCGGCTCACCGGCATGGGGGTTCTCAATCATGTGTTGAGCGATGTAGTCGCGCAGGCAGTCGATCTTATCCTCGTTGCCATGCTCGAGCATACGGGAAAAATCCGCCACGCCTGCCTCAAGGCTGTCGAAGGTATCGCGACGAGGCGATTCAAAGTATGTAACCTGCGGCAACGAACCCATCTGAATGAGGATGTTGAAGGCGTACACAAAGCCATTGCTGCAGGTAACCGAGGCGCCGATAGCGTTCATCAAGTGCAGATCATAGCGCGGGCTGGAGTTGGCGACCATCGTGACAGCACAACGCCGACGAGCCGTACGGTCGAGCTTGGCAAGCGCACCTTTTAGATCGGTCGTCGTAACCGACCGACTGGCAAAGGCAACATCCACCGTTTTCGCGACCGGTCCAACCAAATCCCAATCATCATCCCAAGCAAGCTCAAGCGGTGTAATGCGATTCTCGAGCCCATGGTACTCAATGCCAGCATCAAGCGTGCCCAACATGGCAGGGGAAAAGTCAGCAGCAATCACAGGATGTCCAGCCTGAGCAAGCGGAATAGCAATCGACCCAGCTCCACACCCCATATCGAGCACCGATTCGCCAGGCTTTAACGCCAATAGCTTCATAAAGTCCCGGGCATACGGAGCAGTCTCAAGCGGCCGAAAATGCCGAGCCCGCTTATCCCATTCAAAAGAATCATCAGCCCGCCGCCGACCAGCCTGCAGGCGCATCCATTCGCCATTCCAATCAGCGGAAAGAAGCTCAGAGCGAGCGTCCCCATCAACCACGGGCCAACCTCCTAGCAACAAAAAAGCGACTCCTCCCAAAAGAAGAGCCGCAACCAGCATATATCAGAAAAAGAACCGTTCCAACGCCAAACCGCCGCACCAGCCAAGTGGTGCAGGAGCGAAGCGACTGCAACCGGGATAGAACCCAACTGAGGTCCCGTTGTGCGGGAGCCCCGGGGAGGGCAAATATATAAGGTCGATCGCGAGTTCGGCACGAGCCGGAGAGCACTTAATGTGCTTTCCGTGCGAGTCAGGACTGTCCGAGCAGGCGACCTTATATGTCTGCCGCCCGGCGGCGGGGCTCCTCGCCTCGTATCCCTAGGCTAGTTCTTGAGCGAGTTCAGCGGCGCCGGGAATCGACCACCGCGGTGGGCAAGCACGGTGCCGGCGTTGGGGTTCACCGGCATGATGGGCGCACGGCCAAACAGGCCGCCGTACTCGACGCAGTCGCCCACGCCCTTGCCGATAGCAGGAATCACGCGGACGGCCGTGGTCTTGTTGTTGATGACGCCGATGGCCATCTCGTCGGCGATGATGCCGGCGATGGTCTCGACCGGGGTGTCGCCGGGGATGGCGATCATGTCCAGGCCAACGGAGCACACGCAGGTCATGGCCTCGAGCTTCTCGAGCGAAAGCGCACCGGCTTCGACGGCGGCGATCATGCCGGCGTCCTCGGACACGGGGATGAAAGCGCCCGAAAGACCGCCCACGCTGGAACTGGCCATGACGCCGCCCTTCTTGACGGCATCGTTGAGCATGGCGAGCGCGCAGGTCGTGCCGGGGCCACCGCAGGTGCCCACGCCGATGATCTCGAGGATGCGAGCGACGGAGTCGCCGATGGCAGGCGTAGGTGCCAGCGAAAGGTCGACAATGCCTTCTCGACACCCAGACGATGGGTGGCTCGCGGCTCATGAGCTCACCGGCACGGGTGATCTTAAAGGCGGTCTGCTTAATCTTCTCGGCGACTTCCATCATCGATGCAGAATCGGGCAGCTTCTCCAGGGCTGCTGCCATAACGCCGGGGCCCGAGACGCCTACGTTGATGACGGCGTCGGCCTCGCCACCGCCGTGGACGGCGCCCGCCATAAACGGGGAGTCCTCGACCATGTTAGCAAAGCAGACAAACTTGGAAGCGCCGACGGAATCCTGGTCGGCCGTGAGTTTAGCGGCATCGATGATGGTCTGGGCGGCCATAAGCACGGCGTCCATGTTGATGCCGGCGCGCAGGCTGGCGACGTTGACGCTGGAGCAGACACGGCTCGTGGTGGCGAGCGCCTGGGGGATGGACTGGATGACGCGGCGGTCGGCGTCGCCGATGCCCTTCTGGACGAGTGCGGAGAAGCCGCCCAGGTAATCGATGCCGAGCGTCTCGGCCGCACGGTCGAGGGCATGCGCGATGGGGGTGAGGTCCTCATCCTTGCAGCACGCGGCGATCTGCGCCACCGGGGTGACGGAAACGCGCTTGTTGACAATGGGGATACCGTACTCGCGCTCGAGGTTCTCGGCGGTCTCGACCAGATGCTCAGCCGTGTGCGTCACATGGTCGTAGATCTTCGTGCACATGCGGTCGAGGTTCTCGTCACCGCAACCCATGAGCGAAACACCCATGGTGATGGTCCTGATGTCGAGGTTCTGTTCCTCAACCATGCCGCGGGTTTCCGCGATTTCTGCGGGCGTGATCGCCATCCTTGCGCTCCTATCTGCCAAAACGAGCATAGTCTTATCTATTCTAACGTGCCGCACGTGCCAAGTGGCGCGTGCGGCACGTTTGGTGCTCGGTTGTTTCCGTTGTGTTACTTCCCAAAGACCTCTTCGGCGATACGAGCGCTCTCGGCGGCGTCCTTGGCGTAGTAGTCCGCGCCGATTTGCTTGGCGTATTCGGAGGTGAGCACGGCGCCGCCCACGATGATCTTGACGCCCGGAACCTCGGCATGGAGCAACTTGATGGTCTCTTCCATGGCGACGACCGTGGTGGTCATAAGCGCCGAGAGGCCGACGAGCTTGATGTCACGCTCCTGCACGGTCTTGAGCACCTCTTGCGGGTCGACATCGCGGCCTAGGTCAAAGACGGTGTAGCCGTAGTTATCGAGCAGCATCTTGACGATGTTCTTACCGATGTCGTGGATGTCGCCCTTGACGGTGGCCACGCAGATCTTGCCCTTGTCGCGATCTCGCCGGCGGGCATCAGGCGCTTGATGGTGTCGAAGCCCACGCGTGCGGCTTCGGCCGAGGCCATAAGCTGCGGCAAGAAGAACTTGCCCTGGTCAAAGAGGACGCCAACCTCGTCGAGGGCGGGGATAAAGTGATTGTTGATGAGGTCCATGGCGTCGTGGTCTGCCAGCAGACGCTCGGTCTCGGCAGCGATCTCGCCTTTGCGGCCCGAGACGACCATGCGACGAATCGGGTCGTCGTTGCCGTCGGTGCCGTCGGTGCCGGCAGCGGGCACGGTGTCGGTCGATGCGGCCTGAGCTGCTGCCGGGTTGGCGGCGATCTTATACGGATCGGTCCAGCCGGCATAGCGCTCGATGTATCCGGTCGAGCCCTCGTCCTCAACGCTCAGGACGCGATAGCTGTAGACGGTATCCATAAAGCGCTTGGAGCCCGGGTTCATGATGGGGGCGTCCAGACCCGCGCCAAAAGCGGCGGCCAAAAAGACCGAACCCAGCAGCGGGCGAGCGGGCAGGCCAAAGCTGATGTTCGACACGCCGAGCGCGCATTTGACGCCCAGGCGCTCCTTGCACAGGGACATGGCGCGCAGGATCTGCTCGGCCTGGCGTTGATTGGTCGAGGCGGTCATGACCAGGCAGTCGATGAGGATGCGGTCCGGGCCAATGCCGTAGCGGGCGGCCTCGGCCACGATGCGCTCGGCGATGGCGAAGCGGGCCTCGGCGGTATCGGGGATGCCGCCTTCGTCGAGCGTAAGGCCGACGACGTTGGTGCCGTAGTGGGCAACCAACGGAAAGATCTCATCCATGATCTGCTGCTTGCCGTTAACCGAGTTGATGATGGGCTTGCCGGCGTATCGGCGCACGGCGGCCTCGACGGCAGCGGGGTCGGTGGAGTCGATCTGCAGCGGCAGGAGCGTGGAGCCTTGGAGCTGTTCGGTTGCCTGCTGGATGATCTTGACCTCGTCGATCTCGGGCAGGCCCACGTTGACGTCCAGGATGTCGGCGCCTGTTCCTGCTGGCTGATGCCCTGGCTTACGACGTAGTCCAGGTCGCGTCGCGTAGGGCCTGCTGCAGGCGCTTTTTGCCGGTGGGGTTGATGCGCTCGCCGATGACAGCGATCTTGTGGCCGTCGCAGGGAAGGTCCACGACCGTTTGGGCGCTCGTGACCGACATGCTGGGCTTGCGGTGGCGCGGGCTGGACGTGTGGTTGTCGATAAGCGTGCGCAAGGCCGCCATGTGCGCCGGCGTGGTGCCGCAGCAACCGCCCACGACGCTCACGCCGTCCTCAATCATACCCGGCGACGGCCACGGCGTACTCGGGCGCCTGGATATCAAAGACGGTGTTGCCGTCGTCGTCCACGTGGGGCAGTCCTGCGTTGGCCTGCACCATAACGGGCTTGTCCGTAACGGTGAGCATGCGAGCGGCGAGTCCTCGGAGCTCGGCCGGTCCCTGGCTGCAGTTGATGCCCAGAACGTCGGCGTCGATAGCGTCGAGCGTGATGGCGGCGACCTCGGGGCTCGTTCCCAGGAAGGTACGGCCGTCTTCCTCGAAGGTCATGGTGGCAAAGACGGGCAGGTCGGAGTTCTCGCGGCAGGCGAGGACGGCTGCCTTGATCTCGGCCAGGTCGGTCATAGTCTCGATAATAAAGAGGTCCACGCCCGCATCGACGCCGGCACGCACTTCCTCGGCAAAGAGGTCATAAGCCTCGTCGAAGCTGAGGGTACCCAAAGGGCGAAGCAACGCGCCGATGGGACCGATGTCACCGGCGACGTAGCGGGCGCCGGCAGCGCGGGCACAGGCGACGGCCGCGGCAAAGACATCTGCCACGGTGGCGGCGCCATCGAGCTTGTGCGCGTTGGCGCCAAAGGTGTTGGCGGTGATCACGTCGCAGCCGGCCTCGACGTACTGACGCTGAATATCGGTAATGACCGGGGGCTCCTCAAAGTTGAGCAGCTCGGGCAGGGCGCCGGCCTTCATGCCGGCCGCCTGCAGCATGGTACCCATGCCGCCGTCGAACAGCAGGTGTCCCGTGCCCTCGATGGCGGCGCGCAGACGATCGTCCTTAATGCGAAGGTCGTCGATCGTGCGCGTCTTGTATGCAGCTCCGTTGCGGCGCGCAGCATCAACAGGCGCCGCCAGCGCGGCACCGTCCAGATCATGAGTGATAAGTATGTTTGAGCTATTCGCCATGTGCGTCCATTTCGTCTAGAGCCCACTGAGGAATTTCTATTTGAAGGGATTTGTCGGGCTCGATATCTTCGATTCGCTTGTTGTAGTGGCAAGAAGCCGTGCGACATTTAATCGAATTAGGTCTCGCTTGTAGAACGATAATTCTTCAATATTGATGCCGATAAACGATTCGAGCGCGATAACCTGTACGCGATTGCCGAGTCCCTCACTTTCGAACAGTCCGTAAGCGAAGGAAACTTTATCGTGGGGGACAACGACGATGGGCCGAATGCCATTTCGAATGTTATCTCGGCATCGATCGGTCAATTTGGCCATTGGCGATACAGTCACGTGAAATGCAGCATCATTGATTTGGAAATCGCCAGAACGGTCTGTTTGCTGGTCGGCAGCGTTTGAGTTGTCCTTTCCGATTTCTATGGTTGGAAATAACATCTCTAGTTTTGCGCCTACCAGGTGCTGTGCGACGGTACCCGTTGGCTTATCGGACCGTAGGCTTGCTTCGGCTAGGATATCATCGACAATGACAGAAATTGGTTTTTGAAGATCGATTTCTACTTTGATTCTCTGCCGGTTAAAGAAATCGACCTGGATTCGCTCGACGAAGAAATTGGCGATTGCATTCGCAGCTTCAAGACGAGCGTCTTCGCAAGTGTCACTGGGTAGGGCAGAGTTGATAATTGTGGCAAGCTCAAGCGCATCGGGAGTGTGCCGCGTGAGGTTCTGCCGCCCTCTGATGCGAAGGCACGCGTTTCCCCATGTCTGGCTAAAACTGTTTTGATGCATGCTCCACTTAGGCCTCGTACTTGGCTCCCCTTGTCCGATTGCACATAATCGTCGGTGAGCGGAAAACGGTTTTGCAACAGCTCGCTTATGCCTATGCCAACCGCCATGACGTTACGGTTGACATTGCCTCGCTTGCTGCGTTTGGATTCGTACCAGAGTTCAATGGCATCCAAGATATCTTTATCGGGCTCGTTCAAGGAGCAATTGGTCATTTCCATTATTGTTCACTCCGTTCCTTGAAGACATAAGCGCTGGTTTGACTGCATTTTTTATAAGCCAAGTGACAACTGGCACGGCAACTGCATCGCCGAATGCGTAGCGAATCTGAGCATCCGAGAAGCCGCTAAACTGACATGAGTCAGCACCTTGGAGACGGCATATTCGGTTCCAGTCATCCAGCGAACTTCTATCTTTCCGTTTTCGCATATAACGACTGCCTGTCTTGATGAGCCGCCGCGAGCCGTTCTTAGACATCCGGCAATTTCTTCTTCACGGATTTCCCAGCGCACAACGCCTGATCGCGTGCGACGGTAAGCAGTGCGAACAGTTTTTTCTTTGGCATTTAAGAAGCGCTGAAGGCGCTCTGCTTGATGCGGTGCAAGCGAGTCGATAAATGCTTGTACTTGGTTTTTGTTCCACCAACGCTTGTCGCCCTCGGGAATATCTTCAACAACCGTTGCAAGGCCCGTCATGCGAAGTGGGCTCGGCTCGTTTAGGTGAGAGACGTGCGTAATGAGTGAAGGGTCGGAGTGAATCCAGGAGACCTTTTCAGGTCGAAGCGAGGAATCGAGTCGGCTGTTGGGAAGAGGGTCTTTTAATCCGACGATAAACATGCGGGGGCGTGACTGGGGAAGCCAGTGCCGTGCATCGATAAAATAAGCGTCGCATGAATAGCCTAAACGATTAAATTCCTGGCAAACGAGTCTAAAGTCATCACTGTTATTAGACGTGGCAAGGCCGATGACGTTTTCGAGAACAAGTGCCCGCGGGGCACGATGCTCATTCCTTCGATGGCCTTAATAAAGCCAAAGAACGCACTGGACTCTTTGCCAGAGATAAGTCCCTCCCTGTTTCCCGCGAGAGATAAGTTTGTGCAAGGCTTGACGCCCATGCGATGTCGGCTTGGGGTATTAGGTCGGGGTCGAGTGTGTGGACATCCTGCTCGACTAGATGCTCATCGCCCCAGCACTGGCTGTACATGGCGCATTTAGTACGGTCTATGTCATTTGCCCAGATTGTTTTGATTCCGGCTTTTGCCATGCCGGCACGAGCCAAGCCAATGCCTGAAAAAAACTCAAGCGCGGTTAGTTGTGGCGAGAACTGCAGAATGTTGTGCATGTACTGGCTTTCAGATAGTTGTTATTTGGCATCTTATGGTACTTGTTTGTGAGGACATCCGCTTACTTACGGATGAGATTCCCTCGATACCGTGCCATCAATTGACATTTTATTCAGAATGCGAATAGCAGGTGGTGTGGGCGGCGCGGAAGCGGCAGTGCTCACGCATGCGGCAGATATTGCAGGTGGGGCGGCTCTGGGCGTCGTGGACCTCGCCGTCAAACAGACCGATCACCGCGGTCACGCTCTTGGTGGGCATGAGCAGGCTGGTCGGCGTGACGGTAAGCCCGATGAGCCGCGTAGCGTTGAGCGCAGCCACGATTGAGCGCTGGGCCGAGAGCGGGCAGTCGCCATAGCCGGGACTAAAGCGCCAGTTACCGGCGAGCCCGTGTGCAGCGGCCGCAGCCTTGACCTGCTGGTCCATCTGCTCGACGGCGGCTTCTACATAGGCAGAGCATGCGGCGTCGAGCACGGCGCCTTCCAGAGGCTGCTGGGCTCCCGTGGTGCGCAGGCGACGCTCGGCGTTCATGCCGAGGGTGCATGCCATGAGTGCGGCAAGGCGGGCGTCCTTAAGGTGGCGATAGATATCACGACCCCGCAGCTTAACATTGGTGCCAACCAAGCGGATGCAGGGCTCGCCCTGCTCGTCGACGCCCGTGGCATCGACGGCAAACACGCGTCGCACGCCGCGGGGCTCGATATCCAGCTCTAGGCGCTCGACTACAAGCTCAATTCGTCGGGACAGCTCGGGCTCAATCTGCTGGCCGCCGTAGCCCAGATACCGCAGCATCTCGGCACGGTCGACACGAGGGTGGTGGGCAGCGTCGATACGGTAAAGCGCCGGCGACGCAAGGTCGGCCGGCACTTCAACAACGGTTGTATCGATGTGCGGTTTTTCCATTACCCTAGGCGCTCCATAATGGTCGCGGCGATCGCAGGACGATTCATAGTGTACAGGTGCAGACCGGCGGCACCGTGCTCCTTGAGTCGCAAAGCTGACGGGCGGCATAATCTACACCGGCTGCCTGCAGGCTCTCGGGGTCGTCTCGTACTTGGCGAGAATCTTGATGACGGGGGAGGCAGCGACGCACCGCACATAAAGACCATGCGGCTGATTTGCGACTTGCCCATAAACGGCATGATGCCCGCGGTAATGGGCACGGTGATGCCCGCCTTGTCGGCAAGCTCGCGGAAGCGGTAGAAGCACTCGTTGTCAAAGAAGAGCTGCGTCACAAAGAAGCTCGCGCCGGCGTCCTGTTTTTGCTTGAGGTATTCGACCGAAGCGTTGAGGTCCTCACAGGCAATGTGGCCCTCGGGGTAGGCCGCGGCGCCCACGCAAAAGCCGGCGTCGACGAGCTCGGGGATGAGGTCGCGGGCGTAGGCGTAGTCCGAGGCGGGCTTGTCGTCCTCGGTCGCGCCAGCAGGAAGATCACCGCGCAGGGCCAGCACATTTTCTACGCCGGCGGAGCGGTATTCGTCGATCTTGGCGGCGATGTCGGCATGCGTGCGGCCAACGCAGGTAAGGTGCGCCACCGAGGGCGTGTCGAATTCGCTCGAAATCATATGCGCGATGGGGGCGGTGGTGGCACCGTTGCCCGAGCCGCCGGCCGAGCAGGTGACCGAGACAAAGCTCGGCGAAAGCTTGCACAGATTGCCTGCACTTCGCGAGCCGTGTCGAGGGTCAGCTCGCCTTGGGCGGGAACATCTCAAACGAAACGGGTGCGGTGCCCTGGGATGCTGCCTGCTTAAAAACCTCGTCGACGCGCATATCGTGCTCCTTTAGATACGTAATAGTGTGATGTGTTGTAAGGATTCTACAGCACCACTGTGTCACGGTGGAGTTTCACTCGCTATTCGGGGATACCAATCAAAGATGCCTTGCTATCGACATTCCCTATAGCAGAGCGGTCAATCTAGGATGGGGCTATAAAGACTGGTATCTGATGCGAAATACCAGTTAATAGAGCCCATCCCAAATTGACTACCCTTAAACCATGGGGAGAGGTCTGCAATTTATACAGTTGATTGGCTGTTGAGGGCGGCAACGCCGCCGCGATGCGGTAACCTCATTGATTGGTTTCGTGACAGCAACATAACGGTAATGTTGCGGAAACACGACGAGCCTAATCTATGACTCGTTCGTTAGTAATCAACACCGCTTCTCACGCGGTGCCGATACGAAGGGAGTTCCGTATGGCCGAACTTACTGACCGCTTCGGGACCATGGTGTTCTCTGAGGAAGTCATGAAGGACTACCTCCCCAAGGACATTTGGAAGCGCCTTGCTGCAACCCTCGAGGACGGTGAGCCGCTCGACCTGGATGTGGCCAACGCCGTTGCCCACGCCATGAAGGTCTGGGCCATCTCCAAGGGCGCGACGCACTACGCGCACTGGTTCCAGCCGCTTTCGGGCATTACTTCCGAGAAGCACGACAGCTTCCTCGAGCCCAACCACGACGGCACCGCCATTACCAAGTTTACGGGCAAGAACCTCATCCAGGGCGAGCCGGACGCCTCCAGCTTCCCCAACGGCGGCCTGCGTGCCACCTTCGAGGCCCGTGGCTACACCGCTTGGGATCCCACCAGCCCCGCATTCATTAAGGACGATGTCCTGTGCATCCCCACGGCTTTCTGCTCCTACACGGGCGAGGCCCTGGACAAGAAGACCCCGCTGCTGCGCTCCATGACCGCGCTCTCGCGTGAGTCCAAGCGCGTTTTGGCGTTGTTTGGCAAGACCCCCAAGAAGGTCGTTCCTTCCGTGGGCGATGAGCAGGAGTACTTCCTGATCAAGAAGGACGCTTACCGCAAGCGCAGGGACCTGGTCATCACCGGTCGCACTCTCTTTGGCGCTGCTCCCTGCAAGGGCCAGGAGCTCGAGGAGCACTACTTTGGCGCTATCCGCCCCACCGTCTCGGCCTATATGAAGGACCTGGACGATGAACTGTGGGCGCTTGGCATTCCTGCCAAGACCAAGCACAACGAGGTCGCTCCCTGCCAGCATGAGCTCGCTCCTGTCTATGGCGAGGTGAACGAGGCCATCGACCAGAACCTGGTCATGATGGAGAAGATGAAGCTCATCGCCTCCCGTCACGACTTGGTCTGCCTGCTGCACGAGAAGCCCTTTGAGGGCATCAACGGTTCGGGCAAGCACAACAACTGGTCGCTTGGCACCGAGTCCGAGAACCTGCTCGACCCGGGCGACACCCCGCTCGACAACCTGCAGTTCATCGTCTTCCTCACCGCGGTGATCGAGGCCGTCGATAACTATCAGGAGCTCCTGCGTGCCTCCGTTGCCTCGGCCGGCAACGATCATCGTCTGGGCGCCAACGAGGCTCCTCCGGCGATTATGTCCATCTTCCTGGGCGACCAGCTCACCGAGGTCGTCGAGAAGATCATCGATGGCAAGGCTTCCGTCCATGCCACGCGCGGCGTGCTTGACCTAGGCGCCGATACCCTGCCCAAGCTGATGCAGGACAACACCGACCGCAACCGTACCTCCCCGTTCGCCTTCACCGGCAACAAGTTCGAGTTCCGTGCCTGCGGCTCCGAGCAGAACGTCTCCGACTCCAACCTGGTGCTCGATGCTGCCGTGGCCAAGTCGCTCAAGTCTTTCGCCGACGCACTCGAGGGTACGCCCGAGGATAAGTTCCAGGACGCCGCGCTCGAGTACTGCAAGAAGGTGCTGACCGATCACCAGCGCATCCTGTTCTCCGGCGACGGTTACTCCGACGAGTGGCCCATCGAGGCCGAGAAGCGCGGCCTTGCCAACAACAAGACCACGGCCGACGCTCTTCCCGCCTTTGTTTCCGATAAGGCCATTGCGCTCTTTGAGGAGACGGGTGTCCTGACCCGCGCCGAGGCCCAGTGCCGCTATGACTGCAAGCTCGAGAAGTACAACAAGCTCATGAACATCGAGGCTACCACGATGGTTCGCGAGGCGCGTCGTACCTATCGCCCGGTCATTACCGCCTATGCCACCAAGGTCGCTAAGGGCCTTGAGACTATTCGTGCCGCCGGTGCTGAGGCCGCCATGCAGTGCGAGCAGAACACGCTCAACAAGCTCTGCAACGGTATCACCGCCATCAACGACTCCATCAAGCGCTCGACGCCGTACATCAGAAGGCCGAGGCTCTCGATGGCCAGGAGCAGGCCAACGTATACGCGCACGAGGTCGTTCCCGCTATGGATACGCTGCGTGCCGCCGTGGACGCAATGGAGGAGATCGTGGCCGCCGACTACTGGCCGGTTCCGACCTACGATGACATTCTGTTCTACGTGTAGAACGTAACCGACATATCGTCACGGTATTGAGCCGGGGTCCGCATCGCGCGGGCCCCGGCTATTTGTTTGCGAAGGACGCTTTGGATCCCGCTTTGCAACTGATTCGCCCACGCAATAAGGGGTCGTGGGCAAAAAACGTCAAATATGAGTACTGTCACAAGCCCTGTAGCATTATCTTTTTGCAAAATATGCAGTGTTACGCAACATATGTCCAAGTACTTAGCTGATAAATGCCTGCAATTCCTCCGCCATAGGACGCCTTGTGTCCAAATCGCCTTCTGATGGCATGAAATCGCTGTTACTAAATTGGTAACAGTACTCATATTTGCTATTTTTTGTCCACGGGCCCTTGGATGACAGTGTGATTTTATGCCTTCGGGGTTCGAATCCGGCGTATGGGTAGCAAAAAGCCCGTCACCGCGGGGGTAACGGGCTTCTCGTTTCAATGGTGCCCCCAGCGGGATTCAACCCGCGATATCCACCTTGAAAGGGTGGCGTCCTTGGCCGCTAGACGATGGGGACAGCGGGAAAGAGTATAGCAGACTTTTTTGCCGGCGCGTATATCGTTGGCAAACTGGAAAACCACCACAAAGGTACCTGTCCCCTTTGTGTGGTGGGGTGCTAGGGGAGGAGCTTCATGGCGGCGTCGTGGGCGGCGTGCTCGTAGGCGTCGTCGAGGGGTTTGAGCGGCAGCAGGGCTGTGGCCTGCGCATCGCCGCGGCGCTCGAGGGCGTGCGCGATCAGCCAGTCGGCGAGTTCGGGGTTTTTGGGCAGCGCCGGCCCGTGCAGGTACGTGCCGATCACGCCCTTGTAGACGAGGCCCTCAAAGCCATCGTCGCCGTTGTTGCCGGTGCCCGTGACGACGGACGTTCCGAGCGGCGTGGCCGCTGTATCGAGCAGGGTGCGGCCGCCGTGGTTCTCGAATCCCACAAAGGGCTCGGGTGCCAGATTGGTTTCGACGGCTACGTTGCCGATCAGGCGGTCGGAGCCGCGTACGGTTTCGGCGGCAATGACCCCCAGACCCTCGATGCGATCCTCGCCCATATAGTACGAACGGCCGAGCAGCTGATAGCCGCCACAGATGGCAAGCAGCGAGCCGCCATCCTCAACATAGGCCGCGACCTTGTCTTTTTGAGCGAGCAGTTCATGTGCAACCGCCAACTGGTCGCGATCGGAGCCACCGCCCATCATAACGATGTCGCGTCGGTCAGGTCGAGCGTCTCGCCCATGTGACTTCGTCCACACGCACGGGAATGCCGCGCCAGGCGCAGCGGCGTTCGAGCGCGATAACGTTGCCGCCGTCGGCGTAGAGGTTGAGCGCATCGGGATACAGGTAGACGATGCGCAACGGGCGCGAAAGCTCGACCGGCGCAATATCGGTGGGGACAGCGCTACCATCGGCGCGCGTTACGGCGTGGGAGACAATCGAGCTTGCATCGTCGTCTTTAAGCCCGTCGAGCTCCTTGACTAACGGCGGGAAGGCCGTGTAGTTGGCGACGGCGTAGAAGGTGTCATCGGCGGCCTCGTCTGCCACGGCGCCGATCGCCTGCGCGACGTCCGAGATAATCGCGGCATCGATGCCGGCGTACTTGAGGCGTACCTGCATGTCGTGCGCACGCGTGCCTCCGGCAAAGGCGACAAGACCCGGCGTGTCGGCGATGCGCTCGAAGTCGACATCGTAGATCCACGAGACATCGTGGCCGTCGGCATCGTTATCGTTTAGGAAGAAGGCGCAGAGCCTGCCACCTGCCGTTTTAATGGACTGGATCTGGCGATCGAAGCCCACGGGATTCTTGGCCAGGTTGGCCTCGACGGTGCGGCCGGCAATATCCCAGCGGCCCATGCGTCCGCCGGCGGGCACGTAGGCATTAAGCGTGGGCTGCAGGTGCGCCGCGTCCACGCCCAGCTCGTGCGCCGCAAAGAAGGCGGCGGCGACGTTATAGACCATGTACAGGCCGTTGTAGCGCGTGGCGATGTGCACGGCGGGCGCGTTGGCCTCAGGTCCAAAGGCCAGGTCAAAGCCGTAGCCGTCGCAGCCGAGCTCAACGCCCGTCACGCGGCGGAGCAGCGCGGGGCGACCCCAGCCGCACGAAGGGCAATGATAGCGCCCAGCTGTCCGTACTGCACATAGTCGTATTCCAGCGGGGCGTTGCACTGCGAGCAAAAACGCGAGTCGCTAATGCGGTCGGACTCGGTGCCCGTGGCGCCGTCGATGCCAAAGGCGATGCTTGCATTGGGAACGCGCGCGGCGATTGCGGCACAAAGCGGGTCGTCTGCGTTGTAAATGAGCGTCGTTGCCGGAGAGAGCTCCAACGCATGGGCGATGACGTCTTGGGTATGGTCGATCTCGCCGTAGCGGTCTAGCTGGTCTCGGAACAGGTTGAGCAGCACAAAGTACGTCGGTTTGAGCTTGGGCAGAACGCGTACGGTGTAGAGCTCGTCGCACTCAAAAACGCCCACGCGCTTGCCGCTGGCCGTTCGCTTAAGGTTGCCGCGCGCCTCGAGCAACGCGCCCACCACGCCCGGCTCCATGTTGTTGCCAGCACGGTTGCACACCACGGTGGCGCCGCTGGCGGCAACGGCGTCGGCGATGAGGTTGGAGGTGGTGGTCTTGCCATTAGTACCGGTAATCACCACGCTGCGGTTGACCAGGCTCGCGAGGTCGCTTAGCAGCTCGGGGTCGATCTTCATGCGATGCGGCCGGGAAGCACGCCACCCTGGCGTTTGAGGACAGAGCGCAGTCCCCAGCGGGCGATATCGCTCGAGGTGCAGGCGAGAGATGAGCGGAGGTTCATGAAGTCGTTCCTAACATAGATGACATGGTCGGGGCGATCGCGTCGCTAAAAGCCGTAGCGGCGCGCAAATTCCTGGGCGAGCTGCGATACATCTTCGCAGGCGTTGGCCCAGGGGGCAAAGTCGGGGGTGTCCGAGATAATGCCGTCGGCTCCCAAACTGCCTGGTGCGAAAGGTCCCAGGGGTCGCGCGGCTCGGGTCGGCAGGGAAGATACGGCGTCTGGGTACATGGGATTCAGCAAGAGAACGCGCCGCCCTGCAGCGGTTAG
>ENA-OQEX01000560-OQEX01000560.1-human-gut-metagenome-genome-assembly--contig:-NODE-560-length-19005-cov-13.090635_pt1 | contig 19005 bp, 18 predicted proteins | sample MGYA00242802_ERZ504649 | MGnify/ENA primary metagenome ERZ504649 (study PRJEB26092, sample SAMD00036194) | human gut metagenome | host: Homo sapiens | study: EMG produced TPA metagenomics assembly of...
GGACACGGTCATGATGTTCGTTGTCGGATTTCTCGGTGGTTTCTCAACATTCTCCACGGCGCTCAACGAAGTGGTTTCATTGATTCGCCAGCGTCGTTTTACGCTGGCTCTGGGCTATGGAATAGCAACCGTCGCGGTGCCTCTCATTTGCGTGGCCACCGGTTTCGGCATTGCGCTGCTCGCCAATCCGGCGTAATTTTCACGTTACACGGACGGTCGCTGAGTAACATGAAAGAAATCTGAGCGCAACCGCCATCAAGGCCGTCAGCCGGATGCGACGCTGGTGATTGCATTCGACCAGACCAAGCCGCTGCTGAAGGATGGCAAGGATATCCAGTACCAGGGCCAGACCGGTATCGGACCGTTCAATAAGAACAATGATCCGAGCTCCGCGAACATCGGCGTCTACACCTTCGACAAAGACAACAAGCCGGTCTTCGACCACACCCAGTCCGGCGACGTGCCGACCGACTGATCGCAATGTAGGTCATCATCAATACAAGAAGACGGCGCAAAGTGAGTGTGGATATCGCAAGCTTTGCGCCGTTTCTTTTGTTGTGCTGTGCTGCCGTTTTCCGTGTCGTGGGCAGCATACGAAAATCAATATTGAAAATCAAGTAAAGGGGTAACCCCGTTAAGCGATATACACGTCGGACTGTCGAACAGGTTCGAGAGAATGTAAATGAATGTAATATCTCGCGAGAAGCGCACGGAAAGCGCGCGGCAAGCACGTGAGAATACAACGATGGAACAGTGATAACGGGGAAGGTGCGATCATGGTCGGCATGCGCGATGTGGCGAAGAAGGCCGGGGTGTCCCTGAGACTGTCTCGCTGGTGGTGAACGGCACCGGATATGTATCCAGCGATATGCGCGACCGTGTGCATAAGGCCATGCAAGCCCTCAATTATGTGCCGAACGAGCTTGCGCGCAACCTGTACCACGATCGCACGAATCTGGTCGGCGTCATCGTGCCCACCATCCGCCACCCGTTCTTTGCAACGTTTACCGCACATCTGCAGCACGCGCTCGCCGCGCAAGGACTGTGCACTATGCTGTGCTCCACCGCGGATGAGGCGGACGGCGAAATTCAATATGTCGACATGCTGCGCAGGCACATGATGGACGGCATCGTCATGTGTGCGCACACCTCGCATCCCGGCGATTATTGGACGTCGATTCACCGTCCGATCGTCGCGTTCGACCGCGTGCTTGGAGACGGTATTTCGTCGATCGGATCCGACCACGAGCAGGGTGGTCGGCTGATTTCGCAGATGCTGATTCGCAGCGGCGCGCGTCATGTGGTGATGATTGGCGGCCCACGAGACCAGTTCTTCGATTTGGCGGCGCGTGGTGAAGTTGGGGAGGGGTCGTTCGATTTAGGGAAGACCACGTTCCCGACGGTGCGCTACTACCTCACGTTGGAGCAGGAATTGACCGCCGCGGGCGTGAAATATGAGTATATCGAGGCTGGCGAGGTGATGGATTTCGCCGGTTATCATCGCGCGGTCGACAAGGCGCTCGACGGGGTGGCGACCGACGGCGTCGATGCCGTGGTCAGTTCCGATATTGGCGCGGCTTTCTGCGTGCGCGAGGCGTTGGGTCACGGAATTTCGATTCCAGGTGAGTTGCAGGTCGTCGCCTACGATGGCACATATTTGACTGATTTGGCCGGCATGAAGCTGACTGCGGTCGCGCAGGATTTCTCGGCGATTGCGCAGTCAGCCGCCGCCCATGTCGTGCAGGCGATCGCTAATGAGGAAGCGGCCGCAGTCAACGCCTCGCGCAAGAACAAGCCCAAGCCATTCGAGCCGAACGTGCTTATTCCCATGACGCTGATGCCAGGCGATACCACGCGTTGATGATGCGCGTCTTCATGCGTGTGCCCGGTGTGTATCGCATCGATTTCAGCGGCGTTCACAACCAGCGGACGCCCGTCGATAGTCGTGCTCATCATCCGACTTGTGCATATGTGTCCGATTCTGCTGAATCGGACGTCTGAGTTCCGAAAAAGTGTTCTGTGTGTCCGATTCTGCAGAATCGGACACATTGGAGTCGGACAGGCTAAGCTGCATAGAACACCGCATCAAACCGGTTCGACACGCGCATTTCACTGCGCGACTGGACATTGACGTCCCTTTCGAGGTAATATCGAACCGGTTCGATACATACGTGAGTATGCAAATACGTAAACAACAAACAGGCAGATGTGCACACATTGCATCCGCATCCATGAGCCAAGGGAGGTCCCATGAAAAACAGAGTGCAACTCATCACTTACGCCGATCGTCTCGGCGATGGCACTCTTAGCTCGATGACCGACATCCTGCGTACCCGTTTCGACGGCGTGTATGACGGCGTGCATATCCTGCCGTTCTTCACTCCATTCGACGGCGCGGATGCAGGCTTCGACCCCATCGACCACACCAAGGTCGACCCGCGCCTCGGCGGCTGGGACGATGTCGCCGAACTTTCCAAGACCCACGGCATCATGGTCGACGCCATCGTCAACCACATGAGCTGGGAGTCCAAGCAGTTCCAAGACGTGCTTGAAAAGGGCGAGGAATCCGAGTATTACCCGATGTTCCTGACCATGAGCTCCGTCTTCCCGAACGGCGCCACCGAAGAGGATTTGGCCGGCATCTACCGTCCGCGTCCGGGCCTGCCGTTCACCCACTACAAGTTCGCAGGCAAGACCCGCCTGGTTTGGGTCAGTTTCACCCCGCAGCAGGTCGACATTGACACGGATTCCGACAAGGTTGGGAATATCTGATGTCGATTTTCGATCAGATGGCCGCATCCCACGTCAGCTACATTCGTCTCGACGCCGTCGGCTACGGCGCTAAGGAAGCCGGCACAAGCTGCTTCATGACTCCGAAGACGTTCAAGCTCATCTCCCGTCTGCGTGAGGAGGGTGTCAAGCGCGGCCTGGAAATCCTCATCGAAGTGCATTCCTACTACAAGAAGCAGGTTGAGATTGCGTCGAAGGTCGATCGCGTCTACGATTTCGCGCTTCCGCCGCTGCTGCTGCACTCGCTGAATACCGGTCACGTTGAGCCGGTCGCGCATTGGACCGACATCCGTCCGAACAATGCCGTCACCGTGCTTGACACGCATGATGGCATAGGTGTGATCGACATCGGCTCTGACCAGCTGGACCGTTCGCTCAAGGGCCTCGTGCCTGATGAGGACGTCGACAATCTCGTCAACACCATTCATGCGAACACTCACGGCGAATCGCAGGCCGCTACAGGTGCCGCCGCATCCAATCTTGACCTGTACCAGGTCAACAGCACCTACTATTCGGCGCTGGGATGCAACGACCAGCACTATATTGCGGCTCGCGCAGTGCAGTTCTTCCTGCCGGGCGTTCCGCAGGTCTACTATGTTGGCGCGCTTGCCGGCAAGAACGACATGGAACTGCTGCGCAAGACCAACAATGGCCGCGATATCAATCGCCATTACTATTCCACGGCTGAGATCGACGAGAATCTGCAGCGTCCGGTAGTGAAGGCACTGAACGCGCTTGCCAAGTTCCGCAATGAGCTTGATGCATTCGACGGCACCTTTTCGTACAGCGCCGACGGTGACACGTCCATCAGCTTCACGTGGGAGGGCACGACCACTCAGGCCACGCTCACGTTTGAGCCGGGCCGTGGTCTTGGTGTGGAGAACACCGCGTCCGTCGCCACGCTCGAATGGCGTGATGCCGCCGGTGAGCACCGCACGGACGATCTGATCGCCAATCCGCCGGTCGCGGCCTGATTCAGCCTCGCCTGATCCGGTCGCTGCCTGACCGCGCATAAATCCATAAATCTGTAATCGTCCTTCCTGTCACCTCTCCTTCAGGAAGGACGATTCGCATTTTCGTTTTTCCGAGAAATCGTCTTATCGGGAAAACAATTTCCCGGGAATCAGCTGAAATCCCAGCAAAAACGGGTAAGGTGAGCTTATGTCAAAGATGTCAAAGCTTTTCGATCAAGACAACATGTTTTTCGCCATTATGGGCGTGCTGTTCGATCTGATTATTCTCAACGTGCTCACGCTGTTGTGCTGCCTGCCGATCGTCACGGCCGGCGCATCGTTCACTGCGATGCACAGTGTGCTCTGGCGCATGGTCCGACATGAGGAAACGTATGTGGCGCGCCAGTTTTTCGACTCGTTCAAGCGCAATCTCAAGCAGTCGCTGCTGCCGTGGCTTGCGTTCCTGCTGGCGGCGATTGTGCTGGTGGTCGACGCATGCTCGCCTGGTCCATGGGGTCGATGCGCGGGCCGCTGATGGCGTGCGTCGCGTTCATGGGATTGGTGATTATTGCGATTGCGCAGTACTTCTTCCCGCTGCTTTCTCGCTATGAGAATCCGACTTCCGAAACGTTGAAGAATGCGACGAAACTTGCGCTCGGCTTTTTCCCGCGCACCTTGTGCATGCTGGTGATTTTGGCCGCGTTCGCCGTGCTGTATGCGCAGTTTTTCATATATATGATTCCGCTGCTGATTTTGATGGGCGTCACGTTGCCGCAATACTGTTGCGCGTGGATCTACAACTGGATTTTCCGCCGTATCGACGGTGAGATCGACGCCAAGGGGCGCAAGGTAGCGCAGTCCTGAAATTGTTTGCTCGTAAAGGCGTTCCGCAGATTGCAAGTTCCGCGGAACGGCCTTTACGCGTTTTCGTCGCCTTGATTATCCGATTCTCCAGAATCGGACACGCTGGGGGCAGGATTAGCAGGGGAGGATGGTGGCGCTGCGGGCTGGGACGTGCAGTTGGGTGCCGTCGAAGCGTGCGGGGTTGCCGATGCTCAGCAGTACTGTTTTCTCCGCTGGTTCTTGCGTTGGTTTCGCTGTTGGTTCTTGCGATATTTCCTGCGCCGAGCCGCCAGACAGCAGTTTCACATAGTCGCTCGGCAGTGTGCAGCTTGCGTCGGTGTTTGACGGATTGATGGCGACGATGATGCGCTCGCCACCTGCTTCGCGATTAATCTTGCTGCATGTTTCACAAGGTGTTTCACAGCTGGTTTCGTGTGCTGTTCCGCTGCGTTCTCCGTCAGTTGCGTCGCATTCGGCTTCGCCGACCTTGGAGCTTCTCGCGTACACCAGCGGATACGCGTGATCTTCCGCGTAGAGGAACTCGATGCCTCCGTCGGCCTGCAGTGCGGGATGTGCCAGGCGTAGCGTGTTCAGTGCGCGTACGGTTTCCAGCAGCGAGTCGCTGCGTCCGGTCTGCGAAGCCACGTTCGGGCGCTCGCTGTCGGCATCGATCGGCAGATACAGATCATCGGGCCGGGCTGCGGAGAATCCTGCGTTGGTTGCGCAGCTCCATTGCATTGGTGTCCGCGATCCGGTGCGCTCGTATCCGCCTTCCTTGGATTTGAGCCCGTGCATGTAGCGCATGCCGATTTCGTCGCCGTAGTAGATGAACGGGCAGCCGGGCATGGTCAGCAGGAATGCGAACGCGAGCTTCATTTCATCGGTGGTCAAGGTGTCGCGCATGCGGATCATGTCGTGATTGCCCGACGGAATGCAGATGTATCCAGGCGTTCCGGCGGTGCTGGCAAGCATGGCCGTATATGTGTCCACAAACGCCTTGATGTCGCCGCTCGCATTGCCGACATTGTCGTTATTGCAATTTGGATTGTCTCCGTCGACGACTGAATTGCCGTTGCTGTCGCACCCGCTGCTGCCCGTGCCATCGCATTCGCTGCGTTCGCAGTCGTGTTCCGTTTCGGCAGTTTCGGCGCTGCTCGTAGTTTCGGAAGATCCGGCCGAAAAATACGGATTCTCGCGGAACAGGTCAAGATAATGAGACGGTCCGAAATGCAGCAGGAAGTCCATGTCGAATCCGGCGTGCAACGCCTCTTCGGGGTCACCCCATTCCGATACGAGCACCGCTTCCGGGTAGGTTTCGTCCAGATGCGCCCGCACTTGCTGCCACAAGAGTTTCGTCCAATAGTGGTCGGGGTCTTCCTTGACGAGGCTGCCTGCCATGTCCACGCGGAAGCCGTCCGCCCCCAGCCCGAGCCAGAAGTCCATGATGTCTTGGATGAGCAGCCGGCCCTGCACCGCTTCGGGGGAGTCGGCGGCGAACTGCCAGTCTTCGGTGACGGTGCCGAATCCGTAGTTGAGGCATGCCTGCGTGGAGAAGCAGTTCACGGCCGCCGCGTCGGGACGTTCCGCAATGCCTCCGAGGAATCCGCGGATCGATTCGTAGGGCGAGTTCAGATTCGGCGATTGCGTCATCGGTCGCCAGATGTAGCGGTCGGTCCATGCGTTGCGTTCGTCCTTGCCGGATTCGAGGAACCACGGATTGTCGACTGCGGAATGCCCCGGCACGAGGTCGAGCAGCACGTGCATGCCCAGTTCGTGCGCGCGCTCGAAGAGCCGCTGCAGGTCCGCGTTGCTGCCGTAGCGTTCAGCGGTTATGTAGTAGTCACGCACGTCGTAGCCGGCATCGTAGAACGACGAGTCGAAGCATGGGTTGATCCAGATCGCATTGCACCCCAGATCACGCACGTATTGCAGTTTATCGATGATGCCTTGGAAGTCACCGATGCCGTCGCCGTTCGAGTCGTTGAATGATTGCGGATAGATTTCATAAAAGATTGCGTTGTTGAGCCAGCTTGCCATAAATCCTCCGGTTTTCGCGTCTTTGCCGTTGGTCTACCGATGTATCGCAACATTGGAAACGTCGGTAATCGCTTTTCCGTCATTATAGCCCGTGAAGACACTTTTTAGGGGTGTATGGAATGCCAATGTTTGCAATACGCCAATCGATTGACGCGACACGCTGACGGGCGGCACTGTACACAAGGTTTCTCGAACCGGTTTGACAACTCTCGAACCGGTTTGATATCCTGTACACCAAGGACGGAGAAATTCCGACAACGCGAGTCGGACGTTCACCTCCTTTAACACCTCATTGGGCAGGGCTGCTCGGTGAATAGTGGATAGAAAGGGATTGGAAAATGAGCAAGTTCTCTTCTTGGAAGAAGGCGGGTACCGCTATCGTCGCAACGCTGATGACCGTTGGCATGCTGGAGCATGCGGATCGTCGTCCAGTTCCAGCGGCACCAAGATCACCATCTTCAACTCCAAGGTTGAAATCGAAAGCCAAATGGAAGACATGGCTGCGAAGTACTCCAAGGAAAAGGGTGTGGACGTTGAGGTCTACTACTCCAACGACACCGTCGCAGCGCATCTCGCCACCAAGTACGCATCCAAGGATCCGTACACCATCTCCATGGTCGACGCCAAGGACATCTACTCCTTGGCTGAAGAGCACGCCGTCGATTTGTCCGACCAGGATTGGGTCAAAGACACTGACTACGCCATCAGCATTAACGGCAAGACCTACGGCTTCCCGGTCTCCATCGAAGCTCGTGGTCTGATCTACAATGCCGACGCCATCAAGAAGGTCACTGGCAAGGAATTCAAGCCGGAAGACTACAAGACCCTCGATGACTTCAAGAAGCTGATCGACGAGCTCAAGGCTGGTGGCATGAAGTCCCCGACCGGCGTCATGAAGGAAGACTGGTCCCTCGCCGCGCACTTCCTGCCAGAAGTCTACGAGGAGCAGGAAGATCCGGACGCCTTCTGCCATGAGCTCAAGGACGGCAAGGTTGACCTCAGCTCCAACGCCAAGTGGAACTCCCTGATGGACTTCTTCGACGTGATGAAGGACAACAACTACGCCAAGTCCTCCGCCGTCTCCGCCGAGCGCGAAGTGACCGAGCAGAAGCTGGCTGAAGGTGAAATCGCCTTCATGTTCGGCGGTAACTGGGATTGGTCCGTGCTGAACCAGTACGACTACACCGAGAACATGGGTCTCATGCCGGTTCCGCAGAACACCGATGACGGCTCCAATGAGAAGCTTGTCGGCGGCGGCTCCAAGTACTTCTTCATCGACTCCTCCGACAACACCTCCGACGAGCAGCGTAAGGCCGCCAAGGACTTCCTGAACTGGCTTGCCGAAGACAAGGAAGGTCAGGAGTTCATCTCCAAGGATGCCGCTCTGATCTCCCCGTTCAAGAACAACAGTATCGAAGCGGCCGATCCGCTGGGTAAGTCCGTGAAGTCCTACGCTGACGCCGGCAAGCTGATCGACAACTACAACTACCTGCCTGACGACCACTTCTCCGTGCTCGGCGCGTCCTTCCAGAAGTGGCTCGCAGGTGAAGAGGACCGTGCAGGCCTCGCCCAGGACATCCAGGACTACTGGAAGACCGCTAAGTTCACCGGCGCAACCGCCTGAACTTCCAAATAATGCACCATGATGCAGGGTCCGCCGCTTCCTTCCTGCGGCGGACCTTACATCCCCGGCACGTATGGGATCCATCATGAAACAGAATAAGCTTTCCTATAAAATCGGCCAGTTTCTGATGTTCGGTGGTCCGGCGACGATTCTTTCTTCGCCGTGGTGATCCTGCCGTTCTTCTATGGCCTCTATCTGACATTCACCAGCTGGGACGGCGTTTCGACAACGAAGCCGTTCGTCGGTCTCGAAAACTACAAGGCGGCTCTTGCCGACACCGCATATTGGCAGTCGCTTGGACGCACCTTCATCTACTCCGTCATCGCCGTTATCCTCACCAACATCGTCGCCTTTCTGCTGGCCTACCTCGTGACCAGCGGCATCAAGGGGCAGAACTTCTTCCGTGCGGGCTTCTTCATTCCGAACCTCATCGGCGGCATCGTTCTGGGCTACGTGTGGAAGTTCGTCTTCAACCGTGCATTCGTGCTATCGCCGAAGCAGCGACGCAAACAGACCACGCATCGCTGCTTTCCACTCCAAACGGCGCAATGTTCTGCTTGATCCTCGTTTCGGTCTGGCAGTACGCAGGCTACATGATGCTGATCTACGTGGCAGGCTTCATGAGCGTTGACCAGAGCCTGAAGGAAGCAGCCATGATCGATGGCTGCAACAAGGGCAAGGCCATGTGGCACGTGGTCATCCCGCTGATGCGCTCCTCCTTCGTTCAGTGCATCTTCCTGAGCACCACCCGTTGCTTCATGGTGTACGACCTGAACCTTTCGCTTACCAAGGGCGAACCGTTCAACCAGTCGGTGCTCGCGGCAATGCACGTCTACAACCAGGCATTCGTTTACAAGAACTATGGCACCGGTCAGGCCGAGGCGTTGGTCCTCTTCATCGTCTGCGCAGTGATCGGCATGCTGCAGGTGTACTTCGGCAAGAAGGGTGAGGTGGCAGCATAATGAAGGGTCAAGTCAGCACTCGCACTAAGGTTCTGCATGCACTGATGATCGTCGTTCTGACGATTCTGCTGCTGCTGTTCATCGCACCGTTCATCCTGGTCGTGATCAACGTCTTCAAGACCAAGGCAGACATCAACACCGCTCCGCTGGCACTGGTCGGCAAGCACGGGTTCACCCTGGAGAACTTCCCCAGGGCAATGGACAAGATGAACTTCGTCACCGTGTTCGGCAACTCCGCGATCATCACCATCAGCGCAACCATACTGACCATCCTGTTCTCCGCGATGTGCGCGTACGTAATCGTGCGCAACCCCTCGTGGAAGTTCGGCGGCATGGTGTTTGCACTCATGGTGGCCTCCATGGTCATTCCGTTCCAAGTGCTCATGGTTCCGCTCGTCTCCGTCTACGGCGGCTTGCTCGACGTGTTGAATAGCCGTATCACGCTGATCCTCATGCACACCGGCTTCTCGGTTTCCCTAGCGGTGTTCATGTTCCACGGCGCGATCAAGACGAACATTCCGAACGAGCTTGAGGAAGCGGCCAGCATCGACGGCTGCTCCAAGTGGCGCACCTTCTGGACGATCGTGTTCCCGTTGCTTAAGCCGACCGTCGCCACCGTCGCCATCATCGACGCCATGGCGTTCTGGAACGATTACCTGCTGCCGTCCCTGGTGCTGGGCCGTCGCGAACTGTACACCATTCCGATCGCAACCCAGATCTTCTACGGCACCTACTCCAATGACATCGGCCTGATCATGGCGGCCCTGCTGCTGGCCATGCTGCCGATCCTCATCCTGTACCTGTTCCTACAGCGCTACATCGTCGAAGGCGTGACCTCCGGCGCAGTCAAGGCTGATCGAACGGTATGGCAAACCGCAATCATAACTGAACAGACTCACACAACCGGCCCGGATGCGAAGCGATAATCGCATCCGGGCTTTTCATGCGATACCGATTCTTATGCGATATCGATATTGAGATTGCCGTCGCATGTTTCTGCTGTCTGACAGGACGTATTGATATGGTTGATTTCGCCGAAAGAATCGCTCGAATGCACTGTTGCAGTGCGTCCGGGCGATTTTCATATGTACTGAATATTCGTGTGACATTTCGAAACGAGCAACGAAATAGAAGCAAGAACGAGAAGCGACAATATAAAACAAGAAAAACAGGAATAGAAACAAGAGATGACTGAAGACAATCAACATAATGCAGATGAGCAGCAGACTCCAATGCAGCCGCAGCCGCAGCCGCTGCCGGGCCAGGTATTTGTGCGCCCCGGCATCGATGACCGTCCCGATTATGAAAAAACGCTGACCGAAGAGGCCAAAGCGGCCCTGAAGCGCCTGGCCGTACAGCAGAATCCGCGCGTGCCCGAGCTTCCAACGAGCGCCCGGAAGTGCAGCAGACCCTCATCAACACGGAAAGTGGCTCCCCGCTGACCGCGTTCGCCCATCTTGACGCCGCCGTGCCGAACCTCGAATCGTCGTTCCTCGACCTGCGCGATCCGATGACCGCGCCCGACGGCACCACGCCCACCAAACCGCAGGTGCATCGTCTCACCGCCGGTTTCGCGCTTGGTGCGCTGCTGTTCACCGCGCCGATGGCCGCGCTCAACTCCGTGCTCATTCCGCAGACCATCAGCCGTCTTTCCGGCACCGACCGCGTCACCGATCTGGCGCTGCTCAGCGTCGTCGGCACGCTGCTGACGTTCCTGATGAACGCGTGGATTTCTGTCGGATCCGACCATTCGTACTGCCCGCTGGGCCGCCGCACCCCGTGGATCATCGCCGGCACGGTGCTGACCGCCACGTCGGTGGCGATTCTTTCCGCATGCGATTTCATGCCGTTGGTCATCGTGTTCTGGCTGTTTACGCTGATCGGACATGCGATGGTGTCGATGCCGCTGGCGGCCGCTTTCGGTGAGCGCGTGCCTGATAAGTTCCGTGATCGTGCGGACGCGTGGCGTGGCGCTGGCCAGGCGTTCGGCCAGGTGTTGGGCATTATCGCGGCCGTTTCGCTTACGTGGGCCGCCGACGATTCCGGTTGGGATGGCACCACGCGTTTCGCCATGATGGTGTTTGCGTTGTGCCTGGTGGTGGCCGGTGTGGCTACATTGCTGGTGTTGCCGTTTGAGGGTTCCAGCAGCTATTTGCCTCGTGAGGGTGTGAAGAAGGGCGATTATTTTTCGCAGTATCGTCCGCCGAAGGGCGCTCCGAAGTTCTTCATTGCGTTTGCCGCGCGCATGTTTGCCATCGCAGCCACTTCCGGCATTGCGATTTACCAGTGGTATCTTGCACAGGATGGTTTGGGTGATGTTTCGCAGGTCACCATGTTTGGTTTGTCCGGAGCGGCCGCGGTTATGTCGATGATGGCCGTTGCCGCGTTCGTCGGCTCGCTGTTGGCTGCGCTGCTGCTTGGCCGCATCGCCCGCGCTTTCAAGGATTCCCGTATTCCCGCGATTGCCGCCTGCGTGTTGTTTGTGGTTGCCGTGGTGCTTCCGTTGACGCCGATCGATAGTGCTATGGCGGTCGCGCTGTATGCGCTGTTTGCAGGTTTCGCGTATGTGGTGTATGACGGCGTGAGCAGGGGTTGAATCTTGCGACGTTGCCGGATGTGCGTTCCGTTGGTCGTTCGTTGGCTGCGTTCAGTTTGGCGAATACGTTCGGCTCGTTGATTGGCGCTGTCGTTTGTGCGATTGCGATTGCGGTGACTGGCGAGTATCTGCTGATTTTCGCTGTTGCCGCCGGTTGCATGGCTGTTGCGGGCGTGCTGACGTTGTTGCTGAAATGATTTGGATGATCTGAGATAATCCAAAAAACGAATATCAAATTCAAAATTGCGCGTCCACATAGTGAACCTTTAGTAGAAAGGGTATGTGGACGCGCTTATCTTTACGGCTTAGTTCGAGCGGATAATCCGCCGAATACAAGATTTTGCGAAAGGAGGTTCGCCACGATGAACGGAATGGTTGCACGCGTACTGCTGTCCGCACGAATTATTATTCCGCTTTCGTTGGCGGACTGATTCGAGCAATGCAGCTTCAATCCCTCGCCAGCGGAGGCAGGGTTTGAGGCGCGCAAAACACACACGTTGATGGCCCTGCATGCTGCGGGGCCTTTTTGTTGCCGCCCACAAGGCGTAAGGCAACGAAATGAAGACTGCAACAAGAGAACAGAAGAAAGACGTTATCGGCGCATGCTGGGAGCCGGTAGCACATGACAGACGTAACAGGAGTAATCCAATGAGTGCAGTCGAAGCAGCCGCTGGTAAAGCGCAGGCAATGGTGCGCGATTCGGTGAAAACCGTGATCGCCGCTTCCATGGTCGGCACCGCCATCGAGTTCTACGACTTTTACGCATACGGCACCGCCGCTGCGAACTATTTCCCGAAGGTGTTCTTCGGAGACACCACCAATCCGACCGTCGCGCTGCTAGCCAGCCTGCTGACCTTCGCCATCGCGTTCATCGCACGTCCGCTCGGATCCTTGGTGTTCGGCCATTTCGGCGACCGCATGGGCCGCAAGACCACACTGGTGGTTTCACTGTTGACCATGGGTGTCGCCACGTTCCTGATCGGCTGCCTGCCGACTTACAGCCAGTGGGGCATTGTGCTGTCGCCGCGCTGTGCCTGTGCCGTTTCGTGCAGGGCATCGGTCTGGGCGGCGAATGGTCGGGTGCCGCTTTGGTGGCCACCGAGAACGCTCCGGAAGACAAGCGTGCGCTGTATGGCTCCTTCCCGGAATTGGGCGCCCCGATCGGTTTCTTCCTGTCGAACGGCACCTACTTCCTGTTGGAAACGTTCAACGATAACGATGCGATGCTGGCATGGGGTTGGCGTGTGCCGTTCCTGCTGTCCGCAGTGCTGGTGATCGTCGGTCTTGTGGTGCGCGTGCAGATGGAGGAGACTCCGATCTTCCGCATGGCCCAGGAACAGAAGAAGGTCGTCAAGTCCCCGCTGACCGAAGTGTTCAAGAAGAGCTGGAAGGAAGTCATCCAAGCCACGTTCTTGGTGGCCGTCACCTACACGCTGTTCTACACGCTGGCAACCTGGTCCCTCGCTTGGGGCACCAAGACTATCGAACAGGGCGGCGGTAATCTTGGTTTCACCAATCGTGAATACCTGCTCATGCTGATGCTCGCCATCTGCGTGTTCGCCGCGTTCATTGTCATTTCCTGCGTGAACGCCGATAAATTTGGCCGCAAGCGCGTGATCGTCATCTCGTCCTGCTGCCTCGTGGCATTCGCGCTGCTCTTCCCGTTCCTGCTTGATCCGTCGGTCGTCGGCCAGCGTAACTTCGCCGCCAACCTGCTGTTCCTGTGCATCGGCTTCGCGTTGATGGGCACCGCATTCGGTCCGATCGGTGCGTTCCTTCCGGAACTGTTCGACGCCAACGTGCGCTACTCCGGCTCCGGCATCGGCTACAACCTGGCGGCCATCGTTGGCGCCGCATTCGTGCCGACCATCGCCACCTGGCTGTCCCACCACTGGGGTGTGCACTCCGTCGGTCTGTACCTCGGCGTGATGGCCGTGTGCTGCCTTGTTGCGGTGCTGAGCTGCAAGGAAACCAAGGACGTCGATTTCGCCAAGTGATGTCCGTGAGGGCTTCGGGTGGTGCTCGGGTGGAATCGCCCGAAGCCCTCACAAAAAGCGTTTGACGCAAAACATAACCACTATGTGAACGTCATCGACCAATATAAAGAAAACGGGACTAGAACGGTTCCGCAGGAGAGGCGGTGTGATTCCTCGGACACAATCCGGGGGAGTAACATCCTAGGAATCACAAGCCGTTGCAACAACCGAACAAGTAACAGAAATCGAAAGATTTTTCGGGAAAAGTACGATCCCGAAGCGATAGAAAAAAATAAAAGGAGCGCCAATCATGGCAGCAACTATCTGGTACGAAAAGGACGCCGATCTGTCTGTGTTCGAAGGCAAGAAGGTGGCCATCCTCGGTTACGGTTCCCAGGGTCACGCTCATGCGCTGAACCTGCGCGATTCCGGTGTGGACGTCGTCGTTGGTCTGCGTCCGACCTCCAAGTCCGTGGATTACGCCAAGGAGCAGGGCCTGGAAGTCAAGCCGGTCGGCGAGGCCGTTGCCGAAGCCGACGTGGTCATGGTCCTGCTGCCTGACCAGTACCAGGCCAAGGTGTACAAGGAAGAGGTTGAGCCGAACCTGAAGCCGGGTGCTGCTCTGGCTTTCGCCCACGGTTTCAACATCCACTACGGCTACATCAAGCCGTCCGAGGACCACCCGATCTTCATGGTCGCTCCGAAGGCCCGGGCCACATCGTTCGTCGTGAGTATGCAGCCGGCCGTGGTGTTCCGGTCGTCGTGGCCGTGGAGCAGGATCCGGATGGCAAGACCTGGCCGCTGTGCCTGGCTTACGCCAAGGCTCTGGGCGCTCTGCGCGCAGGCGCCATCAAGACCACCTTCACCGAGGAGACCGAGACCGATCTGTTCGGCGAGCAGGACGTGCTCATGGGTGGCATCAACCACTTGTGCGACTTGGGCTTCGACGTGCTGACCGAGGCTGGCTACCAGCCGGAGATCGCCTACTTCGAAGTGTTCCACGAGCTGAAGATGCTGGTTGATCTGGCCAACGAAGGCGGCCTGAACAAGGCTCGCTGGTCCTGCTCTGACACCGCCCAGTACGGCGATTACACCTCCACCGTCATCACCGAAGAGACCAAGAAGCGCATGCAGTACCAGCTCAAGCGCATTCAGGATGGCTCCTTCGCCAAGGAGTTCATGGATGATCAGGCCGCTGGCGCTCCGAAGTTCAAGAAGCTGCAGGAAGAGTACAGCCACCCGCACCTGGAGACCGTTGGTCCGAAGCTGCGCGCCATGTTCTCCTGGAACAACCAAGAGGACGCCGATGCCGATATGGCCGAGTCCTTCAACGGCAAGATCGCTCGTACCCAGGTTCAGTGATTTCGCCTGATTTCGAGCTGAGAGCCGGAATCTGAAGCATTAAGACCGTCGCCCGATTCGTTCGGACGGCGGTCTTTTGCGTTGTGTTGGCTCCTTTTGCCGCGCTGACAGGTGTTCGGCGCGCTGAATCGGGTTTTTCGTGTATGGGGGGTATGGTTTCTTCTGGTTTCTGTCGATTCGGGGCCCCCTTTCCTGTGTTGGCTGGTGATTGGTGGCGAGGATCGCATTTTTTCGAGTACGGGGTTATTCGTTGGAACCGTGGTTCTGGAATCTCGGAACCTTGAAACCTCAAAACCGTGAAATCCTCTGAAAATAGAGGAAGACCGACACCCACAAACGGGCGACGGCCTTCCATTGGTAATTGAGGCTTGCGATCCGGTCCATCGGGACCAATTGACCGGATTCCGATGGACCGAGGCCGCTTGATCGGAATCCCGATCAAGCGAAGCCTAAGTCACTCAGCCACGGGCGATCTTGCCGGTGAAGGTGGCCATATCGGCGTCGTCATCCTTGCCGTTGTTCCAGGAGAACATAGCGCGCAGCTTCGGGCCAACGGTTTCGATGCGGACGTTGCCGTACTCTTCCTGCAGCTCCTTGAACTTCGGAGCGCCAGCGTCCTGATCATCGATGAATTCCTTGGCGAAGGAGCCGTCCTGGATGCGCTGCAGGTGGTACTGCATGCGCTCACGCACGTGCTCGTCGATGCAGGTGTTGGTGTAGTCGCCGTACTGAGCGGTGTCGGAGCAGGACCAGCGGGCCTTGTTCAGACCGCCCTCGTTCATGAGGTCGACGAGCATCTTCAACTCGTGGCAGACCTCGAAGTAGGCGATTTCAGGCTGGTAACCGGCGTCGGTGAGGACTTCGAAGCCCATTTCAACGAGCTTGTTCACGCCGCCCATGAGCACATTCTGCTCGCCGAACAGATCGGTTTCGGTCTCCTCGGTGAAGGTGGTCTTGATGGCGCCTGCGCGCAGAGCGCCCAGAGCCTTGGCATAAGCAAGGTGATGTTCCAAGCGTCGCCACGCGGATCCTGCTCCACGGCCACGACGACCGGGACGCCACGGCCGTTGGCGTACTCGCGACGAACGATGTGGCCCGGGCCCTTCGGAGCGACCATGAAGACCGGATGATCCTCGGACGGCTTGATGTAGCCGTAGTGGATGTTGAAGCCGTGAGCGAAAGCAACAGCTGCGCCCGGCTTGATGTTCGGCTCGATGTCATTGGCCAGATGGTGCGCTGGTACTGATCCGGAGCCAGGATCATGATGATGTCGGCCTCAGCTGCGGCTTCCGGAACGGACTTGACTTCCAGACCCTGTTCCTTGGCGTGCTCGACGGACTTGGAGGTCGGACGCAGGCCGACGACGACGTCGACACCGGAATCGCGCAGGTTCAGCGCATGAGCGTGACCCTGAGAACCGTAACCGATGATGGCAACCTTCTTACCTTCGAGGACCGAGAGATCGCCGTCGTTCTCGTACCAGATTTGTGCAGCCATTGTGATTGGCACTCCTTTTTATGTAGTGGGGTGAACGCCTTCCGGCGCTCGGGTTTCTACCATTCGCAGATGAATTCGCGTGTTTTTGTGCATGGATTTTGTCCTGCAAACTGGGGTCTATCCTACCGGAGCCTCCATCTTGCAGCGTGTCTGGTCCACAAAGTGAGCCGCGAAACCGTAAAAATCCGTCGCGGCAACGGCAAGTTTCATGTATTTTGACGGGAAGGCGGCATAGGATACAACGCGTAGGGATTTTTGATTAGGAAGAGATGTCATGGTCACTGCGACTGGTCCTGCGCCCGGATCTGAAATGACGGCGGCAATCGGCGATATTGAGGACCGTAGCACGGCAGGAGTTCTGCACGTCGCCGCGATTTTCGCTTCGCACATGGTATTGCAGCGCAACAAACCCATCGCCGTGTTCGGCGCGTTGGATGCTGATTGTGCCGGACTTGAGGTTTCGGCGGAAATACGCGATTTCGATGGTTCCGTGATTGTGCAGGCGCACGCGTACGCCTCCAAAGAGATCAAGAACAGCCTGTCTCCGTGGCGCGTTATGCTGCCCGCGCAACCTGAAGGCGGACCCTACACGTTGCGCGTCACCGCCGGCAACGATTTCATCGAATATTACGACGTGCTGATTGGTGAAGTGTGGCTTGCCGGCGGTCAAAGCAATATGGAACTTGAGTTGCGCAATAGCGAAAACGCTGAGGAAGCCCTCGAAAACTGCGCTGATCCGCTCCTGCGTTTTTACAATGTGCCGAAAACCGGCGTGATTAATCGTAATGCCGAACATGCGGCAAGCTGGCAGGAATCATCGCCCGAAAATAGTGGCGTGATGAGTGCCGTAGCGTACTATTTCGCTCGAAAACTGCGTAACGAACTCGATTCCGATCTTCCGATCGGCATTATCGACTGTTATATCGGGGGTACGTCGATTAGTTGTTGGATGAGCGAGGATGCGCTGAATTCCAGCGAAGCTGGGCGCGGCTATCTTGCTCGTTACGAGCAGGCGATTGCAGGCAAGACGCAGGAACAATTCGATTTGGAGTATAGCGAATGGCAGTCGCGTTCTGATACGTGGAATGCGTCGATTGCTGCAGCTCGTGAAGCCGATCCTGATGTGACGTGGGATACGCTGACCCAACAGTACGGCGAATGCCCGTGGCCGCCACCGATGACGCCGACCTCGCAGTGGCGTCCGACTGGTCCGTTCCATGCCATGCTGGAACGCATTGTGCCTTACTCCTTGGCTGGATTCCTCTGGTATCAGGGCGAGGAAGACGAACAGTATTGCGGATCCTACCGTGAGCTGTTGGGCATGATGATCGGCGAATGGCGTGCGCGGTGGAGCGAGAATCTGCCGTTCCTGATCGTGCAGTTGCCGCAGTGGATCGACAAGAAGGTCGACGAGAGCGAGGGCGATCCGATGCTGTGGCCGGTGCTGCGCGAAGCCCAGTGGGATGCCGCGCAGTCCATCGACAACGTGTTCGCCATTTGCACCATGGATTGCGGCGAATACAACAACATTCACCCGGTTGATAAGCGCACGCCCGGCGAGCGTCTCGGCAATTGTGCGCTTCACCAAGTGTATGGTATGAGCCGTATTCCGGTGTATGGTCCGACTGTGCTGGGCTTCCGCTGCGACGAAGGCGGTCGCGTGCGTCTGTTCTTCCGGTATGCGCACGGCCTGCATTTCAGCGGTACCACGCCCGACAGTTATGGTGATAAGTTCGACAAGAGCCTGCCTTCGTTGGTACGACTGCCGGAACGTTCCGGTTTCGAGCTTGCCGGCGCTGATGGTGTGTTCCATCCGGCCACTGCTGCGATTTTCGTGGATTGCGATATTGACGATTTGATCAACGCGAAGGTCAATGTGGTTGACTATAACGCTACGGAGTTCGGTATTCCGATTAACAGTCGCAGTATCGGCACGATTACGTTGGCCACGCCGGAAGTGCCAGCGCCGGTGATGATGCGCTACGCGTGGCGCAGTTGGGGGCCTGCACCGTTGGCTAATGACAATGATCTGCCCGCTCACCCATTCAAGCTAGACCTGACCGATCACACCGACTCTGATCACGCTGAATAATCACGTTGCATGATTGTCGCTAGTCGACAATGAATAGCGTGCGATTGCTGTGCTTATAGTGTGCGGCAATCGCACGCTTTGTATTGCGATTGAAGTCTTGCTGATCGCACGTCAGTCAAATACGAATCAAATACCAGTCAAATAAAAATCGTTGAAAATCAATGTTTCTGCGATTTGTGCCACCAAATCGCAGAAACGGATCAAATAAAATATGTCACGAATGCATAGGCTATTGCCACAGATCCGGCCGAATGATTCTAGGTATGCGGTCAG
>ENA-OQEX01000561-OQEX01000561.1-human-gut-metagenome-genome-assembly--contig:-NODE-561-length-19000-cov-5.498066_pt1 | contig 19000 bp, 22 predicted proteins | sample MGYA00242802_ERZ504649 | MGnify/ENA primary metagenome ERZ504649 (study PRJEB26092, sample SAMD00036194) | human gut metagenome | host: Homo sapiens | study: EMG produced TPA metagenomics assembly of...
TAGAGATGATGCTTGACTTATGAAAATGAAGTTGTTTGTAAAATATATTTCTTTATTAATTCTCTTGTTTGTTGTTGGAGGATGTAAAGAAAAAATGGCTGACATGTATGTGACTAAGGTCACCGATTTGACAGGAGAGGAAGAACAAGTTTTGAAATTGGAATATGATCGTGATGGTAAAATTATAAAGTATGGAGATACCCCGGTAAGGTATGAGGGCGACCAAATCACAATCGGACAGATGGATTGTTTGAATACCGGCAATAAGCTTTGCAATGTTACGTTTCAAATAGGAAAAGGCAAGGCGAGGGAAAGTAGGGCCCGTTGTATATTGAAGGTAGAAGAGGAGGTTTATGAAGTTGATAAACAGACTGTCTATGATTATAAAGGAGATACTATTTTTATCAATTCTGATTATCGTGCTACTTCCGATTATCGTTTCTTGAGAAAAGTGCAAGGAAAATATGTTTTTGATCAATTGGGACGGTTGAAGGAAGTAATGACTGTTTTACTGAAGCAAATGATAGTGTGTCTAGTTGTCATACTTATTATAATTATGATAATAACATTAACTATCAGGCGAATTTGAATTTACAGGCTTATGTGATTGATTATGATGGGGTGGATAGTTTCTTCTATTTTTTATTGAATCTTGGGCAGTTGAGGAATAGAACAGCCTTACCTAATGATATCGGATATTGTATGAATCATGGTTTAAGCACTTATAATGTGCATGCCAATTATCGTCTGGATGATGAGAATCCGGTCAGGATAGAAGTTTTATATAATTATACCAAACTTCTATCCCGAATAGATTTATCTTATAATCCTTTAAATTAATTCATCGGGAAGTATAAACAAGTCTACTTCATTGGCGCCTTGCTTTATCAAGTCTTTCTTATCTATTTGGTAAAGGCGGACAAACTCGTCATGACTGCCGCATAGTTCCTGGGCTTTGCGATAATATTCTATTGATTTTTCTGTTTCATTCAGGATATAATACACATGTCCTGCATTCATCCAGTCTTCCATAATGGGTTTGGGCTCGGATATCAGCAAGTCGTAATATTTCTTGGCTTGTTGATGGTTGCCGGTAATGAAGGAACACCATCCGATGGCGCGTCGGCATTCTGTGGCTTTTTATCCAGATACTCCACTTTGAAGAAATAAGCCAGTGCTTCATCGTATCGTTCCAGTGCCATCAGGCATTGTCCTATTTGTAGCGTCAGATTCAGATTGTCAGGCTGTACTTGTTCCACCTTATTATAATATTCCAAAGCTTGTTGGTAGTTTCCTTCTTTTCTATAACATTGTGCCAAATGGCGGTTATTCCATGCGTTATCAGGGATCAGCAGATCTGATTGCAGGTAATAATCTATCGCTTTTTTATAGGAACCGATTTTCTGATAAATGAAACCTGCTTTCTGCCATAATTCAGCATTTTTACGATTGTATAATTCAATTGATTTATCATAGAGAATCCCGGCTTCTGTCAGGTCGTCGTGTGTGAATAGGTAATCTGCCAGCTTGTTGATATAATCTTTGTGCAACAAGGCTTGAGACAATGTTTCTTTATTCCATAAGTCTAGAGTGTCCTCAAAAATGTCATGTATTTCATGTCTTCTTGACCATAATTTGAAGAAACGGTAGAGGTCATGAATATATTGCCGGCTCACGAATTCAGCGCGAGCTTTTGATTGTGACATTTCTTTTAAACGTTCTTTCAGTTCTTCAGAAGCCTCATGTTGTCCGTTCAATTGTTGCTGCATGAGATTTCTTTGGCTTTCCGGCATTTGTAACATGGTAAAACAAAAAGAGTATTTGTCGGAATTGCAGAATACATCCGAGTTCATCAAAATGTTGAGCAGAGAGATTTTTTGTTCGTCATTTCCGAGAGATAATTTGGCGATATCCTGATATTGGGGGTCAAAAGGATAGAACCAGTGAGAAATTTTGCGGAAAAACGGGAATTGTTTCAGCTGTGAAAAGGTACTCATATACACATCCGCCCCGGACATTTGCAGTTCACCTAATTCGCGCAATTTATCGGTAATGCCTGAACGGTCAATCCATTCTTCCCATTCCGGATTATGATCTTCAGCATCTTCATCCAGTCCTTCCAAATTAAGTTTGGGATTTTTCATCATTTCGGGAATGATTTCTTCACGCATTTTCTTGTCTATCTTTCGGGTTTCACGGGAAGATTGCAATAATTGAATCTGGATATGATGCAGGTTTTTGATGAACTCGGTATTTTCATTCAGTTCATTTATGCGCGACACGGCTTCAGGGTATTGAAGGATACGCTTTTCATAATAGTAGCATGTTAGTGCGATCCCTGCAATAGCCCGCTGATTCAGCATGGTATCCTGATGGGTATAGGCGTTCAATAGAAACATGAACTTGCGGATGTCGAATATTTGCAGCAGGCTCATGGTGACGGCGCTGACCATTATGGAAAGGTCGTTGACTTGGATCAATAGTGAGTTGAACAAAATTTGCGCTTCAGCATATTCCGATTCACTCCACCGGGTGGATACCCATATTTTTTCAAATAATTCGTCTACGGCTGTTTCGTGACGTTTTCTCATGGCATCCATTTCTTCATTTCTTTTGGCCTCGGTGGTATATATCAATGGGGCTGTAGCCATATCTTCTGTATATGCCTCCAATTGCATTTGTAATTCGGCATAGCTGTGGGGAGGGCTTTGGACAAAAGTGCGCATTGTGTCATAATAGGCTCCATAATTTTGTGTTGCCTGTACGGCTATATGGATACGGTCGGTCAGTTCGTATGCCGTGCGCAACATTTTATGGTATATTTCTACCTTATTGGGATCTTTCATCCCTTTTGAAGTATATTGCAGCATCAGGTCGTATGACGTTTGCAGGGCTTCTAGCTCATTCTTTAATTGCCAGTCGGAAGTATGGGTGGCATATCCTGTCATTTGGGATAATGCTTCTTTTAACCGATATTGGTCTAATAGTTTTATGATTTCTTCGCGCATATTTTAAAGTTCTATTTGTATGTCTTTTATAAACAAATGCGGGCAGACTTCGGTTCTTGCTTATTTCAGCCAGGTTGCCCGTTTCCATATATATTCCATCGGACCGTGAGAGTGGTGATTCATCCACCAGCGGCAGAAAGAGAATTGCAAGATGAAGAAAACTATTCCTGCCAGGCAGCTGGCTGTGATACCAAACTGATTGTGCAATGCAAATCCCCAGTTGTAGTATAACATGGAACCTACTATACTTTGAGTGATATAATTGGTAAGGCTCATCTTTCCGTATGGCGTTATTTTCATTAATCCGTCGTGTAAGTTTGTCTTATAAAAAGCGAAGACGACACCGGATACCAGAATCAGCATAAATGCAAAATTGGAAAGCGAGGTGATGATTAGTGAAAGAGGGGTCAGAATGGATTTATTTGTGATAAAGTCTGGTAGCATATTGCCCAACCATATAAAGGGAAAATGAGATGAGTGAGCCTGCAAGTACCTTGTTCCATACCTTCAAGTGCTCTTTCAAAAAAAGTCCCTTGCGCCCTATCAGCATACCGAGCAGGAAGAGGGCGGCTGTTTGGAATACCCGTCCGTGATCCCAGGCCCAGGCAAGGCTTGCCAACTGTCCTTCCCATAAATTGACACGGATGGTTTCCAGAAAATTACCATTGCTTTGCACTGCAAAAGTTGCATTCCAGAAGCTGCGGGTGGGGATGGCCGGAGTAACAAATTCCGGATCGAGGCAGGCACGTATTACATAATAAAGCGGCAATGGCTGGATTAATAGCAGACATGCAATGCAAATATCCATTTGTCTTTCAGCCGGCAAGTCAGTGGCAGGATGAAACCTACTAAAGAATAAAGGACCAGCACTTCCGCTGTGAAAAAACTGGCATTGATATTACCTATCAGGAAAAGAAGAATTAACCGCCAACAAAAACGTAGACGGAAATCATTGCCCCGTAGGCGTTGGTTGTCATCTTGAATAAAAAAACTAAAACCGAAAAGTAAAGCGAATATGGCGTATGCTTTTCGCCGAACATGAAGAATAACCCGTTCCAAATGGCTTTGTCCGAGAAGTTCAGCCACGCACTTTGTCCGGCTGTATCGGGAAATGAGTAGAAATTAAAATGTTCGATAGAGTGCAGGATGATGATTCCCATCACTGCCAGTCCGCGTAGCACATCAGCTACATCTACACGTGCGTGTCCTTTCAATTTTGTGTTTATTGCTTTTGTTTCCATGGGGTTATATATTAGCGTACAAAAATAGGAAAATCTTGAATAGTTGGCAAAAAAAGGAGGAAGTAATCAGATATTTCTTTAATTTTGTCCCCATCTTAAAAAAAGATATGGATATTTCGGAATTGCAACGTATTTATGCTGGTCATCCTAACACTAAGGGACTGGCTGCGTTATTGGAAGATTCCTCAGTGAGGACTATTTTCCTGGGAGGATTATATGCTTCTGCGGCAGCTTTATTTGTTTCCTCCTTTCTTAGAGAGAATAAACAGACATTTGTATTTGTACTGGGTGACTTGGAGGAAGCGGGTTACTTTTATCATGACCTGACACAGGTGAACGGTGATGAGCATATTTTGTTCTTTCCATCCTCGTATCGTCGGGCTGTTAAATATGGGCAGAAAGATGCAGCCAATGAGATCCTGCGTACGGAAGTGTTGAGCCGTTTACAGAAAGGCGATCCGCTATGTGTGGTGACTTATCCTGAAGCGTTGGCGGAGAAAGTGGTATCACAAAAGGTACTGATGGACAAGACGTTAAAACTTGGTGTGGGTGAGCATGTGGACACAGAGTTTATCACGGAAGTGCTGTCCGGTTACGGATTCGAGCATGTAGATTATGTTTATGAACCGGGGCAATATGCTGTACGCGGTAGTATTATTGACGTCTTCTCTTTTGCTTCCGAGTATCCTTACCGTATTGACTTTTTTGGTGACGAGGTAGACAGCATCCGTACTTTTGAAGTGGAAAACCAGCTTTCGAAAGAGAAGAAACAGAGCATTGCCATCGTGCCCGAGCTGACGAATGCCGCCGACAAGAGCGGGGTGTCTTTCTTTGAATTCATTTCTCGGGAAACAGTTCTGGCAATGAAAGATTTTCTTTGGGTACGTGAAAGAATACAGGTAGTACGGGAGGAGGCACTCTCTCCTCAGGCGCTTGCCGCATACGAGGGAGAGAAGACGGAACTGATGAATTTGGAACTGAAGCTGATAGACGGGGCGGAATTTACAGTACGGGCTTTGGAATTCAAACGGATTGAATTTGGTAACAAACCTACAGGAACTCCACAGGCTACGTTGGCTTTCGATACGACAGTCCAGCCTATTTTTCATAAGAATTTTGATTTGGTAAGCACTTCATTCACTGATTATCAGAAACGAGGTTACACCTTATATATATGTACCGATAGTGAGAAGCAGGCAAAGCGTCTGAAAGATATCTTTGAGGAGCGTGGTGATCATATCACGTTCATTCCGGTCAACAAGACTTTACATGAGGGCTTTACAGATAATGTATTGAAAAGCTGCTTTTTACAGACCATCAGATTTTTGACCGTTTCCATAAATACAATCTTCGTAGCGACAAGGCGCGTAGCGGTAAGGTGGCGTTGACCTTAAAAGAGTTGAGCCAGTTTGAGCCGGGTGACTTTGTGGTACATATAGATCATGGTGTAGGTCGTTTTGGCGGTTTGGTACGCATTCCGAATGGAAATACCACTCAGGAAGTGATTAAACTTACTTATCAGAATGAGGATGTGGTATTTGTTTCCATTCATTCCCTGCATAAAATATCCAAGTATAAAGGGAAGGAGGGAGAAACTCCCCGCCTGAACAAATTGGGAACCGGTGCGTGGGAAAAAATGAAAGAGCGTACCAAGAGTAAAATCAAAGATATAGCTCGTGATCTGATCAAACTGTATTCGCAACGTAAACAGGAAAAAGGATTTTCGTATAGTCCGGACAGTTTTTTGCAACATGAATTAGAGGCAAGCTTTATTTATGAGGATACCCCCGATCAGTTGAAGCGACCCAAGATGCCAAAGCCGATATGGAGAGCGATCGTCCTATGGACCGTCTAGTGTGTGGTGATGTGGGATTCGGAAAGACCGAAGTAGCGATTCGTGCCGCTTTCAAAGCTGTGACAGATAACAAGCAGGTGGCTGTGCTGGTTCCCACTACAGTTTTAGCTTATCAGCACTTTCAGACTTTTAGCGAACGGTTGAAAGATTTTCCATGTAAGGTGGATTATTTGAGCCGCGCCCGCAGTACGAAAGATGTTTCCAGAATTGTGAAAGAACTGGCGGATGGAAAAATAAATATTTTGATCGGTACGCATAAAATCATAGGCAAAAGCATTAAATTCAAAGATTTAGGATTGCTGATCATTGATGAGGAACAGAAGTTCGGAGTCAGTGTGAAAGAGAAACTGCGTCAGATAAAAGTGAATGTGGACACACTCACCATGACCGCCACTCCCATTCCCCGTACTTTGCAGTTCTCTTTGATGGCGCCGTGATCTTTCTGTCATTCAGACTCCACCCCCCAACCGTTATCCTATTCAGACAGAGGTGCATACCTTTAATGAAGATATCATAACGGAAGCGATTAATTTTGAAATGAGCCGTAACGGACAGGTGTTCTTTGTCAATAACCGTATACAGAATCTGGTAGAGCTGGAAGCCATGATCAAGCGGAACATACCCGATTGCCGTGTATGCATTGGCCATGGACAGATGGAGCCTGAAAAGCTGGAAAAGATTATTTTCGACTTTGTGAACTATGACTATGACGTGCTGCTGGCAACCACTATTATAGAGAGTGGCATTGACATACCGAATGCCAATACGATTATCATCAACCAGGCGCAGAATTTTGGCTTGAGTGATTTGCACCAGATGCGTGGACGTGTGGGAAGAAGCAATAAAAAAGCATTCTGTTATTTGTTGGCGCCTCCGTTGACTTCACTGACTCCTGAGGCAAAACGTCGTCTTCAAGCCATTGAGAATTTCAGTGATCTGGGCAGTGGTATCCATATAGCCATGCAGGATTTGGATATCCGTGGAGCAGGAAATATGCTGGGGGCGGAGCAGAGTGGCTTCATTGCCGATTTGGGCTATGAAACTTATCAGAAGATATTGGCTGAAGCGGTGAAGGAATTGAAAGAGGATGAGTTTGCCGATCTTTACGCAGAGGAGTTGCAGGTAGTGGGTGAAGAGAAAATCAGTGGCGAGAACTTTGTAGATGAATGTCAGGTGGAAAGTGATTTGGAATTGCTTTTTCCCAATGAGTATATTCCCAGTAGCAGCGAACGTATGTTGCTTTATCGTGAACTGGACGGATTGGAGCTGGATAAGGATCTGCTCGCTTTCAAGGCACGGCTGGAAGACCGTTTCGGAAAGATTCCTCCGAAGGGCTGGAACTTCTGCGTATTGTACCTTTGCGCAGATTGGCTAAACGCTTGGGTGTGGAAAAAGTATTCTTGAAAGCCGGACGAATGACTTTATTCTTTATCAGTAATCAGGAAAGTCCTTATTATCAAAGTGCGGCTTTTGGCAAGGTGATTGATTACATGAGCAAGAATCCGCGTTACTGCAATTTGCGTGAGCAGAACGGCAAGCGTAGTATGGTAGTCAAGAATGTGGAAACGGTAGAGACTGCGGTAGGTATTCTGCAGGAGATGGTGAGTTTGTGATAAAAGATGTCTGTATTGGCGAATTTCTTTCGTAGAAGAGATGAACCAACCGATGGTTCGGCAGAAACCTGTATTGCTGTAGAGTAAGCAGGATATGTTAACGTAAAATTGAATATTAACTAAATAAATAGCTGATTTTTAATTAATTGTTTAACGGAATTGAATTCGGGGTGTTTTATATTAAAAAATAATATAAGACGCTCCTTTTTCTTTTAACTTATCTATATTTTAACTATCTTACTTCCAGTTTAAAAGCGGACACTGAGATTTTTACTCACATATTGTCTAATTAAAAAACACTTGTTATGGAAGTGAAAAAAACACGAAGAGCCGACCTTGAAAAGGGCAAGTCCCGTTGGCTGTTCATGGGTCTCATTGTGACGCTGTCGTTTATGTTTGTTTCGTTCGAATGGACTGAACGTAATGTAACTTATACGATCAGTGATCTAGTCAGTGACCCGGATTTCTTTGAAGAATTAGTTCCTGTAACCTACAATCAGGATAAACCTTTGCCACCACCGCCTCCGCCGGCTGCCGTCAATCCGGAAGAGCTCAATATAGTGGATAATCAATCGACGGAAACAGAAACCGATATTGCCGCTTCGGACCCTACGGATGCTCCTGTTATCATACCGATTCCCGTTGAAGTACCCGAAGAAGTAGTGGAAGAAAATGTGGAATTTGTGGTGGTGGAAGAAATGCCGGTATTTCGTAACGGTAATGCTGATTTGATGAGGTATCTGAGCGAAAACATCAAATATCCTACCGTCAGTGCCGAGCAGGGAGTTCAAGGTAAGGTTGTGGTACAGTTTATTGTGGGCGTTCATGGCGAGATCCTGAATCCGGTAGTGGTGAAGAGCGTGGATCCGTACCTGGATAAGGAAGCGATCCGGGTAATCAGCTCCATGCCGAAATGGAAGCCCGGCAAGCAAAGAGGAAAAGCAGTGAGGGTGAAATACACTGTTCCTGTAGTCTTCAGACTGCAAAGTTAAGATTTAATTAGTATGGATGGAGGAAGCGTAATCTCGGGAGAGGACGCTTCCTCTTTTTTGTGTAGAATAAATAGGGAATATTTATGAAAACATGTAAGAAAAAAGGGCGTGAAAGGAAATAGTTAGTAATAAAATGCTTGCTATCTTATTATATTTGTTACCTTTGTGGGTCTTATAATATGAAAAACAATGAAAATAACAATTCTACAGAGAAATATAGAATGGGCCAATCCTCAGGCCAATGTAGCAAGGGCCGACGAGGCAATAAGCTGTCTGCCGGATTCTGATTTGTTTGTTTTACCCGAAATGTTTTCCACCGGTTTTTGTACGCAACCCGAAGGAATTGCGGAGAGCGCCGACAGCGAAACACTTCACTGGATGAAGCGTAAGGCAGCCGAGCGGAATTGTGCTATTGCAGGCAGTGTGGCGGTATGTGAGAATGGAAATTATTATAATCGTTTTTACTTTGTCCATCCGGATGGAACCGTGCAGCATTATGATAAGAAGCATCTGTTTACCTTTGGGGGCGAACACAAGCGTTTCACCGCCGGTACGGAGCGTGTGGTGGTGAACTTCCGTGGGGTACGTATCCTGTTGGAAGTATGTTATGACCTTCGCTTCCCTGTTTGGCACGTAACCTGGGTGATTATGACATGATACTTTATGTGGCAAGCTGGCCTACCCCCCGTGTGGATGCCTGGAGCGCGCTGCTTCGTGCGCGGGCTATTGAAAATCAGTGTTATGTAGCCGGAGTGAACCGCATGGGAGTTGATCCTGCCTGTGAATATTCGGGTGGCAGCGCATCATCGATCCCTACGGAAAGACGATAGCCGAATGTCCGTGGAGCAGGGAAAGCGCGGTGTCGGCTGATATAGATATGGAGGCATTGCAGGCTTTCCGGAAGAAATTTCCGGTACTGGATGATGCCGATCCCTTTACATTGATATAAAACAATTAATAAATAATAGATGATGGCTGAAAAGAAATTATTGTTGGGCGATGAGGCAATTGCCTCGGAGCGATACATGCCGGCATATCGGTGTATATGCCTATCCGGGTACACCGTCCACTGAAATCACGGAGTTTATCCAGAATAATCCTTTAGCAAAGGAAAGAAAATTGCACAGCACTTGGTGTACCAATGAAAAAACGGCCATGGAGGCTGCATTGGGTATGTCATACGCAGGAAAACGTGCTTTGGTATGTATGAAACATGTAGGTATGAATGTGGCTGCCGATGCGTTTGTCAATTCTGCCATAACCGGCGTGAACGGTGGGCTGGTGGTGCTGGCTGCCGATGATCCTTCCATGCATTCGTCACAGAACGAACAGGATTCACGCTTTTATGGAAAATTTGCTATGATTCCCATGCTGGAACCGTCTTCCCAACAAGAAGCATACGATATGATGGATTACGCATATACACTATCGGAAAAACTGAAGTTGCCGGTGCTGATGCGTGTGGTTACCCGTCTGGCACATTCGCGTGCCGGTGTGGAAATAGCCGATATCCGTGAGGAAAATCAGTTGAATCCTGATCATGAACGTGCCCACTGGGTATTGCTGCCGGGTAATGCGCGTAAACAATATCTGGATTTAGTGAAAAAGCAGGAAAAACTGGAAGAAGCTTCCTCCAAATCTCCTTATAATTATCTGGAAGGGTTGAATCCCGAATATGATTATGAGTTCGGAGTGATAGCTTGCGGTATCGGTTATAATTATGTGAAAGAGGCAGATACGGATGGTTGCCATATTCCGGTATTGAAAGTTTCGCAGTATCCGTTGCCGGCTGACGAAATCAGGACGATGGCAGACCGTTGCGGATATGTTTTGGTAGTGGAAGATGGCCAGCCGTTTGTGGAAGAGCAGGTAAAAGCGATTCTTTCCTCAGACTATGAGATAAAGGGATGCCTGACCGAAACTTTGCCACGTACCGGTGAACTGACTCCGGATAATGTGGGCGAGGCAATCGGATGGGGAATCAAACGTCCGTTTGGCAAGCCTCAGGTGGTGATGCCGCGTCCGCCTGCATTGTGTCAGGGATGTGGTCATCGGGATGTGTATGATGCATTGAACAAGGTGGCTGCGGAATATCCGGATGCACGCATTTTCGGTGATATCGGTTGCTATACATTAGGTGCGTTGCCCCCGTTCCGTGCTATTGACAGTTGTGTGGATATGGGTGCTTCCATAACCATGGCCAAAGGTGCTTCCGATGCGGGAGTATTTCCGGCCATTGCGGTTATCGGTGACTCTACATTCACTCATTCCGGTATGACCGGTCTGCTGGATGCGGTCAATGACCATGCCAATATCACTGTGGTGATTTCGGATAACCTGACTACTGCCATGACCGGTGGACAGGATTCTGCCGGTACGAACAAATTCGAGGCGATCTGCCTGGGATTAGGGTAGAACCCGAACATGTGCGTGTAGTGTTCCATTACCAAAGAATATGGAAGAAATCACCCGTACCATTCGTGAGGAAATAGAATATAAAGGGGTGTCTGTCATTATTCCGCGCAGAGAATGTATCCAGACATTGAATCGTAAACTAAGACAGAAAAAAGCAGATAAGGCATGAGAAAAGATATCATACTTTCGGGCGTAGGAGGACAGGGTATCCTGACTATCGCTACTATTATAGGAGAAGCTGCTACGGCAGAAGGCATCAATTTGAAGCAGGCTGAGGTACACGGTATGAGCCAGCGCGGAGGAGATGTACAGTCCAATCTGCGTCTATCCGACGAAACGATTTATTCGGATCTGATCGCTCAGGGTGAGGCGGATCTGATTATTTCCATGGAACCGATGGAGGCGTTGCGTTATCTGCCTTACTTGCAGGAAGAAGGTTGGGTGATTACTTCTGCTAATCCTTTCAAGAACATTCCCGACTATCCTGAAGAAGTGGATCTGATGAGAACTTTGGAAAGTCTTCCGCATGTGGTGAAGTTGGAAATAGAGGATATGGCAAAAGAAAACAGTATGCCTAAATGCGCGAATGTGATTCTGCTGGGCATGGCTGCGAAGTATATTGAGATCGTATCACCGGAACAGTTGCGTGAAAGCATAGGGCGTGTGTTTGCCACAAAAGGTGAGAAGATTGTTGAAATGAATCAGAAGGCTTTTGATATAGGCTTGAATGCGGTAAAGAACTGGTAATGCCATGAAGATATTTAGTGAAGAATTAGTGGAGAAAGCGGTGAAGGAACTGCACATCGCCAATCTTGCACAGGCTACTATCGGTGATGTGCTGCTGGTAGCCCAGTATTTGGAAAAGGAAACGGGGATTCCTTTTATCCGTATGGATCAGGGATCTCCCGGCCTTGCAGCCAATCAGATAGGGATTGAAGCGGAGAAAGCCGCTTTGGACAGGGGAGTCGGATCGCAATATCCGGCTGCTGCAGGAGTGCCCGAGTTGAAAAAGGAGGCTTCCCGTTTTGTAAAAGCTTTCTTGAATCTGGAAATCTCTCCGCGCGCTTGTGTGCCTACCACCGGGTCGGTGGCCGGTTCATTCGGCTCGTTCATAGCCTGTACGCAGCGTATTCCGGGGAAAGACAAGGTATTGTTCATTGATCCCGGATTTCCCATTCAGAAATCCCAGCTTCGCATTATCGGCGTGGAGTGGGAAGAGTTTGATATCTATCATTATCGTGGACAGGCCTTGCGTGAGAAATTGGAAAGTTTCCTGAGTAAAGGCGATATAGCAGCGATTATCTATCTAATCCGAATAATCCGGCATGGATTTGTCTGGAAGAGGAGGAGTTGCAGATAATCGGTGAACTGGCAACCCAATACGATGTGATTGTCATGGAAGACCTCGCTTATTTCTGCATGGACTTCCGTCGGGATATGGGGCATCCTTTCGAACCGCCTTATCCGCCCACTGTGGCAAGATATACGGATAATTATATTCTGATGCTTTCTTCTTCCAAGATATTCAGTTATGCCGGACAGCGTATGGCATTGGCATGTATCAGCGACAAACTGTTCGACCGCCAGTTCCCTGCATTAGCAGAACGGTATAAAGATGCAGGGGTATTCGGTCCTACGCTGATTGCTTCCATTCTTTATATGATTACTTCGGGATGTACGGCTTCCACTCAGTATGCATACGCTGAAATGCTTCGTCTGTCCACCGAAGGTAAAATCAATTTTGTGGAAGATACCCGCGAATATGCCCGTCGTGCGGAACGCATGAAGAAAATATTTACCGACAATGGTTTCCATATCGTATATGATTATGATGCTACCCAGGTGGTGGGAGATGGTTTCTTCTTTACCATAGGTTACGGAAATATGACAGGGGGTGAATTGCTCCGGGAGTTATTGTATTATGGGGTAAGCAGCATCTCGCTTTCTACTACCGGTAGCGAGCAGGAAGGTGTCCGCGCCTGTACTTCCAGAATGCGTGAGGAACTTTATCCGGTGATGGAAGAACGCATGAGAGCTTTTCATGAAGATCATAGAAAATAATGTGCTAATAGGATAATGTGCCGATTGTCATATGGTGTGTTTGTGCACCAGTACATTGGCTAATTAGCACATTGAAAAATTATTTATTATGATTTGGAACAAAAATAAAGAGTGCATGAGCCGGGACGAAATGAGCGCTCTGCAGGGAAAACGCCTGAACAAGTTGGTGAACCTGGTTTATCATAATGTCCCTTTTTATCGTAACAAGATGCAGGAGATGGATTTATCTCCGGATGATATTCAGACTATTGAAGACATTGTAAAACTTCCTTTTACTACCAAACAGAATTTACGTGATAATTATCCTTATGGACTTCAGGCTGCTCCTGCTTCGGAAATTGTACGTGTACACGCTTCTTCGGGCACAACCGGGAATCCTACCATTGTGGGATATACACGTCGTGACTTGTCCGTATGGTCCGAAGTAATGTCGCGTTGTCTTTCGGCCTATGGGGTTACTCGTAATGATACTTTTTCTGTCAGTTATGGTTATGGATTATTCACTGGTGGGCTGGGTGCACATTATGGTGTGGAGAATCTGGGGGCGACTGTTATTCCGGCTTCTACCGGAAATACGGAAAAGCATGTTCGTCTGATTCGTGACTTGGGTATAACCGGTATTGCTTGTACTCCTTCTTATGCTCTTTATTTAGCAGAAGTGGTGGAACGTATGGGGCTTACCAAGAAAGATATCGGCCTCCGTATAGGAGCCTTTGGAGCCGAGCCATGGACGGAGAGTATGCGTAAGGAAATAGAAGAGCGGCTGGGCTTGAAAGGCTACAATATTTATGGATTGAGTGAGATTATGGGCCCTGGTGTTTCCTATGAATGCCAGGAACAACATGGTTCGCATATCAATGAGGATCATTTTTATCCTGAAATCATTAACCCTGAAACGCTGGAACGTCTTCCGAATGGAGAAGTGGGAGAATTGGTGTTTACTACTCTGACCAAGGAAGGTATGCCGTTATTGCGCTATCGTACGAAGGACTTGACTTCCCTGATGGAGGGTGAATGTCTGTGTGGAAGAACCAATATTCGTATGTCGGGTATTGTAGGCCGTAGTGACGATATGCTTATTATCCGTGGCATCAATGTATTCCCGTCTCAGGTGGAAAGTGTTATTCTGGATATGCCGCAGTTTGAACCTCAGTATATGCTGGTGGTGGATAGGAAGAATAATCTTGACTCTTTGCAGGTACAAGTGGAAGTCCGCAAAGACTTCTTCTCGGACGATATGGGACGTATGCTGGCAATGAAGAAGGCGCTGAGTGACAAATTGAAGAGCGTTCTTTCTATCAGTGCTGAAGTGAAGCTGATGGAGCCTAACAGTATTGCCCGTAGTGAAGGCAAGAGTAAACGTGTGATAGACAACCGAATTTTAAAATGAAAAAGTACGCAATATGACAATTAAGCAATTATCTGTTTTTCTGGAAAACAAGACCGGAAGGATAAATGACGTAACCAAGACATTGGCAAAGTATGATATCAATATGCATGCGTTCAGCATGGCGGAATCTACTGATTTTGGTATTCTTCGTTTGATTGTATCGGATGTGGAAAAAGCGGTGGAAGTACTTCGTGCCGAGAATTTTGCCGTGATGCTAACCGATGTGGTATGTATCAGTTGCCCGAATGTGCTGGTTCTTTGGCTAAGTTTTGGACTATCTGGCAGCAGAGAATATCTTTATTGAATATATGTATGCTTTTGCTCAGGGAGATACGCACATGTGGTTATCCGTCCGTCTAATGTGGAGCGATGCATGGAAATCTTGAACAAACTCAATTGTAATGTTTTGACTAAAAATAGTTTGTGATTTCTTTGACATATTCATTCATTTTGTAGTAATGGAAATCCGTATAAGTATAAAAAATAGTTTATCAGAATCTTTTTTAAAGTTAGAAAGCCGCCTCCTCTGAAGCGGCTTTCTGCTTTTCTATTAGAACAAACTCCAAGCAACTGTCAGTCCGGCCATTACAATGGCAACCATACTCATCAGTTTAATCAAAATGTTCAAACTGGGACCGGATGTATCTTTAAACGGGTCACCTACCGTGTCACCGGTAACCGTTGCTTTGTGAACTTCACTTCCTTTACCGCCGAAATTGCCTTCTTCTACATATTTCTTGGCGTTATCCCATGCGCCTCCTGCATTGGCCATGAAAATGGCAAGCACGAAACCGGAGGACAACCCACCAATCAGCAGACCGATGACTCCGGGAACTCCAAACACTAATCCTGTAGCAACCGGAGCGATGATAGCCAATAGAGACGGGAATACCATTTCACGTTGTGCTCCTTTGGTGGAGATTTGTACACAACGGGCATAGTCGGGTTCGGCTTCTCCAGTCAGAATTCCTTTTATTTCACGGAACTGGCGGCGTACTTCCTCTACCATGTGGGCTGCTGCACGACCCACTGCATTCATGGTCAGACCGCAGAACAGGAATGCCATCATACTGCCCAAAAACATGCCGCTTAGCACTTTAGTTCATCAGGGTTACATCGTAATAAAGCATGTAGTCAGTGAAACTGGCGTTATGAACATCTACGGTAATGCCGTTTGGTAATTCCAGAATGGTCTGCCCCAACCGGGTTAATCCGATACGGATTTCTTCTACATAGGATGCTAACAGAGCCAATCCGGTCAGAGCGGCAGAGCCGATAGCAAAACCTTTGCCGGTGGCAGCAGTTGTGTTACCCAACGAGTCGAGTGCGTCAGTGCGCCTGCGTACTTCTTTACCTAATCCGCTCATTTCGGCATTACCGCCGGCATTGTCTGCAATTGGTCCGTAAGCATCGGTAGCCAGGGTAATTCCCAATGTTGAGAGCATACCTACGGCAGCAATACCAATACCGTAAAGCCCCATGGAAATATTGGCGAAATCAAACCCGGAAGCAAGCCAATAGGATAAGATGATGCCTACTACTACTGCCAGTACCGGGATAGTGGTGGAAACCATACCTAGTCCGATACCGGAAATGATAACGGTAGCCGGACCTGTCTTTCCACTTTCGGCCAATCGTTGTGTAGGTTTATAAGATTGAGAAGTATAGTATTCGGTAGAGCGACCGATAACGATCCCTACTATTAATCCCACTACCACAGCAAAAGAGATGTTTACCCAGTTTTCCAGTCCCAAGGCCCAAAGGATAAGGAAAGTGGCAACAACAATCAGCACAGAACTTAAGTTGGTTCCTGTAGCTAATGAACCGAGTAGCTCTTTCATTCCTGCATCTTCTTTGGTACGGACAGCGAAAATACCGATGATGGAGAGTAAAATACCTACAGCTGCAATCAGCATAGGCGCAATGACCGCTTTAAATTGCATTACAGTATCATCCGAACCAATGAAGCAGCTGCGCCCAAAGCGGCGGTAGCCAGGATAGAACCGCAATAAGACTCGTAGAGGTCGGCGCCCATTCCGGCTACGTCACCTACATTGTCACCCACATTATCGGCAATGGTAGCAGGATTACGGGGATCGTCTTCCGGAATTCCGGCTTCCACTTTACCTACCAGGTCAGCACCCACATCGGCTGCCTTGGTATAGATTCCACCTCCTACACGGGCGAAAAGCGCTTGCGTGCTGGCTCCCATCCCAAAAGTAAGCATGGTAGTGGTGATGACACATAATTTGGCGGAAGGATTCAAGGTATCTGACGGAATACAATAATCCAATAATATATACCAGAAGGAAATATCGAGCAGACCTAATCCAACAACAACCAATCCCATAACAGCTCCGCTACGGAAAGCCACGCGCAGTCCTTTGTTCAGAGAGTGCTGGGCTGCATTGGCGGTACGTGCTGAAGCATAGGTAGCCGTTTTCATTCCCAAAAAACCGGAAAGTCCCGAGAAGAAACCGCCGGTAAGAAAAGCAATGGGCACCCACGGATTTTGTAAGTTGAAGCCGTATGCCATGATAGAAAATAGAATAACTAATCCCAGAAATACCAGCCCTACCACTTTGTATTGTTGTTTCAGATAGGACATGGCGCCCTGGCGCACATAAGAAGCGATTTTTTCCATTGTCGGAGTTCCTTCGCTTTCAAGCATCATTTGTTTGTAGAAATACCATGCGAGTGCCAATGCCAAGAGGGAGGCAATGGGCACAATCCAGAAGAGATACGTTTCCATACGCAGTATTGATTTAAAAGTTGGTTTTGCCCAAAGATAGAAAAAATAAATGATATTCAATAGGATAGGCAATATTTTTATCAATTAATATTTGCGGTACTTTTCTAATTAAGTTTAGGGGAAAATAAATATCAATATCTGTACCTTGGAACACATAGACCTGTTTCTGTGTTTCATCAAAACACGATGAAAGATAAATAAGACTTTAAAAAACGATTTCACCACAGATTGCACATGATCTGTGGTGAATTTGATACATTACCCTTTTATTTGCCATACAGCTTGTCTATCAAATCAGCGCGTCCTATTTTACGCAATTCGTTGATGATGGCACGCCGTTCTTCGGGTTTATACCAAAAAAAGAACATCCGTTGAGCCAGTTTCTCTTTTTGTGATTTGGCAGAGAAAACCGGTTGTAACGTATATGGATGATAACCTGTGTACCAGGCTTCAGTAGCTACAGTCATTGGGGTAGGGGTGAAATCCTGCACCTGTTCCAGATGGAAATCCAATTTCTTGGTGATCACTGCCAGTTCTGCCATATCTTCTTCCGTACATCCTGGATGGCTGCTTATAAAATAAGGTATAATCTGCTGTCGCATATTCAATTCCTTATTTATTTTGTCGAAAGTCTTTTTGAAGTCATAAAATTGCGAAAACGAAGGTTTCCTCATGATTTGCAGCACTGAGTCGCTGGTGTGTTCCGGAGCCACTTTCAACGCCCGCTGACATGATTGGCTATCAGTTCGCGGTATATTCAGCCGTACTGCGGTTTACTGCCGGATCCTTACTCTGATATTGTAACAGGTCATAGCGTACACCGCTTCCGATAAAGCTTTTCTTGATACCGGGAAGTGCGTCTACCGAATGGTAAATATCCAATAAAGGACGGTGATCCGTGTTCAAATTGGGACATACTTTGGGATGGATACATGACGGGCGTTTGCAGCGGCGGCATATTTTCTCTTCTTTACCGCGCATAGCTACATGTTGGCGCTAGGCCCTCCCAAGTCGCTCAGATAGCCTTTGAAGTCTGGCATTTCTGTTATGGCTTTCACCTCTTTCAAGATACTTTCCTTGCTTCGGCTTACAATGAATTTTCCCTGATGGGCGGAAATGGTACAGAAGGCACATCCTCCAAAACAACCACGGTGCAGATTAACTGAGAATTTAATCATATCAAACGCCGGGATACGTTTTCCCTTATACTTGGGATGAGGCATACGTGTATACGGCAAATCAAAAGAACGATCCAGCTCTCCTTGTGTCATTGGAGGGTAAGGCGGATTGACTACTACCGTTTTGTTACCTACATCTTGCAAGATGCGGGAGGCTTCGTATTTATTGCTTTCCTCTTCAATGAAGCGGAAGTTTTCGGCTTGTTTCTTTTTATCTTTCAGGCATGTTTCATGAGAATGAAGCACGATATCGGGCTTTTCCTGAGTGTCATCAGACGGACACATGGGTTCTCCCTTACGGGTTATGTAGGCTGTTTGCAAAATATCATGTGGAATCGGAAGACTTTCTGCAGGAGCAGATTCATGGGCTGTCCGATGCGTCCGCCAATGTCTTCATTCTCTTGCAAAGTTCCGTAATCGCTTCTCGCCCATTCCATAGATCAATAATCGGCTCCTGAATCTATCAGGATTGATTTACGCAGACAGTCTTGCCAA
>ENA-OQEX01000562-OQEX01000562.1-human-gut-metagenome-genome-assembly--contig:-NODE-562-length-18988-cov-1.935316_pt1 | contig 18988 bp, 27 predicted proteins | sample MGYA00242802_ERZ504649 | MGnify/ENA primary metagenome ERZ504649 (study PRJEB26092, sample SAMD00036194) | human gut metagenome | host: Homo sapiens | study: EMG produced TPA metagenomics assembly of...
CACCGTGGTCAATCCCACAGCGGAGAAAAACGCAATCAGCCGCCTTGCAGCAATACCATATTGATCACCTCGGGCCAGTATATGCCCCGGGGCCGTCCCGCGTCCGTTTTCCCTGTTCTCCGCACATTCACGCACTGGAAGGGTGCAGAATCTTACGCCTCCCGGCTGATGCCCAGCTCTTCCAGAATGGCTTCCTCTCTTTTTATCCGGAGGTAAAAAGGCCTCGAATGCAAATCTGCGGGTGGAAAGTCCGGACAGGGTAAGAGCCGTGATGCATGCTGCCGGGCCTGGAAGCGAAGTTACTTCAATTCCGGCATCGTAACACATAGCAGCCAATACTTCCCCTGGGTCAGAAATTCCAGGTGTTCCCGCATCTGTGATCAGAGCCACATTCAGACCCTCCTGCATTTTCTCAATGAGGGTGTAGGCTTTCTCCACTTTGTTGTACTCATGGTAACTGGTCATTGGAGTTTTTATGTCAAAATGATTGAGAAGCTTGATACTGTTGCGGGTGTCTTCCGCAGCGATCAGATCCACTTCCTTCAGAACACGGAGCACGCGAAGCGTAATATCCTCCAGATTTCCGATTGGCGTGGCACATAGATATAATTTACCACTCATATTTTTCTCCCTTCTGCAATCATCTGTTTTTCATTTTTTATTTGCGATCTTTTTAAATCATATCGTACATTTCCAGAATGTCCTTTGTATAGACTCCCGGCTTCTCATACACGATCAGCGGTCTTTCCACAGTAATCCGGGAATTGCCGCCTTTCAGGGCTTCTATGAGCACCATATTAGGCTCCCTGTCAATGTATGGATAAACAAGCTGCATACGCTTAGGCTCCAGCTTATATTTCGTCAAGACCTGCATAATTTCTGTCAGTCTGAACGGTCTGTGTACCATGTAAAAACGTCCTCTGTCTCCAAGAAGCTTCGAAGCCTGGCTTACCACATCCTCAAGAGTACAAAGGATCTCATGTCGGGCGATTGCCTTTGGCATATGCGGATTGGTCAGTCCATGCTGCCCGATCATGTAGGGCGGATTGCATGTGACAACATGAAAAGAAGCTGCCCCGAAAATACTGACAGCTCCTTAATATCACCTTGTCTGATACTGACCCTGTCCTCCAGGTTATTGTATTTCACACTTCTTGCTGCCATTTCAGCACACTCTTCCTGGATTTCCAGACCTGTGAAATGCTCTCCCATAGTCTTGGAAGCAAGGAGTACCGGAATAATACCAGTTCCCGTTCCCATATCGAGAACCTTCTCTCCCTTCTTCACTCTGGCAAACCCAGATAAAAGAACAGCGTCCATACCGAAGCAGAATTTCCGGGGATCCTGAATGATATAATAGCCATTCTGCAGATCATCTACCCGCTCATTCTCCTTCACAAGATCATTAATCATCTAATTTGGAATCTCCCTTTTTATCTTCAAGATCCTTCAGTTCCTTTAATTCCTGTTCAGAGACTTTTACTTTCTTTTTTCTGGAACGGAATTTCAGTTCGCCTACAGGGAATTCCTGAATTTCTTTCTCATCACCAATTTCTACTACTACCTTTACAAGCTGGCGGAGTACATTTACACTCTGTACATTGCCCTGGATTCCGTCTGGAGTAGTTACCGTATCTCCGATTCCCGGAAGTCTGCGATTCAGCTCCTCATAGGTCTCCTGCTCATTCTTCAGACAGCACATCAGTCTTCCGCATACACCTGAAATCTTCGTCTGGTTCAGAGAGAGATTCTGTTCCTTGGCCATTCGGATGGATACAGGTGCAAACTCGGAAAGATAAGTATGACAGCAGAGACATCTGCCGCAGATACCGATTCCTCCAAGAATTTTTGTTTCATCTCTTACACCAATCTGGCGAAGTTCAATTCTTGTCTTAAAAATAGATGCAAGATCCTTTACCAGCTGGCGAAAATCAATTCTGCCGTCTGCTGTAAAGTAAAACAACACTTTATTGTTATCAAAAGTATACTCTGCGTCAATCAGCTTCATCTCAAGTCCATGCTCGCGAATCTTCTTCTGGCAGATCTTGAAAGCGTCCCTCTCACGCTCCCTGTTATACTTCTCTCTTTCATCATCGTCTTTGGTAGCCACACGAAGCACTTCCTTCAAAGGATGTACACCTGGTCATCCACCACATCCTTAGGTGCAAGCACCACCTTTCCATACTCAACACCGCGGGCATCTCCACAATTACATGATCGCCCGGTTTCACTTTATAGTTCTTCGGATTGAAGTAATAGATCTTACCTACATTCCGAAATCTTACGCCTACTACTTTTGCCATTCTATTTCTCCCTGATTGTAAGGAACAGAAGCTCAAGAGCAAGTTCTGTATTTACATTGGCACGAAGACGTACTTTTGTTTTCTCCAGTGCATCCAGAATCTTCTCCAGGTTCTCATAGGAACGCTGGCTTGCCTGTTCCCTTATATAATTTATTTCCTGCTTAAATACAAGATTATCAACTTCCCGTGTAGCCTTAAACATCAGTACATCACGGAACCAGAACTGGAAAAGATCCAGATAGTCACTGATGTTCTGCTTGTCATTGGAAAGCTCCTTGATTGCTTCTGTAAGCTCATATACTTCCATTCCATCTGCATTCTTCAGGATGCGGAGTGCATTCTGGGTCATATCTGCAAACTCCTGGGAAGTAGCTACCTGTTTCGCTCTGCCAATACTGCCATGAGCATAGGAAGCATCGATCTCAGCCTGATAATCCGGTATATGGAGATGCTCCATCAGGTACTTCTTTACCAGACCGTCATCTACAACCTTCAGATCCAGACGTACACATCTGGAACGAATGGTCGGCAGCAGAGCATCAATATTGCTTGTGAGAAGCATGATAACTGCATATTCCGGCGGCTCTTCAATGGTCTTCAGAAGAGCATTCTGTGCCTGGGGATTCATCAGCTCTGCATTTGCCACAATATAAATCTTGTATGGGCTGCAGTATGGCTTAATATCCACATCATTGATAATCTGTTCCCTGATTTCGTCAATTGTAATCACATTTGGCTTCTCATGGGTCACCATAATGATATCCGGGTGATTCTTACCGATTGCCTTCTTGCAGGAATCACAATGTCCGCAAGGCTCCGTACCGCCCTCTTCACACTGCAATGTCATCGCATAGGTTCCTGCCAGCAATTTCTTTCCAGAACCAGGGTCACCTGTAAAAATATACGAATGGGACACTTTCTCTGTCTGTATGGCATTCTTCAAATGTCTGATTATCTCTTCATGTCCTATAATGTCGTTAAACCCTAACATCGGAATCACCTCACCCTATCATTCGCTATTGTCAAAGGCTGCGGTCAGCAACCCTGCATAGCTTATTTTGTACAAATACGCTCTAAATGTATTTACCCTTTAATTCTATCATGTACGACAAAATCATGCTATAGTTTTTTGTGAATTTATTCACTTATCAATCAAAAATGTTACTGCTCACTCCGTTCACAGTCACACGCTTCGCGATGCACATTATGCCTGTCTGATATATTCAGCAATTTCTTCTACACATTCCTCCAGATCAACATTCTGGAATTTTCTCGTAATCCCGGCAGCAGCAATTTTTTCTTCGGAAAAATCCTCCTGATCTGCAAGAAATCTTCTGCACATTTCCTCATAGCGGGGTATCTCCTGACCACGCTCTCTTTTCAATGCTCTTGCAAGACGCTCTCCGTCCTCCACTTCGATATAAACAGGACAAACATTCTCTTTTCCATAGTATTCTCTCATTTTCACATAAGATTCAAGTGTACCGATTCCCAGATAGTCAGCATTTTCCAAATCCACCTGACCGTCATCTGCTGTAAAATAGTTCCAGATTCCATGTACTGTATGATAAGCTCTGGCCTCGATCAGATTTCCGCTGCTTCGAAATTCTTCCAGCTCTTTATCATCCACGAAATAGTACTGTTTACCATTCTCTTCCTCTGCACGGATTGGGCGGGTAGTATAAAGAACCAGCTTCTTAAGTCCCAATCCTCATGTGCTGCCAGCCTGGCATATATATGATCCTTACCAGATGCGCTTTTTCCCATAATGTAAAATATTTTTCCCATAATGTATCAGGCAGGGGTTACACCTCTGCCTGCTCCTTTACTACGCTTATTGTTTCGTTATTTTCTCCGCAAAGACCGTGAAGATTCAGTCCCTGTTCCATATATCTTCTCACATTCCTTGTAAAAAGTCCAGTAATCTGTTCGCCTGGAACAATAATGGGAATCCCCGGCGGATAAAGATATACAAATTCTGCGGCAATTTTCCCTGCACTTTCTTCCAGAAGACAAAGCTGGGATGGGGCATCCATTGCCCTGGAAATGGACATAAGCTGCTTCATAGGACCACACTTGCAGGCATATTTTTCATTTCGCAAGCCATCGCTGCGGGTATCCTTTTTTTCATATCTTTCACAATCTTCAGAATTACATTTAACACACTTCTGCCTTTCCACTTCCGGTACATAATCTGAATTTCCAACAGCTATTTTCTCTGTTATATTCCTGCTCTTCTCTGCCAGTTCAGCTTCCTGTCTGTCGATTTCTTCTATAGCTTTGCAAAGTCTCCGGAATCCTTCCCTGGTGTCTCCAACTGCTGCCAGCGCAAGCACATAATTCTCTGTAGTCATCTCAACTTCCAAATGATATTTTCTTCGAAGGATTCCCGCAAGTTCCGGACCATTTAAACTGCTGTGCAATGTGGACAGAATCAGCTTAGAGCGGTCATAATCAAATATTTCTGTTGTGCCCTGTTCGTCCTTTTCTTCCCCAGTCTCTTCCGGTGTCTGTAACAGACGTATATACCTGCGCTGACCAAGCTGTCTGCGGGCGGCTTCCAGATTTTCCGTAAATTCATCAAATAATCGTCCGCTGTCTTTTCCAGCTTCGCTACACAGGCATCCAGACTGGACATAAGTATATAAGACGGACTGCTGGTCTCATAAATTCCAAGAAATCTGCGGATCAGCTTCTCACTTACACGTTCACTGCACAGATGAAGCACTGCAGTCTGGGTCATGGCCGGCAATGTTTTGTGAAAGCTCTGGATCACCACATCTGCTCCCAGATCTGCTGCTGAAACAGGAAAATAGTCAGAGAATCTGAAATGAGCGCCGTGGGCTTCATCCACGATCAGCGGAATTCCATGTTTGTGGGCAGTTTCCGCAATCTTGCGCACATCTGAAACCACACCATCATAAGTAGGCGATGTAATAAGGACTGCTTCAATTTTCGGATTTTCCTCAAGATATCTTTCCACACGGGATACGGAAATTGAACCATTATCCCCAAATCGTTGTCAGATTGTGGATAAATATATGTGGGAACCAGTTCCCGGAGATAAATTGCGTGGTAAACAGCCTTATGACAGTTTCTGGCCACCAGAATCTGTCCACCCTTTTTCACAGATGCGGAAATGGCAGTAAGAATTCCTGCCGTACTTCCGTTGACACTAAAAAAACTTTTCCTTGTGCCGTACATTCTGGATAAAGCATTCTGCGCTTCAAGTAAAATTCCCTCAGAATGATGCAGATCGTCGAATCCGTCTATTTCTGTAATATCACGTTCAATAGGAAAATCCCCCTCTATGCACGCCTTATTCCGCTTGTGACCTGGCATGTGGAAAGGATAGAAGTCGGATTTGCCGTAGTTCTCCAATTCTTTATATAGTCTTCTCATTTTACCTCTCAATTTTCTCAGAAATTATCACACTTTAAATCTGTATCCCACGCCCCAGATGGTCTCGATATACTGCGGCTTGGCATTATTATACTCAATTTTCTCACGGATTTTCTTGATATGAACCGTAACTGTGGCAATATCACCTACCGATTCCATATCCCAGATTTCCCTGAAAAGCTCTTCCTTTGTAAAAACTCTGTTTGGATTCTGGGCCAGGAATGTGAGCAGATCAAATTCCTTGGTGGTAAAAGTTTTCTCCTCGCCATTTACCCAGACGCGGCGGGCAGTCTTGTCGATCTTGATTCCACGAATCTCAATAATATCGTTCTTTTGCGTGGTGGAGCCGATCAGACGATTATAGCGATCCATATGTGCCTTTACTCTGGCAACAAGCTCGCTTGGGCTAAATGGCTTGGTCATGTAATCGTCAGCCCCAAGTCCAAGACCGCGGATCTTGTCAATATCATCTTTCTTCGCGGAAACCATAATGATCGGAGTATTCTTAGCTTCTCTTACCTGGCGGCAGATTTCAAACCCGTCTATCTCCGGCAGCATCAGATCCAGAATAATCAGGTCAAAATCTTCTTTCAGTGCCATATTAAGCCCCAGATCGCCTCTGTTGCAGATATAACTTCAAATCCTGAGAGCTCCAGATAGTCTTTCTCAAGCTCTGCAATTGCTTCTTCATCTTCAATGATCAGAACTTCTGCTCATTTCATTGGTCAACCTCCTGGTATTTTCTAAGTACAAAATACATGATCGTGCCGATTCCAAGACGGCTTGTTGGCCCATACCTTTCCCCCATGGTCCTCCAGAATTTTCTTTACAATGGAAAGACCGATTCCGCTTCCGCCTTTGGAAGAATTTCGTGAAACATCTGTACGGTAAAAACGGTCGAAAATATAAGGCAGATCCTTCGGACCAATACCTTTTCCATTGTCCTCAATCTCAATCTGGATAAAATCACCCACATCCTTGATTCGGATTTGAATGATTCCTTTAGGCTTGTCCATATATTTGATAGCGTTGCTGATAATGTTATGGATAACACGGCGGATCTGCTCCCCATCGGCAATTACCATAACATCTTTTTCCACATAGTTGGCATAAACCAGCTCAATTCCCCTGGTCTCAAGTTCCAGACCAACTTCCTCTGAACAATCTTCAAAATAATCTTCCACATTTAGTTTGTTGAAGTATAAGGAATGCGGTTGGTATCGATTTTGGAATAAAAAGTCAGCTCGTTGATCAGATGATCCATCTCATTTGTCTTGTTGTAGATGGTGCGGACATAGCGATCCATTTTCTCAGGGGTATCTGCCACTCCATCCATGATTCCCTCTACATATCCTTTCACTGCTGTGATCGGAGTTTTCAAATCATGGGAAATGTTGCTGATCAGCTCTCTGTTCTCTTTTTCTATAAGGCTTTTTTCTTCTGTAGATTCTTTCAGACGGCGGCGCATTTCCTCGAAATCCTGACAGAGCTCAGAAAATTCGTCTTTTCCTTCTACATCCAGAACGAAATCCAGGTTGCCCTCTTTTATATTCTGCGTCGCTTTTTTTAATTTAACCAATGGAACGGCAATGCTGCGATATACCCAAAGACCAACTACCAAAGCAACGGAGATCAGGATTACAAACGCACTGATAAACAAATCCTTGGCCATTACATGTACCTGCCCTGACTGTCGGCTGAGTCTGTTATGGAAATATCATATACTGTTCCATCGCTCTCAGTCACTGCCTGTGTTTTCTGCGCCTGTGACTGGCTGAATCCATACAAAGTGGCGGCAAACAGAAGCAGAGGCATAAGAATGATCATGGTGAATCCCAGAATGATTCTTGTTTTTAGCTTCATAACAGTTCTATCCTTTTTCTTCTTTTTACGGAAATTTTCAACAGCTTCCATGTCGTATGAAGCTGCTTCACCGGATTTATATAGATTATAGCATAAAGCTCTGATTTCATCTCTTAATTTTCTATAAAAAATAGCTCTATAATATTCAATTTTTCAACATAAAAAACCTGGAAAAGACTTCTTCTGCTATATACCAGTCTCTTCCAGGCTCTAACTTTAATATGGAATTTTCAAGCAGGCTTCAATACAAGCCATTTTCTTTTACCCAAATTTTACGCAAGATATTTCTTCAGATCATCAACCTTGTCCAGATGCTCCCACGGAAGATCTACATCTGTACGGCCAAAGTGTCCGTATGCAGAAGTCTGTTTGTAGATTGGGCGGCGGAGATCAAGCATTTTGATGATTCCAGCCGGACGAAGGTCAAAGTTCTCACGGATGATCTCTACCAGTTTCGCATCAGATACTTTACCTGTGCCAAATGTTTCTACATGAATAGAAGTCGGATGTGCAACACCAATTGCATAGGAAAGCTGGATCTCGCACTTGTCAGCAAGACCTGCTGCAACAATGTTCTTTGCAACATAACGTGCTGCATAAGCTGCAGAACGGTCAACCTTTGTGCAGTCTTTTCCGGAGAAAGCACCGCCGCCGTGACGTCCTGTTCCGCCATAAGTATCAACAATAATCTTACGTCCTGTAAGACCGCTGTCGCCGTTTGGTCCACCGATAACGAAACGTCCGGTCGGGTTGATAAAGTATTTCGTATCCTCATCTACCATGTCTGCCGGGATGATCTCATCAAATACGTATTTCTTGATGTCTGCATGAATCTGCTCCTGTGTAACATCCGGGTCATGCTGAGTGGAGCAAACAACTGCATCAATACGGCTTGGTTTGCCATTCTCATCATACTCAACTGTTACCTGAGTTTTTCCATCTGGTCTTAAATATTTCAGAGTGCCATCTTTACGGACTTTTGTCAGCTGACGAGAAGTTTGTGTGCCATGTTGATTGCGTATGGCATGTATTCTTCTGTCTCGTTGGAAGCATAACCAAACTGGATTCCCTGGTCACCAGCTCCAATAGAGTCAAGCTCGTCCTCATCCATCTGATTCTCTTTCTGCTCAAGTGCTTTATCAACACCCATTGCAATATCAGCAGACTGTTTATCAAGTGCTGTGATTACCGCACATGTATCAGCATCGAATCCGAATTTTCCACGAGTATAACCAATCTCGCGGATTGTCTCTCTTACGATTGACTGGATATCGATATTTGCCTTGGAAGTGATCTCACCCATAACCAGAACAAGACCTGTTGTAGTTGCAGTCTCGCAGGCTACACGGCTCATCGGATCCTGTGCGATCAGAGCATCCAGGATGGCATCAGAAATGGCATCACAGATTTTATCCGGATGACCTTCAGTTACAGATTCGGAAGTAAATAAGATTTTTTCTTTGTTTTCCATTCTTTTGTTTTTCCCTTTCTTCGATGGAGCGAAAATTTCCAAAACAGCTAATATCTATCGCTGCATTGTATGTTTTCCGCGAAAAAAAGAACAGCCCGGACAAGCGGACTGTCTTATAAATGACTTTTTATATAAACAATCCTCTTATTGTTCGATCACTCGCTCAGGTTGGCACCTTCCTCTCTTTCGAGGGGTTGCCGTGGCTTCATAGATCCTATGTATCTCCACCACTCTGAATAAAAGGCTATTCTTCAGTTTTCCTGTTGCAAGCAATACAATATACTGATTGCTTATAATTGTCAATAGACATTTAACGTCTTATGACTATTTTTCACCAGATCAAATCTGATACTTAACAAATCACGGCTGTCAGGCTGCGATCTGAAATTAACAATTCACCCTACACGCAGGCGGAATTTCTGGATATCCTTCTCACTGGAAACTCTCTCGATCTCTGCGCCAAGGCTGCGAAGCTTCTCTTCGAAGTTCTCATAGCCACGCTGGATGTAAACAATATCGTCCACAATGGTGATTCCCTCTGCTGCCAGTCCTGCAATAACAAGAGCTGCCCCTGCACGAAGGTCCGGTGCGCTTACTCTTGCACCAGTAAGCTTATTCACGCCATCAATAATTGCGGAATTGCCTTCAACCTTAATACAGGCTCCCATTCTGGAAAGCTCATCGGCATATTTGAAGCGATTCTCAAAAATACTCTCAGTTACGATGCTGGTTCCTTCTGCAAGTGCAAGGGTAACCGCAATCTGCGGCTGCATATCAGTCGGATATCCCGGATATGGAAGGGTCTTCACATGAGTGCGATGAAGTCTGCCCACTGCACGTACACGTACGGCATCATCAAACTCCTGAACTTCACATCCGATTTCCTCAAGCTTAGCTGTAGTAGCTTCGAGATGCTTTGGAATTACATTCTTAACTGTGACATCCCCACCGGTAGCTGCTGCAGCGAACATAAAGGTTCCTGCCTCGATCTGGTCCGGAATGATGGAATACTCTGTGCGGTGAAGCTTCTCAACACCCTTGATACGGATCACATCTGTACCAGCACCTTTGATATTGGCTCCCATGCTGTTCAGGAAGTTGGCAACATCTACTACATGTGGCTCTCTGGCAGCATTCTCAATAATCGTACGTCCTGGTGCAAGAGATGCTGCCATCATAATATTGATGGTTGCTCCTACAGAAACTACATCCAGGAAAATATGGCTTCCATGAAGATTAGATGCCTCGGCAACAATGGCTCCATGAAGAATATCAACTTTCGCACCAAGGCTCTGAAACCTTTCAGATGCTGGTCAATCGGACGGCTTCCGATATTGCAGCCACCTGGAAGAGGAACTTCTGCTCTTTTATATTTGCCAAGTAATGCGCCAAGAAGATAGTAAGATGCACGGATCTTCTTAATATACTCATAATCTACACTTACATCACCAATGGTAGAACCATTGATCTTAACAGTTGACTTATTGATTCTGTCAACCTGTGCTCCGATGCCAGCTATTGCCTCCAGTAAAACGTTGATGTCTCTGACGTCAGGCAGATTCTCGATGAGAATTGTCTCATCCGTCATAATGGCTGCTGATAAAATAGCCAGCGCTGCATTCTTTGCACCTGCTATCTCTACTTCACCAACAAGCGGATTTCCACCTTTAATCACATACTGTTCCATAATACACCTCTATTATTCTTACTCCGCGAGCCAAAAAGGCTATTGTCAATTTCTCTCCAATAACCTGACAGCCCTCCTCTGATTCACAGTTACTGTTCACTTCGTTCATCGTGACGCATTCCGCGAATAGTAACAATCTACAGTTACTTAATAACCCCTGTCTGTAGTGTTTCCAAAAGTGCCTGCAGACTTGCTTCCAAATCTTTCCCTTCTTCATCTACCACAATGTCTGCATATTTCTCGTATAAGGGAACTCGCTCCTCATATAAACTCTTCAAGGTCTGTCCTTCTTTCAGAAGAACTCCCCGCTTCTTAAGATTTCCAAGCCGTTTCTCAAGAGACTCCAGAGAAAGGCTGAGGTAAACTACCTTCCCAATTGATTTCAAGTGTTCCATGGCTTCACTGCAATATACCACACTTCCCCAGTAGCAATTACAGTATTCTCTGTATCAATCGACGCATTTACGCGATTCTCAATGGTCTTGAAACCTTCTTCTCCTTCTTCATCAATGATCTGATAAAGACGTCTTTTTCTTCTTTTTGTATTAAAAGGTCTGAATCTAAAAATTCGTATCCAAGTATTTTCGCAAGAACAACGCCCAGTGTGCTTTTACCTGCACCGGGCATTCCAATTAATGTTATATTATTCATTTTCATTCGATACTCCTTTAAATAATAACACATAAGAGCCATTATTGCAATCACATTAAAAAATTGTTACTGAGTTCGGTTTTTTAATGGGTGATTTTTAAGTTTCTGATTATGCTTTTTTCCTTTTTTTACGCTATATCCAAAGGTGCCCAACTTCTTTCCAAGCCCAAGATATTCCCCATGGGAATACACCATCAGTTTTGACTGATTCAGCTGAAATTTATTATTTTTATCCATATAGGCTTCGTCCGCATGCACTGCAACTACTTCCGCAAGGAACATGTGATGAGAACCAAGCTTCTCAATTTTCTTAACTTTACATTCAATATTTACAGGAGCTTCACCGATCATTGGTGCCTTCACTTGATCCGCCTTTTCTTTGGTAAGATGAAGCTCCTGAAATTTATCAACCTCTCTGCCGGACCGCACGCCACAATAATCGGTGGCGTATGCAAGCTCTTCTGTGGTAAGGTTCAGAACAAATTCCTTTGTCTTGCAGATCATATCGTAAGAAAATCTGGTGGGACGAACGGAGATGCTTACCATTGGCGGGTTGGTACACACGGTGCCAGCCCACGCTACTGTTATTATATTATCATTACCCTCGCCATCTGTAACGCTGACCATCACAGCAGGAAGCGGGTAAAGCATATTGCCTGGTTTCCAGGTCTGTTTTGCCATATTTTTGCTCCTCTTTTATGTGAAAATTTCCCGTGCAAAGAACCTTCTGCGTTACTTTCACTTTGTGAGCAGTAGCTTTAACAGCCTCTTTGCCGGGAAAATCTTTATTATCAGTTAAAGTCATTTGCCATGATCTGTGCAGCTTCCATCATAGCCGGGATCATCTGTTTCTTACGGGAAACCACGCCTTTCAGGTGGAAGCACTTATCTTCCGGTTCCTGCTGAAATGCGATTTTTCCCATTTCCTCGCTGCCCTCGCCGTAATAAATTACATCTGAGGACTCGTCCATAATATTGGTTAACATAAAGTAAACACGGGTAATTCCATGGCGTCCGCACTCGCTTACCATAAATGGTTTCAGGCGAACTTTGATCTCCTGAAGTTCTTCCTCGTCCATGGAACTGATCTGTCCAACACCAAAAGCCACATTTCCTTCTGCAATAAATTTCTTGTAATCCTGATAGAAAATTTCTTCAGGTGCTTTATCCTTCAGATTGCTTCCAGCCTTGAACATTTCTCTTGCGAAATCTTCAATCTTAATGTCCGCGATCAGTGCAAGCGCACTTGCTGCGATCTTGTCCTGCTGGGTGCAGGTTGGGGAACGGAACATTAAGGTATCGGAAATAATGGCTGCACAGAGAAGTCCTGCGATCTTAGGCGGAATCTCCAGTCGCTGCTCGTCATAAATCCGGTAAAGGATTGTCGCAGTACATCCAACTGGCTCATTTCGGAAATTAATCGGCTTCATAGTTTCCAGAGAACCAAGCTTATGATGGTCAATGATCTCCAGAATCTCTGCTTTCTCAATGTTATCAACAGCCTGGTCTTTCTCATTATGATCTACCAGAATTACCTGTTTCTTGTGCATGTCAAGGAAATTTCGTCTGGAAATGGTTCCCACACATTTTCCCCGCTTATTGATAACAGGGAATGCACGATGGCGGTGCTTGATCATAACATCCTGAATATCATCTGTGAAATCTTCAGTATTAAAAGTTACCAGATTATCTTTTTTCATCACATAATTTACCGGAATACTCTGGTTGATCATGCGGGCAATTGTGTAGGTATCATATGGAGAAGAGATAATGATGATCTGTCTCTCCTGAGCTTTCTTTATTACCTTCTCACTTACCTGAATACTCATTCCTACAATAATGCAGCTTACATTCAGTTCTATTGCCTTTAACTGATCTTCCTCACGGTTTCCAAGAATAACCATATCATTTTCTTCGATATAGTTCTTCATCACCTCCGGATCAGCAGTTCCAATAAGGATTTTCCCTTTGGTAAAATAGCCGTGACCGTTTCCTTCTACGATTTCACCGTCAAGAGTATCCCTGATCTTGTTATACTGAGTTCTGGCATTTGAAAGAAGATAGCTGTCCTTGGTATCCATGTAACATCAGCAATATCGCCGATTGTTACAATTCCCTCCAGCTCATCCTCGCTGTTACAGATGGGAAGGGTCACAATGCCTTTATTCTGCATCATATCCCAGGCATTTTTCAGGGACATGGTACGGTCTGCATCCGGTTTTGGACGGATATCCATATCTTTTACCTGCGTTCCGATATTTCCCAGATAAGCCGGTGCTGTACGCCAAAACGATTCAGTACATACTGGGTCTCTTCATTGATCTGACCGGCACGTCTTGGAATATAACGCTTGGTCTGGGTGGTCCTGTTTTTGATATCTGCGTAAGCAATTGCCGAACAAATAGAATCCGTATCCGGATTCTTATGTCCCATTACAAATACTTTCTGATTCTTCATTCACATTCTTCCTTCCAAAATTCAGCTGACCTCTGCACACTTTTCATCTGTAAATAGAGTTTTTTATTTCGGGTCTACTTTTCAAACACGCTCTACAGAAGATTTTCATTTTTGGGCGATTGTCTTAATCGTCCAAATCTGCACTTTATATTAATTCAGTTTAATATTTGCAAATAAAGCTCCCAGAGATGTGGTTGCCTCTTCTCCGGACTGTGGGATTTCTATTTTCTCTTCTTCCACTTCTTTTGCCATCATATCAGTTGCTTCTTTGATACTCAGGCTCAGTTTTCCATCTTTCACTGCAGTTACTTTTACTTTCACCTTATCTCCAACTGCAAGAACTTCTGATGGTTTACGGATTCTCTTTTCGCAAATCTGGGAAATATGTACCAGTCCGGATACGCCGTTTCCAAGATCTACAAATGCGCCGTATGGCTGAAGGCTCTCTACAGTTCCTTCTGTTACAAAGCCTGGCTGGATATTGGAAATTTTATTCTTTCTTTCCTCTTCTGCTTTTTCCCTTAAAATTTCTTTCGCAGAAAGAATCAGTTTTTTGTCCTCTTTATTGACATCGATTACCTGAACCTGGATGTGTCTGTTCAGATATTCGTTGGTGTCTTCTACGTAATTCAAGGCCAGCTTGGAGGCCGGGATAAAGCCGCGCACACCTTCTACATAAGCAACTGCACCGCCGTTTACTACACCTTTTACCACTACATCAAGAACCTCTCCGGAGGCTTTCAGCTCTTTTAATTTGTCCCAAGCCAGGACGTCAGTAGCTTCAACTTTGGATAAAAGGATGTTGCCGTTTCCATCGTCTTTTCTTACGACTGTGGCGGAAACTTCATCTCCAGGGTGTACTTCTTCTTTAACGTTAAAGCCCGGCTCTCTGCTGTAATCTTCTACCGGGATAATACCTTCTGCATAATATTTTAAATCTACAATAATTTCTTTATCATCTACACTCACAACTGTTCCTGTGAGAATGTCGCCTTCTTCAATTTTCTTAAAAGAAGCTTCAAGTTCTGCTTCGTAATCCTTCATTGTCTCTGCCATGACCTAGACTCCTTTGCCCCTGTTTTTGCTTCATTATAGCACACCGCTTATTCGTTGCAAATAAATTTTGGAATGTACATTCGAAAAAACACCGCTCTTTAAGCGTCAGAGTGTAATATCTGGCGTTTAAAGAGCGGCATATTCAGACAAATTTTTCCAAAAATTGTGACGCACATCTTGCAAAAAAACCTTTTTTCAAACACGCTCCAGAGCGTGCAGATTGCAGGAATACTTTTTCAAATACGCTCTAAAACGAGGAGTGCCCCGGCAGTAGCTGCCGGGGCGATTATTATGAAAAAATTTTATGTGTAATGGTGTCATTACAACGTCTTCTGTATATGTTCTTTCGAACTGATTATATAGTATCAGATACTTATGAACAAAATACATGCAAATTGTTAACGAATAATGAACATTTGTTTTATTTGCACAATTTCTTCTTTCATTTTCCTCTTTTTTTATAAATTTACCACATTTGCATCTTTACTTTAATTTGGTAAAGTTATACATTTTGCACATTTTACGTTTCTCATTCGAATAATCCTTTTACAAATTCGATTAACTTCGACACAAGACCTTTGGCATCATCCTTTGTAACACCCATATCCTGCAGCTTACTGTATACAGAATTTACATCGCTTCTAAGAGCATCTTCGTCAATTTTTGCATCCAGAACCTTGCGTACTACAGAAACAAGGGAATCTACCTCTGAATCAGAAAGAGATACCCCAAAATGGTCTGCTGCCTGAGTTACAGCACTTCGTACCTGGTCATCTGTGATGTTCTGCTGGTCTACAAGATCCTTGGCATACATAATAATGTCTACTGCTTTTCCAGGGTCAGAAGCAAGAAAATCAATTCCACTGTCCAGAAGACTTCTACTACTTCTGTATCACTGGATGCCATAACCGGCATCGGCATGGAACATGCAAGAACTCCTGCAAGGATAAGTGCTGCTGATTTTTTCATTTTTATCATGATAATTACCTCCTGATTGAATGTTACTGTTCAAGACTTGCCCAGTAACGATTAAATGTCATCTGTTCAAATCTCTCCAGTAACAATTAAATAGCTGCTGTTCATGGTCTGACCAGCAATAGTTAATATTCTGTTCACAAACTGCTGGAATCTGGTCATATTTATGATCTGATTTCCTCATATCAAATAATTTTCTTCTGAAATTTAATCAATACCGGAAATAAATCTTCCTCCAGATTCCAGCCCATTATACTACACCTTTTCCTTTTATTTGTAAAATGTATCTAAAAACTTTATAATCTTTTTATAACTAATCTCCAAAAACAGCCCATTTTTCCAGGAAGTTACAAATCTTTTCAAATTCGTTCACTAATTTTTCATAAGATAAACACGATTCTTTCAAACTTCCCGATATACTAACATCATAAAAATAATAACAGCCAACATTATTTTTATAAAATTTCTTTTTCATATGTCAGTCACCCAAAAGTGATTGACTCTCCTTCCTTTTAAAAAATATATTTGAGACAAAATAAAAATCACCCGTCTAGCCACCGGGTGATTTATTTGTATAAGATTTATGCAGTAAATCATTTCCGAACATGTGAAGGATCACGGGAGCCGCAACGCTGCGAAGCAATCCGAAGATATCAAGAACGGGGCTTACGCCCCGTTCTTGATATCTATCTCAATTTATTAAATGCGTTTGCAAGATCAGCAAATTCTGCTAAAGTAAGCGCTTCGCCTCTCACATTTACCGGAATTCCGGTCTCTGCCATAGCTTTCTCAATTTCCTCTTTTGAAAAATCAAGCTCCTGGGAGTTCTTCAGTCCATTTACCAATGTTTTTCTTCTCTGATTAAAAGATGCCCGGATCAGCCTGAACATCAGCTTCTCATTGTCCACCTGCACTGGCGGCTCTTCATATCTCACAAGCTGGATAACAGCACTTCCCACCTTCGGTCTTGGCATAAAACAGTTTGGCGGAACATTCGCAATGATCTGCGGTCTGGCATAATACTGAACAGCCAGAGACAAAGCACCGTAATCCTTTGTTCCAGGACCAACCTGCATTCTGTCTGCCACTTCCTTCTGTACCATAATGGTGATGGAAGAAATGGGAACATGGTTTTCAAAAAGTCCCATGATGATTGGTGTGGTAATATAATAAGGCAGATTGGCAACCACCTTGATAGCTTGCCCCCATTTTTCTCCTGTGCCAGCGCCGCAATATCAACTTCAGGATATCCTCGTTGATCACAGTCACATTATCCAGTCTTTCAAAGTATCATTTTCCAGAATCGGGATCAATGTCTTATCAATCTCTACAGCCACCACTTCTCTGGCTGCCTCAGCCAGATACTGGGTCATGGTTCCAATACCCGGTCCGATTTCCAGAACAAAATCATCCTTGGTGATCTTGGAAGCCTCGATTATTTTTTCCAGAACATGGGTATCGATAAGAAAATTCTGACCAAACCTTTTCTGGAAAGCAAAATTATACTTTTGAAGAACTTCAATGGTATATTTCGGATTTCCTAAATAAGGTCTGATCATATTAATTTCCTCTTTCTTTTAAATTATTTAATCATTATCTGCAAATCACACAATCTGGGCAGCTGTCTGCAATTCCCCTATTACTTATTTTGCAAAATCTTTCTCATAAAGAACCGTAAATCCATCACGGTCTACTCTCTTTTTCTTATTAAACTTCAGAAGTCCGCCCTGGGATTTCGCCATTGCTGCGTCAAGCATTTCCTTAACTGCGCCAATGTTCATAGGCTGGTCTTCTTTCTGGTTCACACCGATCAGATTATACAATGCAAGCATTCCCATCTGGTCGATCTTGTAACCATTTTCCTTGGTGTAAACTCTTGCAAAGTTTACAAGTTCATCATTGGTAAATACCGGAATGTTGATCATGGATGTAAACTTCTTGGCGAATTTCGGGAATCTTGCAATCAGCTTACGCATTCCGATCTTCTCATCCTCAATGATCACAGTAAGTCCGTCTGTGCGGAACTCCATAGCCTTATCCAGAATATCTACTGTTTCCTGTGTCAGCTGGTTAGCATTCTCAATGACAAGGAAACCACCGCTAAGCTTGCCAATCACTTTCGTAATATCCATCTCGTTCAGCTGGTCGGCAAATACATAAGCCACCTTGGAAGCCGGCAGATTCAGCTCTTTACAGATTGCCGGAATCAAGCTTGCGATCAGTCTTGTCTTACCAGTTTCTTTCCCACCCATGACGATCACGTTTCCAGTCTTGGAGGTCTTATCAGCAGCCGCCATCTGCACATCGCAAAGTGCACTGATCAGCTGTTCCCGCATTCCCGGAACCTTTACAAAATATGTAAACAGCTTCTTCTCATCATCGGTGAGTGATTTCTCTCTTGGCACAATGTCAGATGGATTTCTCTTATCCTTTGGCTGAATAGAATCGATAAACTGTTCCAGTTCCTCTTCCTCGGAAAGAGATTCAGAAGACTCTTCTTCCTCTTCATCCTCATCAAAATCAAAGTTTTCGTCCTCAGAATCTTCCGGTTCTTCCTCTGCATCTTCCGTTTCAACCACATCATCTGCAGCTGGAGGCATATCCTCATCCTCTTCTTCGCCAATGCTCTCTCTGAGAAGTTTGGCAATAAATTCATCCTCAGACATGGAATCATCAGAAGGCTCTTCTTTCTCCTTATGACCTGCCGGGCCATTCATAAACTCATCCTCAGCAGCCTGAAGATCCTCTTCGGAAAGGAATTCCTCTTCCTCAAGCTCTACAACCGGCTTTTTCTGCTCTGGTTCTGGCTCGATTTCTTCCTCGTCCTCAGTGATAACTTCCTCTTCTTCTGGAATATCCTCTGCCTTTTCTTCTTTTACAGCATTCTGAGGTTTCGTAGATATTTCTTGGGCAGCTTCTACAATTTCTTTATTTTCTTCCTGAACTTTCTCTTCATCTACCTTCTCATCCGGAATTTCAATTCCCTGTGCAGAAGCAGCAGCAAGAATCGTATCCTCCAGATTGAAATTTGAAAAATCAAATGCAGGTTTCTCGTCTTTCATTTTCTCCGCAGCATCAGCCTCATCACTGAAAAGGTTATTCTGTACAGGTGCCTTGGGAACC
>ENA-OQEX01000563-OQEX01000563.1-human-gut-metagenome-genome-assembly--contig:-NODE-563-length-18942-cov-4.268084_pt1 | contig 18942 bp, 18 predicted proteins | sample MGYA00242802_ERZ504649 | MGnify/ENA primary metagenome ERZ504649 (study PRJEB26092, sample SAMD00036194) | human gut metagenome | host: Homo sapiens | study: EMG produced TPA metagenomics assembly of...
AAGAAGGAATTTTAAAGGGATTTTTCTACTGAATTCCTACTGTTATGCTACTTTGAGGCGGAAAAAGATAAAAGATATCCCTTTTTATATACTTTTATTTAGTCTTATTTATCCGTGAATATTGACTGTTTCATACATTTTATGTCATATATCAAAAAATAATTTTATAATTAAAGTTGATTTAATAAAAAATATTCTATATTTGCGATGTGATATAAACTTAATTTAAGAATGTAGTTCTGATAGAACTTATCCTATAAAGGAAATCTCTTTATTTTGTTAAATGAATTTTATTTCAGCCTTTGGGGATGAAATAAATTATTTGGTGAAGTATCCTTGTGCAGATAGTGCAGGGAGTGGTTTGTTTATGGGCACATGGGGAAATTTATTCTTTTCATAGTCGATGGTTATACATATATTTATATGGATATGTATGGACTTTGGATGGCAAGTATAACTAAGGTAGCTGAAAATATATCTAATAACGAAGAAACGGAGGTGATATAAACATAGAAGACCATCGTTAAAAAAGGTCAGATGGTCTTCTTGAGTGATGAATCATTAATAAAGCTCTTTATGTACCAACTCTTCAAACAGCAATGCATATTTTGCAACGACTGCTTCGGCGTATTTCTTCCCTTTTCCGGCACTTGCTTTTTTAGGATTGCCTATACCGGTGTCTTGCGAAACTTTTTGCCAGTTCCTCGGAATCCATGCCACTTTTTCATTCAGCATTTGCGAAGCGAACTTCTTATAATTTCCATCTCCGGCTTCATCCAGATTTACCAATTCCGGATGATAATGCATCATAACAGAAGTTTCCAATTCATCTGCATGGTCACCCGGTTCATCAAAGTACTCTTTAGCAGGGACAAAGGCAAACCATTCGCTGCTGGCTATCAGGAAGTCGGGATAGTCCAGTGACAAGTCACGTATCATACTTTGAATGTATTGCCGCCATGTCCGTTGATAATGACCATTTTGCGGTATCCCTGGGCGTATAGAGAGGCAACTATGTCGCTTAAAATCGCTTTCTGCGTTTCATAGCGATAGTGGATGCAGAAATCCAGCCCGCGTTGTCCCGGATTCTGTGAACCGGCAGTGACGTAAGGCAGGACCATGCAACGAATACCGTAATGTGTTTTTGCCATTTTAGCAGCATCTAGTGCGATGTCGTGGCTCAGAATACAGTCTGTCAGATAAGGCAGGTGCAGATTATGCGGTTCGGTAGCCCCCAAGGAGGAGGACCAAATCATATTTCAATGGTTTTACCTTGCCGTAACAGGTTACGGCAAGGTCTAGTTCTTTATCCATTATTTATAAGACTTTTTAAAGATATGCAGGATTTCTTCGTCTGTAATCGGGCGTGGGTCGAGAGTGAACAGTCCTCCCATCGTATCTCTTGCATTTTGCAGAAATTTGGGGAAATCTTCGGATTGGATGCCAAACTCGCTCAGTTTGATAGAATGTACTTTACATTCTTTTTGCAGTGTAATCAATGCATCAATGAAATCGGACGGACGGTTGCTCTTTTTCTGGGTCATCATTCAGCCATTTTCATGTAACGTTTTGTACAGTCATGCCGGAAAGTTTCGAAGTATGTCTCAGACAAGGCAATGAGTCCTGCTCCATGAGGAAGTTGTGGATAATAAGCACTCATGGCATGTTCTAATGAATGTTCGGAAGTACAACTGGAAGTGGCCTCCACCATCCCTGCCAATGTGCTGGCCCAAGCTATTTTGGCGCGTGCCTTCAAATTTTTTCCGTCGGCTACAGCTACTGGCAGATATTTGTAGATCAAACGAATGGCTTCTAAGGCATAAAGATCACTGATGGGTGTTGCACAATTGGCGATAAAACCTTCTGCGGCATGGAAGAATGCGTCGAACCCTTGATAGGCGGTGAGGTGCGGGGGAATGGAAACCATCAGTTCCGGGTCTACAATAGATAAGGTAGGGAAGGTCAGCTGGCAACCGAAGCCTATCTTTTCTTGAGCCGTTTCGTGGGTAATTACTGTCCATGGATCCATTTCCGTTCCGGTTCCGGCGGTGGTAGGGATGGCGATAATGGGAAGTGCTTTGGTTACGGGGCGTCCTTTGCCACTACCCCCTGATACATAATCCCAGTAGTCACCGTCGTTGCAGGCCATAACAGCTATACTTTTGGCGGAGTCGATGGAACTTCCGCCTCCCAGGCCTACTACAAAGTCACATTTTTCTTCCCGGCAGATGGCGGCTGCTTCCATGACGTGTTCTTTGATGGGGTTGGGAAGGATTTTATCGTAAACCAGTGTTTCTACATTATTCAGTCTTAATTGGGCGAGTACTCTTTCCAGATACCCATATTTCCGCATGGAAGTTCCGGATGAGATGACGACTAGTGCCTTTTTCCCCGGTAATTTTTCACTGGATAATTTCTTGATTTCTCCGCAACCAAATACTAATTTGGTAGGGATGTACAAACTAAATACAGGATTTGCTTTCATGTTCTTTCGTATTTAAAGTTTCACTGGTAACAAATGTAGGAAAATAATAGTTTGCTTGTTTAAGTAATTTGTTAAATTTTACATACTGCCGGATTGTATTCGTTTTCTTTAATTCAGTTTGAGATAGATATGTTTTTCCGAGTATAATCGAAAAAACTATCTTTGTGGGAAAAGATTCGAGCATGGACGATAAATGGAAAGCTTATACCGACAAGATTGGCAATTTTGTGGGGACGTTATGTAGAATTTCATATATTCCCCTATAGTTATGCTGAATATTTACAGTTGATGCAGCAACCTGCTGGCCGGGCTTCTTATTGGGCCTATTTACAGAAAGGCGGTTTGCCCGAATTGTACAACTTGCCCACTGTCGAGTCAGAAAAACAATACGTCGCTTCTGTGAAAGATACGATTTTGTTGCGTGATATAAGCCCGTTCGTGATATAAGGTTATTGGATGATATTTTTATTTATTGGTGAATAATGCGGTCCAATCTGTTTTTCCGTTCTATGTGAATAAATAGTTCGGAAAAGAAATGTACCTTTACATTCAATTGAGAAAAGAATGCTACTATGATTAATACATTAACTTCCTTACGGCTCTTTTTTGCACTGATGGTTTTCGGGGCACATTGCTATGTCGTTGATTCCACCTTTTCAACTCATTTCTATAAAGAGGGTTTTGTAGGCGTGAGTTTCTTCTTTATATTGAGTGGTTTTATTATCGCTTATAATTATCAGCAGAAGCTGGTGGAGCGGAAAGTGTCGAAACGCCAGTTTTGGGTGGCACGAATCGCCCGTATCTATCCATTGCATATAGCGACCTTATTGGGAGTAGCCGTGATAGGTAATCTATTGAACCCGATGGTTGGGGGGAAGGATTGAAACATTTTATTCCTGCGCTGTTCCTTTTGCACCCTTTTGTTCCCCGGATGGATTACTTTTTTTATTTCGACAGTCCTTCCTGGAGTTTGGGATGTGAACAGTTGTTTTATTTCTTGTTTCCGTTTTTAGCGTTGTTTTTTGCTAAAAAACAGAAGTTGATAGGAGCACTTTTAGTATGCGCTGTGGTAGTCCCTGTTTTGATGTCAATGACGGATGAGGCGAACATCCGTGGTTATTGGTATGTGAATCCGTTGGCACGTTTCCCCGATTTTCTGGTAGGAATGTTGCTTTATCGGGTTTATGAATGGTGCCGTTCCAAAAGCTGTCTTTCTCTACAGCGTCATTGCTCGAAGTAGGGGCGGTATGTATCTTCCTGCTGTTTTATATGTTTTCGGCGGATTTGGTGCCGAAAGTTTATCGGTACTCCTGTTATTATTGGATGCCGATTTCGTTGGTTCTGTTGATATTCTCTTTGCAGAAGGATTCCTTTCCCGTATTCTATCCAATAAATATCTGGTCATAGGCGGTGATATCAGTTATAGCTTTTATCTGATTCATTTGTGGATACTGTTTGCTTATGTGCAGTTGGCGCAAACATACGATTGGCATATCAGTCTGTATATCAGTATTCCGCTTATCTTTGCAGTCACTATCGGGCTGAGCCTGCTTCTTATTATTATTTGGAGAAACCGGCTAACCGCTGGGTAAAACGAATTTTAAACAAACAATAATAACTGGTTCATGGAAAAACAATTATCAGAAAAACTGCCACGCGTTGAGGTGGTGGATGCTTTACGGGGATTTGCAGTCATGGCAATTCTTTTAGTGCATAGTTTGGAACATTTCATCTTTCCAGTTTATCCGGTAGACCAGCCTGCATGGCTGAATATACTGAATGACGGGGTATTCAATGTTACATTTACTTTATTGGCTGGAAAATCGTATGCCATTTTTGCTTTGCTGTTTGGATTTACATTTTATATTCAGTCGGCTAACCAACAGCGTAAAGGAAAAGATTTTGGTTATCGTTTTCTGTGGCGTTTGCTGTTATTGGTAGCTTTTGCTACGCTGAATGCAGCTTTTTTTCCGGCAGGAGATGTGTTGTTGCTGTTCTCAGTAGTGGGAATCGTATTGTTCGTGGTGCGTAAGTGGAGTGACTGTGCCATACTTGTTACAGCTATTTTGTTTCTATTGCAGCCCGTTGAGTGGTATCATTATATAGTAGGTCTGTTTGATCCTTCTCATACTTTGCCCGATTGGGGAGTGGGCGCGATGTATAAAGAAGTGGCGGAATATACCAAAGAGGGGAACTTGTGGGAGTTTTTGGGTAAGAATATGACCTTTGGTCAGAAAGCCAGTTTATATTGGGCTTTTGGAGCAGGACGTTTCTGGCAGACTGCCGGCTTGTTCTTGATGGGGTTGTATATCGGACGCAAACAATTATTTGTAACTTCCGAAAAACATACTCGTTTTTGGGTGAAGACTCTTATCATTTCCGCTATCGCTTTTGCTCCGCTTTTCCAACTGAAAGAGCTGATTATGGCTAGTGACAGTGAGCTCATTCGCCAGACTGCCGGAACGGCTTTTGATATGTGGCAGAAGTTTGCTTTTACATTTGTGCTGGTTGCCTCTTTTGTGTTGCTTTATCAACGGAACAGATTCAAGGATTTTGTATCAAATCTTCGTTATTATGGCAAGATGAGTCTGACTAATTATATCACCCAGTCTATTGCCGGAGCTATTATTTATTTTCCCTTCGGACTTTATCTGGCTCCGTATTGTGGGTATACGTTGAGCTTGTTTATTGGTTTTGTACTCTTTTTGTTGCAAGTACAGTTCTGCAAGTGGTGGTTGAAAGGACACAAGCAGGGACCGTTAGAGAGTATTTGGCATAAATGGACCTGGATGTGTTCCAAAAAATGAGGAACTCTGACAGGAGTTGCATATGCTATACAGAGAGAGAAAGCAAAAGTAATTTGCCTTTTCCTCTCTTCTGTATAGGGACTGATTCTTGTTTCCCAAGTTTCCCGAATATCATAAAAAGGATATCAGTTCAGGATTATAATCAATTGTTTTTGCCTTCTATCTGAATTTGAATAGCTTGTCCTGTACGTTGCAGACATTCTATAAAAATAGAAAGATGATTGGTTTTCTGCATCAACTCACATATAATTTCCTTTTCTTCTGTGCACCAAGGTTCATAAGCACGTGGGAAAGTTTCACGTTGTTTACGGATATAAGGTGGAAGGACTGTTTTCTGAATACCTAACTTTTGAACTTTTTGTTTTATACGGCAAATATCTTCTTCTGTACAATCATTAAAAGATTCTTTTGTAAAGAACCCCGGATGTTTTTGGTCAATGTCAAGATAGATTGTAGTCTTAGATAGGGATTGAAAGGTTTTCTCTCTGCTTTCTAGTTCCTTTATTAGATTGTTGATGTATTCATCGGCTTGAAAAGATGATACAATGATGGAACATTCGTGGCGGGAGTATTCTTTGTGGCGATTGGCAGACAACCAGTTGAAAGAGCTTCGATTAATGTATGGTTATCAATAGCCAACGATTTATTGTGGATACCTTTTACTTCAATGAGGGTTACACCACTTTCTATCAATGCGTTCCGTCCATCCTTGGCATGACTGAGTAAATGTTTATTTTTCATATCATAATCTAGGGACGAATCGGTGTAGATTGTGACATCAACTCCTCGTTGTACCGTATGCCGTATCAACGGAATCAGCTGGTCGTTTTCTATGGCATGGATAGATATGAATGGAGATACAATCAGCAGGCGGCGTCTTGCTTTCTCAAAAGCCTGACGAAGAGTCTGAACATGCTCTTCTGTGGTGGACAGACGAAGGGTGGGGTGGTAGGTGCACAGTGGGATTTCCTGTTGGTAAATAAAGTTGTTGGAAATCTCGTTGGATGGAGCATCGAAAAGCCATTTAGCCATATTCCCTGCCGGAGTATTTTCTTCCGGATGGAAAATATTCATGTTGCCAAAAACAATGAAATGATGCTGGGCGCGTGATATCGCTACATTGAGCATATTGTATTTTCCATCACGCTCCATAAAAAGAGAATGGTCTTCAGGAGAGTTGACTGTTGAAAAAAGAACAATCGGACATTGGGCACCTTGCAGGGAATGTACTGTGCCGATGATCATCTCTTTATATTTCTCATTTCCTGATATTTTTTGTATTTGATGCCGTATTTCGGCCTCTTGGGCTTTGAAAGGAGTTACTACGGCTACAATTTCATGAATAGGCTTTTTATAGGTCTTTTCCAAATTATCTTTCTCCAGCTCCAGCCAACAGACAATGGCTTCCGCTTCAGCCCGGTTGAGGCGGCTTCCTGTTTTTCCGGGGCTGCTGTAACTGTTGATGTGTACATATCCTTTAGAGGGGAGGGACTTGTATTTTACTTCGTTACCTTTTTTAGGAAGTAACCTGCCGTGGTAAACATAATCATTGCAATAAGCATAATGGAATCTACGCATCGTCTGTGTTCGGTCAGAAAAGCTCCTTTTTCACCTTTTACTGTAAAATTACAGCTTTTACGTGCCAGTTTCATTATACTTCCGGAAGAAGAAAGGAAACCGTTGTTCTCCAAGAAACGGTATTTTTCCGAGGACTGGTTGGAAACAATGCCAGATTCTTTAAATTAATGAATGAATATTCATCAGAAATGGACCATACGGGTTCTATTTGTTGAATATCGCCTACTAAAATCGCTTGTTTGGCCAAACTGAAGGAGGGAACGGCAAGTTCGGGTGAAACTTGTCCGGATTCGTCTACAATCAGCAGGTCTATTCCATTGTATAAGGGAACATCCCATTTTCCGTTCTCCGCATAGGTCATATACTTGGGTAGGGAGTGGAAAGTAGAGATGAAAACAGGCATTACACAAGCCAGACGTTTTAGTCTTTGGGTATAGGCTTCCTGTGTACGCTGTTTACCTTCATCACACTTGCTTAACCGGTGAATAAACTCGGCTTCCCGATAATGTATGGCATACCAGAACATTTGATACCGATAACTGATATCCAGTCTTACTGCCATGTCTTCTGTATAAGGCAAGTTGCCATACTCAGGGTTGGAACTGATCTTTTCGTAACGTTCTTTGAATTCTTCTGTCAAAGCCCACTGTTCTATTACTTTGTCATAGGAGGGTAATGGCTCATGGAATTTGCGGATAAACTTCTGTAATATATTGTTTTCCTTCCGGTTTCCATATTCTGTTGTTTCGGCAGCTTGGATACAGAAGATAATCTTTTTTTGGAGAGCTTGCATTTCCTTACGGAGGAATTGTTGGCATTTTGTTTCATCTTGGTAGGCTTTTCCAAAAAGTTATTGAAACATTGTAGATAAAAGTTTTTGTATTCCTCTTGACGTTCGGGAGTATCGTATGTTGCTGGAAATCCATCCCCCATGGTTGAACATCATTTTGTATTGTTCTTGTAGTTCTTTTTTTCCTGACAGATATAAGCCTAACGTATCTAGTTCGGGTAGCCAGCGGTTGGATAACCGGGGATGTGCCGTGTCATTAGTTGTTTCCGCTTTGAAATCTTTCAGGATATTGGTGATCGCCTGATTATTAGCTGAACTTGCAACTATAATTTCCGGTTCTTCCGGATTGTTTAGGATATTATGGGCAAGTCTGTTTGCTATGACTGTTTGCAGGAAAGTGGTTTTTCCTGTTCCCGGAGGGCCGTTGACGACAAAAATATCAGTACATTCCGGTGTAGTATACATTGCCAGTGTTTCGCGTTGAGATACAGACAAAGGGAAGTCGCCACTCATTTGTGCCCAATGTTCTCGGTTGCAATAAACTTTTCGGGTGGTTGGACTGGGAAGAACGTTGGTTGGTTTGGTCTGTATCAATAAATTCAACAAAGGATGCGGAGTGGTATTGCTATCTTTTAAGAGCTTGTCATATAGTGTGATTATGGGCTGTGCATATTACGTTCGGAGGCTTTTATGATAATGATTTCTGGATTATCATGGTAATTCATCGTTCTGAAAGTTTTGCCGGTTGCTTTTTTGAAAAGCTGTTCGCATGCTCGCCAATAGGTTTCCCATTCTGTAATTTCTGTATTGAAATCGGATAGTAGTCGGTCTACTTTTGGAAGAGAGGTTATGGTGCGGTCATTGGCTGCATTGGGTTCCAAAAATTTACGAATAAAGATTGGAATTCTGTCTGATTCGTTTTCGCATACGGTTAGTTTACCGTCAGGCAACATGGTGGCAGTAATCAAAAAGGGATATTCCGGTCTTTCTGATTGGGAAGTCCAGCCGTTTTCAAATTCGGGCAAAAGAATACAAGGAGCAATCATTACTTTTTGTTTTTCATTGCTATCTTCTGCTTTCCAATCAGGGAAAATAACAGGAATACTTTTGAGAGGAACGAATTTAAGTATTTTATCACCGATGTTTAAGGTGATTCGTGCTCCTTTGGGAGCAATGGCTTTGCGTTCTGCATCTTGAAGGCAGGTTTTCCAGTATTTTAGCAAGGTTTGGTCCATTTGTCTTTACGTTTGTGTGATGGAATAATGCACAAATATAGAAAAATAGGTGAAAAAAAATATGATAATTGGGGTAACATTCCTGAATTTATAAGTTTTATTTGGAAAATGTTAGAGTAGTCCTTGTTGGCGGTAAATGAATTGGAATAAAACGGGATAATTGTAATATTTTGTGGTGATGAGGCTAAGAAACCGGACTTTATGAAGCAAATGAAGCTAAAATAGACGAAAATTTATCTGTTTGGGGAGCGTGGATATACTAATTTTGCCAATAAATGAAACTTAAATCTATGATGAAAAGACTTGTTAATTTATTGGCTGCTTTTATTCTTTCTGTAAATTGTATTAGCGCCCAGAATCTTACTCGTTGGGTTAATCCGTTTATTGGAACCGGTGCTGTTCAATCTAGTCTTTCTGGGAATAATTATCCGGGAGCTACTGTTCCTTTTGGTATGGTGCAGTTGAGTCCCGACACTCGTGAAGCTCCTGATTGGGCGCAAGCTTCAGGATATGATTATAATGATTCTATTATTTATGGTTTCAGTCATACGCGTTTAAGCGGAACCGGTGCTTCTGATTTTATAGATATACTTCTATTCCCTACCATCAGTGATAAAAGGAAATCGACTTTCACTCATCAACACGAACAGGCGCGTCCGGGCTATTATCAGGTATTATTGAAAGATGAGAAGATTCAAGCGGAGTTGACGGCTTCTGTACACGTAGGAGTGCATCGCTATACCTGTTCTGATGGTGACCAGTTGAAATTATGGTTGGATTTGGACCACTCGGCAAATAAGGGGAGTTGGAACCGCCGGATTATTCAATCACAACTCCGCATGGTTTCTCCTACCGTAGTAGAGGGATATCGTATTATTACGGGATGGGCAAAGCTGAGAAAGATTTATTTTCATCTTGAATTTTCCCAACCGATCCTATCCAATCAGTTATATGATGGCAATCGGATGTATGAGAATACTCCTGTCATTAATGGTACGGAACTGCGTGGATTGTTTTGCTTCGATAAGAAGTGGAATAAAGAATTGATATGTAAGTCGCTTTATCTCCGGTTTCCATTGAAAATGCCCGGTTGAATATGGCAACTGAGGTCCCCGGATGGGACTTTGAATATATTGCTCGTGCTGCCGAAACTAGTTGGGAGAAAGAATTGAGGAAGATTATCATTCAAGGTACCGATTTGCAGAAAAAGATTTTTTATACGGCTTTATATCACACTATGGTACAACCCAATACGATGAGTGATGTTAATGGTGAATATATGGCATCTGATTACGTCACTCGTTCTGTGGCAAAAGGGGAGGTGCATTATTCTACTTTTTCTTTATGGGATACTTTCAGGGCAGCCCATCCACTTTATACTTTGATGCACACGCACCGCATTCCCGATTTTGTTAAGAGTATGATGAGGCAATACGATTATTATGGTTATTTGCCTGTATGGCAATTATGGGGACAGGATAATTATTGTATGATTGGCAACCACTCCATTCCTGTCATTGTGGATGCTGTGCTGAAGGGTGTTGCCGGGGTGGATGAAGAGAAAGCCTATGAAGCGGTTTTTAATAGTTCTATCGTGTCTCATCCGAACTCTCCTTTTGAAGTATGGGAGAAATATGGATATATGCCGGAGAATATTCAGACACAATCTGTTTCTATTACTTTGGAGCAGGCTTTTGATGATTGGTGTGTCGCACAGTTGGCTAAGCGATTGGGAAAAGAAAAGGATTATAATCATTTTATGAAACGATCTGCTTTCTATCGGAATTTGTTCAATTCTAAAACCGGGTTCTTCCAGCCTAAGAATGATAAGGGTGAGTGGATTGAGCCATTTGACCCTTATAAGTATGGGGCGAATGGAGGTTATCCTTTTACTGAAGGGAATGCTTGGCAATACTTTTGGTATGTACCCCAGAATATCCCCGATTTGATTTCACTGACAGGGGGGAACAAAGCCTTTGTCGCAAAGTTGGATACATTCTTTACGGTTAGCTACCAAAGTGGTGCATTGAATGACAATGCTTCCGGTTTTGTAGGACAGTATGCGCATGGTAATGAACCGAGTCATCATGTGGCTTATCTGTATGCTTGTGCGGGGGAACCTTGGAAAACACAGAAATACGTGGCGTATATTATGAATGAACTGTATAACGATTCTTCTTCAGGTTATGCCGGAAATGATGATTGTGGAGAGATGTCTGCTTGGTATGTGTTTGGAGCACTTGGCTTTTATCCGGTAAATCCGGTAAGTGGGGAGTACGTTATTGGTACTCCTATGTTGGAAGAAGCTGTCATTCAGTTACCCGGTAGAAAGACTTTTACGGTAAAAGCTCCGCGTAAGGAGGGCAATGAGGTTTATATCTGTTCCATGAAACTGAATGGTGAAAAATATACGAAGAATTATATTACTCATCAGGATATCATGAAGGGCGGAATATTGGAGTTTGTTATGACTGCCTCACCGGGAAAATGATAACAAATGGTGAAGTGTTGGAATTTGTGCCGGGAAAGATTTCTAAATGTTGAATAACTCCCTTTTATAGGTTACGATTGAAGCAAAAGAGTCTAAAAATGGCGAGTTTTTCTCTACCTAATGGGAGAGGTATATCTACTTTTGTTTCAGAAGAAACTATTAATCATGAAAAATATGAAACATTTTAAGACTTATTTAGCAGCAATGGCTTTGGCCCTTTCCGGATGCCAGAGTGCAACTGATTCCTGTGAAACTACAGAATTGTGGTATGCCCAACCGGCAAAAGTTTGGATGGAATCTTTACCTATCGGTAATGGGCGTTTGGGAGCTATGACTTATGGTGGAATAGAGGAAGAGAAACTGGCATTGAATGAATCGACAATGTGGTCCGGCCAGTACAATGAGAACCAGAACAAACCTTTCGGACGAGAGAAAATGAACCAGCTCAGAAAGTTGTTTTTTGAGGGAAAACTATCGGAAGGAAACCGTATAGCCGGAGATAATCTTCATGGCAACCAGACTTCTTTCGGAACTCATCTTCCCATTGGAGATTTGAAGATGCAATTCATTTACCCCGAAGGTAAAGTGACCGACTACCGCCGTTCGTTAAGCTTGGATGAGGCTGTCAGCAGCGTTTCTTTCAACTCCGGTGGTGTGAACTATAAACGTGAGTATTTTGCTACAAACCCGGATAATGTTCTCGTACTCCGCTTGACCGCTGATAAGCAAAAGTCCATTACTATGAACATGGGATTGGATTTGATGCGTCAAGCTGATCTTTCTGTAGAAAATAACCAATTGGTGTTTACCGGAAAAGTAGATTTTCCTTTGCATGGTCCAGGCGGAGTCTGTTTTGAAGGAAGAATAGCCGTTTTGGCCGATAACGGAGAGGTAAAGATGGAACAGTCTGGGGTAAGTATCAAAGAAGCTGATGCCGTGACTTTGATTGTCGATGTGCGTACTGATTATAAAAGTCCTGATTACAAGACTCTTTGTGCTGACGGTGTGGAGAAGGCTGCAGCTAAATCTTATGATGAATTGAAGCAGGCGCATATAAAGGATTATAATACGTTGTACAATCGTGTTTCTATCCATTTCGGGCAAGACGCTAACCGGGCGATGCTACGGATGTCCGTTGGAAACAAGTGAAGGAAGGCAAGACCGATACCGGACTGGATGCCTTGTTCTTCCAGTATGGTCGTTACCTTACCATTGCCAGTTCGCGCGAGAACTCTCCCCTGCCCATAGCTTTGCAAGGTTTCTTTAATGATAACAAGGCTTGTAATATGGGGTGGACGAATGATTATCATTTGGATATCAATACTGAACAGAATTATTGGGCAGCCAATGTCGGTAATCTTGCCGAATGTAATGCCCCCCTCTTTACCTATATAAAGGATTTAGCTCATCACGGTGCGAAGACTGCTGAAGTGGTCTACGGATGTAAAGGCTGGACTGCCCATACCACCGCTAATGTATGGGGATATACTCCCGCATCCAGCACGATTATTTGGGGACTGTTTCCTATGGCAGGCTCATGGATTGCTTCTCATCTTTGGACACAATACGAATTTACACAAGATAAGCAATACCTGGCCGAAACTGCCTATCCGCTTTTGAAAGGTAATGCACAGTTCATTTTGGATTTCTTGGCAAAAGACCCGAAGAGTGGTTATCTGATGACAGGACCGAGCATCTCACCCGAAAACTGGTTCCGTACAGCAGGTGGTGAAGAAATGGTTGCTTCCATGATGCCTGCCTGTGACCGTGAACTGGCCTACGAGATCTTGTCGAATTGTGTCCGGGCTTCAGAAATATTAGATACAGACCGTGAGTTTGCCGATAGCCTGCGTACCGCTATCGCTCAGCTTCCTCCTATCCAGTTACGTGCCAATGGTGCTATCCGTGAGTGGTTTGAAGATTTTGAAGAAGCGCATCCCAATCATCGTCATACTTCCCATCTGCTAGCTTTGTATCCTTTTTCCCAGATCACTTTGGAGAAGACTCCCGAATTGGCGGAAGCTGCCCGTAAGACTATCGAGAATCGTTTGTCTGCCGAAAACTGGGAAGATACAGAATGGAGCCGTGCCAATATGATTTGTATGTATGCTCGGTTGAAAGAATGCGCAGGAAGCATATAAGAGTGTCCAATTGTTACAGGGCAAGCTTCACGTGAAAATTTAATGACTGTATCTCCTGGTGGCATTGCTGGTGCGGAAGGTGATATTTATTCGTTTGATGGGAATCCCGCCGGTACAGCTGGTATGGCAGAAATGCTCATACAGAATCATGAGGGTTATGTAGAATTCTTACCCTGTTTGCCTGTTGAATGGAAAGATGGTAGTTTTAAAGGTCTGTGTTTAAAGGGAGGAGCTGAAGCAACTGCTGAATGGACGAATGCTGTCATCAATAAAGCTTCTTTAAAAGCTACTGCTGATCAGGTTTTAAAAGTGAAAATTCCTCAAGGGAAAAAATATAGAGTGCTTTTAAATGGTAAGGAGGCAATTGCAAATCCTGATGCAAAGGGTTTAATAACGGTGGATATGAAACGTGGAGATTTGCTGGAGTTATTGTAAAAAAACAGGCTACTTTGCATAGCTTGATTGAGGATTACATCTTAGTATATTGAGGTGTAGTCCTCGTTTTATGATAAGACAACCTGCAAAGTGATGAAATAGTAATATTGTCCATGTTCTCAGTAATTTTTTCTATTCTTTAAGTCCTTGAATCCTTGTTACTTTGCATTATAAAACTAACTAATATATGATATTCATGAAAACACAATCTAATTTTTATCTATTTCTTATCGCTTTGATTTCTGCTATGGGAGGTTTCCTGTTTGGATATGACTGGGTGGTAATCGGAGGAGCAAAACCTTTTTATGAACAATACTTTGGTATAGCAAATGATCCTGTCATGCAGGGGTGGGCAATGAGCAGTGCTTGATTGGCTGTTTGTTTGGGGCACTAAGTGCCGGTAAGCTGAGTGACCGTTTGGGACGTAAGCCGATTTTGATTTTGGCGGCAGGACTGTTTATCTGTACGGCTGTCGGTACAGGGGCTGTTCATTCTTTTACTTTCTTTAATGTATTTCGTTTGGTAGGGGGCTTTGCTATAGGGATTGCTTCTAGTTTGTCACCTATGTATATAGCAGAAATTGCTCCGGCGCATCTGCGTGGACGGTTTGTGTCCATCAATCAGTTGACGGTAGTATTAGGTATCTTGACTTCTCAGATTGTAAATTGGCAGATAGCTGAGCCTGTGGCATTAGGAGCTACTCATGAAATGATCCGTGAATCATGGAACGGACAGATGGGATGGCGCTGGATGTTTTGGGCAATGACTGTCCCGGCCGCCTTGTTCTTTGTTTTTAGTTTTATATTACCGGAAAGTCCTCGTTGGTTAGCCTCTTCGGGAAAACGGGAGGCGGCACTCAAGGTTTTTACTCGTATGGGAGGAAAGGAATATGCTGTTACTGAGTTGGCTGCTATAGAAGCTGCTTCAGCCTGCCAGACGCAAGAAGGAGGCTACCGTCAATTATTAAATCCTGCTATGTATAAAGTGTTGACTATAGGTGTTGTTATGGCTATTTTGCAGCAATGGTGTGGCATTAATGTTATTTTTAACTATGCACAGGAAATATTTATGGCAGCAGGTTATGGCGTGTCTGATGTTTTGATGAATATTGTGGTGACCGGTATTACGAATGTCATATTTACTATTCTAGCTATGTTTGTGGTAGACCGCTGGGGACGTAAGGCATTGACATTGATCGGATCATTTGGCTTGGCAGTAATTTATACCTTTATGGGAGCCGCTTATTATTTTCATATCACAGGAGTTGTTCTATTGATTATTGTCGTGATGGCCATTGCTTGTTATGCCATGACTTTGGCTACAGTGATGTGGGTCATTATCTCAGAGATTTTCCCGAATCGTATTCGTGGAGTTGCTATGTCTGTTTGCACTTTCGCTTTGTGGGCGGCTTGTTTTATACTTACCTATACTTTCCCAATGCTGAATAGTGGTTTGGGAGCTGCCGGAACATTCTGGTTGTATGGATTGATTTGCCTGGCTGGAGGAATATTTGTTGTGTTCCGTTTGCCGGAAACCAAAGGGAAGAGCTTGGAAGAAATTGAAAAAGAATTAGTGAAATAACAATATTTATTATGGAGAAAATAACTCAATATTTAATTCAAAGTACCGTTCATGGCAGTGAGGTGCGTGCATGGGAGGAAGATATCATGCTTCCTACTTATGAGATAGGAAAGGAAGAGAAGAATCCTATTTTTCTTGAAAAAAGGGTTTATCAGGGAAGTTCCGGATCAGTCTATCCTTATCCGGTGGTAGAGAAGATTTCAGATAAAAAAGCAGACAAGAGGTATCATGCATTGTTTATCGAGAATGAATACATCAAGGTGATGATACTTCCCGAGCTGGGTGGTCGTATACACATGGCTTATGATAAGGTGAAAAAACGTCATTTTGTTTATTACAACCAAGTAGTGAAACCGGCATTGGTGGGATTGACAGGACCTTGGATTTCTGGAGGCATCGAATTTAACTGGCCTCAGCATCACCGTCCTTCTACTTTTTTGCCTACTGATTTTTGATAGAGGAAAATGCGGATGGCAGTAAGACAGTATGGTGCAATGAAGTGGAGAGAATGTTCCGCACCAAAGGTATGCAGGGATTTACGCTTTATCCGGGCAAAGCTTATATAGAAATAAAAGTGAAGATTTATAATCGTACGTCTTTCCCTCAGACTTTTTTGTGGTGGGCCAATCCTGCAGTAGTAGTCAATGACCATTATCATTCGGTATTTCCACCTGATGTGAATGCGGTGTTCGATCATGGCAAGCGCGATGTTTCTTCTTTTCCTATTGCTACAGGAGTTTATTATAAACAGGATTATTCTGCTGGGGTGGATATCTCTAAATATAAAAATATTCCGGTTCCTACATCATATATGGCTATCAAGTCTAAATATGATTTTGTAGGTGGTTATGAAGAAGATGCCCATGGCGGTCTGCTGCATGTGGCCGATCATCATGTTTCTCCGGGAAAGAAACAATGGACATGGGGGAATGGTGATTTCGGTAAGGCGTGGGATCGCAATCTGACCGATGAGGATGGACCTTACATTGAGCTGATGACCGGTATGTATACGGATAACCAACCGGACTTTACTTGGTTACAGCCCTATGAGGAAAAATCATGGGTACAGTATTTTATGCCTTATAGTGAAGTGGGTTATGTAAAGAATGCAACTAAAGATGCTTTGCTGAATTTGGAAATAAAGGAAGGTAAAGCCCGTTTGGTGCTTTATACTACGGGAGTGAATAGTGGAGTACGTATTATAGTAAAAGCTATTAAAGGCACTGTTTTATTGGATAAGACTACACAAATTTCGCCATCAGAACCGTTTATTACGACTTTTGCGGCAGAAGGACTAAAAGAAGAGGAGGTATGTGTAGAGGTTCGTGATAAGGAAGGACAAATTTTGCTTTCTTATCAAGCGGATAAGCCGGAAATCAAGCCGGTTCCTGATCCTGCTAAAGCTGCTAAAGATCCTCAAGATATTGCTTCTGTCGAACAACTGTTTTTGACCGGACTACATTTGGAACAATATCGCCATGCTACTTATAATCCGATGGATTATTATATGGAAGCATTAAGACGTGAACCGGGAGATGTACGTTGTAACAATGCGGTAGGGTTATTGTTGATGCGTAAAGGACAATTTGCAATGGCGGAGAGCTATTTCCGGAAAGCGGTGGAAACCTTGACTGAACGTAATCCGAATCCTTATGACGGTGAACCTTATTATAATTGGGGTTGGAGTTGTATGATGCAACAGAAATGGGATGAGCTTATGATGCTTTCTTTAAGTCGGCATGGAATGCTGCTTGGCAGGATGCGGCTTATTATGCACTAGCACAACTTGACACTCGTAAAGGAAGTATGAAAGTGCTTTGGACAAGATAGACCGTTCATTGATTCGTAATTGGCATAATCACAAAGCGCGTCAGTTGAAAATTTCCATTCTACGCAAATTGGGTCGTAAAGAGGAAGCTTTGGCGCTCGTAGCCGAATCATTGCAGATAGATCGTTTTAATATGGGATGCCGTTTTGAACATTATTTGTTGACCCGGGATGTGGAAGTGTTGGAGGAAATGAAAAAGTTGATGCGTGGCTGGGCTCACGGATATATAGAATATGCATTGGATTTTGCTGCTGCCGGACTGTACGAGGAAGCTCTTTCTTTGTTGGAATGCTACGTAACCGGAGTTACAGAAGTATATCCTGTCGTTTATTATACAATGGGGTATTTCCATACCTGTAAGGGAGATGAGAGTAAAGCATTGGAATATTATCAGCGAGCAGAAAAGGAAAATCATTCATATTGTTTCCCGAATCGTATAGAAGAAGTATTGATTCTTCAAGATGCCGTACGTTTGAATATTCATGGAGCAAAAGCGGCATATAGTTTAGGAAACTTTTGGTATGCTAACCGTCAGTATGATAATGCTATTGCTTGTTGGGAACATTCGGCTGCTATAGAGCCAACATTCCCTACCGTATGGCGTAATTTATCTTTAGCTTATTATAATAAGCGTAATGATAAACAAAGGGCTTTGGAAACTCTGGAAAAAGCTTATGCATTGGATGAGCACGATTCTCGTATATTAATGGAGTTGGACCAACTTTATAAACGTTTAGGCCGACCTCATACAGAACGTTTGGCTTTTTGGAAGCACATCTGTCTGAAGTGGAACAGCGTGATGATCTGTCCATTGAGCGTATCACTTTGTATAATCAACTAGGGCGCTATACTGAAGCAAAAGAATTGATTGCCGCACGTAATTTCCATCCATGGGAAGGAGGAGAAGGAAAAATCACCGGACAATATGTATTGTGCCGTATAGAATTAGCAAAGATTGCTTTAAGTGAAAAACGTTATGCCGATGCTTTAGTCCTTTTGGATGAAACGAATGTTTATCCATTTAATTTGGGTGAGGGAAAATTGGCAAATGCTGAAGAGAATGATATCTGGTATTATAAAGGTGAGGCGCTTCGTGGATTGGGAAATGAGCAACAAGCTATAGATTGCTTCATCAAAGCAACCATTGGCTCGTCAGAACCACAACAGGCTTTCTTTTACAATGACCAACAGCCCGACAAGATTTTCTATCAAGGTTTGGCATGGCGTGCATTGGGCAGGGAAGACAAGGCGTGCGGTTGCTTTAACAAATTGATAAAGCATGGTGAAAAGCATTTATTTGACCACTGCCGGATTGATTATTTTGCTGTTTCTCTGCCTGATTTGGCTATTTGGGAAGATGACTTGGATAAACGTAACCGCATTCATTGCAATTATGTGATGGGACTGGGTTGTTTAGGATTGCGTGAAATGGGAAAAGCCATTGATTTTTTGGATAAGGTGCGAGAATTGGATATTAATCATCAAGGTGGACAAATCCATCGTAACTTGTGTGCCGTATGAAAAAAGAATATTTTCCTTTTGTTGGTAACATGGTGTCTGTGCGTTTTTGC
>ENA-OQEX01000564-OQEX01000564.1-human-gut-metagenome-genome-assembly--contig:-NODE-564-length-18890-cov-10.309972_pt1 | contig 18890 bp, 16 predicted proteins | sample MGYA00242802_ERZ504649 | MGnify/ENA primary metagenome ERZ504649 (study PRJEB26092, sample SAMD00036194) | human gut metagenome | host: Homo sapiens | study: EMG produced TPA metagenomics assembly of...
CGTCGACATGCTGGTCGGCAACACGACCAATGAGTTCATCGCTTCGACTGAAGATGGGAAGCCTGTGCATGTCGGCCAGCTCGGCAATCTCACGCTGATCCGCAAATGGACCGCAAGCGGTGGGACCGCGCCATACTACTATCATTTCGATGTCGCTATGCCGGGGGATGATGCCGGAGCCTTCCACTCGTCCGATCTGTGGTTCTCCTTTGGAAGCCTTGCGAAATGCTGGCGTCCGTTCGTTGGATGGCATTACGATCTGGCAAGGCGAATGGGGCTGTACTGGACCAATTTTGCCGCCAATGGCGATCCCAACGGAACGGACCGTGACGGAACGCCGCTTCCTGTATGGGATCCTTGCATCGGTGAGGAATGCCCCGCCATGCATTTATGCCAAGAACCGGGCATGCGGACGGATTGGCTTACCGAAACGGATCGAAAAGCATTCGGCCTGTGACGGCATGCCGTTGATGTATAAATACTGATATGTAAACAGGGACGGTCTTTGTGGATCGTCCCTGCCGCATAATGGTTTGCCGTTGCGCGTGCAGGAGGATTTCGAGACTGATTATCCGACTTTTCACCGTTTCCGTAGGCTGGTTCGTCGGTGGCGTCTCGCGGAGGCTCAGAGCATCAAAGACCCTGTTCGGTGTCGTGCGGCTCTAATTTGTGAGGCTAGGAGTTGTTTGAAGTGTCCTAGGCCGGATGTTTCGCCGTATAGGGGCGTTTTTGCGTGGATTCCGTCGGATGTGGCGTCTCAATCGTTGGACGTGGCGGTGAGCGTGAACGGGGGTGATTATGAGGAAGACTGAACTCCCCCGCTCATGACTAGCGCGGACACTATGGCGTATGTGCAGTGCAGTCGTCAGCATGTCTTGTTGGGTACTCAACTCGGGTACCTTGCTGGGTACCGGAAATGTTGACATTGGCGTACATTTCCGTACATTCTCTGTTTGTGCCGTATGTCTTGAAATCGTTGGTATTCCGCCGTTTTGGCATGAAAAAAGGGCTTCCGGATTTCTCCGAAAACCCTCAAGGCGGAGTCAGAGGGATTCGAACCCTCGAGCCGCTAAAAACGACTAACACCTTAGCAGGGTGCCCCTATCGGCCACTCAGGCATGACTCCACTGTTTTACCGTTTTCACGGCGCAACAGCATGCAACTATACCATCCATTTGCGGGCAAAACACCATATCTCGCAAAAAAGATGAGAAAACGTTGAAATTTCAACGAAAATACGTGTTGTGGGATTGTGCTGCCATGCTGGTTTCGGGTTTGCCGACACGCCGTTGCGTTAAGGTGCGGCACTATATTCGAACATTTGTTTCAATATCTTGCGAAAAACGGTTATCATGGAACCATGAGCACCGCACCGAGAATCGCAGCAGCCAAACGTGACTGGGGTCACGACGAGGCTGGCTGCACGGTGCTGCACATCGACATGGACGCCTTCTACGCATCTTTGGAGGTGGCGAGGCATCCGGAATATCGCGGCAAGCCGGTGATCATCGGCGTGGGCAACCGTTCGGTGGTGTCCGCAGCCAGCTACGAGGCTCGCCAATACGGCGTTAATTCGGCCATGGCGAGTTCCAGGGCGCAAAAGCTCTGCCCGAACGGCATTTTCCTTCCGGTCGACATGCGCTACTATCGCGCGATGTCGCATCGCATTTTCGAGGAAGTGTTCAGTCGGATCACCGATCGTATCGAACAGGTATCGGTCGATGAATGCTATATGGACGTTTCCGGGGCGCTGTTGCGGTGGGGAGTCTCGCGCCATTGGGGCGTGGATTCGCGAACAGGTGGTTTCGCGTTACAACGTCACCTGTTCCGTAGGCATCGCGGCAAACAAGCTGGTCGCCAAAATGGCATCCACCAATGCCAAGCCCAACGGCATGCTTATGATTCCTGTGGCGCGGCATGCGCAATTCGTGCAGATGATGCCATTGCGTGGCATTCCCGGCATTGGGCCTTCTTTGGAGAAACGACTGAATGCGTGGGGCGTCAACTCCGTTGCCGATCTTGCGCGTATGAGTCTTGAATCGTTGGAACAGGCTACTGGATCGGCTATTTCCGCGCGTGGGCTGTATCAGGCGGCCCGAGGACTGGATGGTAGACCCGTCGTGCCGTATACGCAGGAAAAATCGATTGGCGCGGAACGCACCTTCGATGCGGATACGCAAGACATGCGCAGGTGTGCTCCATGCTCCGCTGGTGTTGCGATGACGTGGCCACGTCTTTGCGCAGGAGGGGTTTCCTCGCTCGTAAGTCATGGTCAAACTTCGGTTTCCGGATTTGAGCTACGCAACAAAAGGGCACACACTGGGCTGTCCTACGGATGCGGCGAGCGTGCTCTACCCGCAATGTGCCAATCTGCTGCTCTCCATGATGGGCATGGCTCCGGAGTCTGCGCATGCCATTTCCCTTACACGCCCCGTGCGTTTGGCGGGAATGAGCGCCAGTGGCTTGTACTTGCCGAAGAAGCTGTGATTCAGCCTTCGCTGGATGATCTGCTCGAAGAAAACGAAGTCGAACAGCGTGCTGAAATCTCCGGCGGCAGCGCCCAGTCGCAGACGCATTCGGCGCGTTTGCGTGGCGCGGAGGCGGCGCTTGATGCGGTGCGTCGAAAATACGGTAACAATATCGCCAGCTTCGGGGTGTAGAAGCAAGGGCATATCCGTTATTCTTGAAGTGATGAGTTGAGAAGGCCCAGAGGAAGGCAGGGGCGCCATGAAATACAGGAAAGAGCGGTGCACGCGACCAATCCGGAAGTGCTTGCGGCCGGCCGTCGCAAACTTGTGTTTGCGGCATTGGCGGTGCTTGCCGTCGTGCTTGTGGCAGGAACTTGGCTGTTGGTGCATAGTCTTCAACCGAAGCAGAACGATGCTGCCGTGAAGCCGGAGACGGCGGTAAGCCAGCCGAAAACGGTTGAAAAGAAGCAAGCGACTGAGTCTGCGGAGCATCATGGCAATTCTCCGGATTGCCCCGACACCGACTGCATCGCCATGCTTGTCAACGGTGATCTGCTGTTCCACGAGGGGCTTTGGAACCAGTACGCCAGCACCAACACCGCGGCCACGGATGGCACGGCATTCGACTTTACCGGCTTGTTCGAGCCGATGCGCAAATACATTGATGCATCCGACATTGCCGTATGCGAATTCGAAACACCTATCGCGCAGCGAGGCGGTCCATATACGGGCTATCCGGTATTCAACATTCCGGCAGAAGTGGCCGACGCCGCGAAAAACGTGGGGTATCGCGCCTGCACGCATGCGTCGAATCATTCCTGGGACCAAGGTGCTGACGGCATCGCGCGCTTGTGGGACACACTTGATCAGGATGGCATCGCCCAGACCGGCTCCTATAAAACCGAAGAGGATTCGTATAAGCCGTTGGTCATCGATTCGCCTACCGGTGGCGGTAAGCTCGGTCTGATTGCGGGAACCGTGTCGTTGAACGCGCAGACGCCTGACTACGACTGGCGTGTGGATCGTCTGCGTGAATCCGGAGACCCGAACCACCAAGCCGATATCGACAAGGCGGTAGCCAAAGCGAAGGCCGCTCGCGAGCAGGGTGCCGATGTGGTGGCCATAGCCATGCATTCCGTGCAGGAGTATTTGGATTACGCTGATTCCTGGCAGCAAAGTGAGGCTCATGAACTGGCCGATACCGGTGCGTTCGACGTGATTTATGGCGCTGGATGCCATTGCGCGCAGCCAGTCGAGAATTACAACGGCACTTGGATCATCTACGGTTTGGGCAATGCCGTGACCGAATCGGCCAATACTGCGGACACGTTGGTGAACAATCAAGGCATTACCGCGCGTATTCAATTCGCGGGCAAGAAAGGCGTGGCCGGTTCGTGGCGTGTCAACCGCATTGACTGGGTGCCCAGTGCCAACGAAACCCAAGGCAAATACCAATGGTGTTCCCTTGCAAGCGATCATCCTGACGGCACCTGCTGGGACGAAACGCAAGACGCCAATGTGCGCCAACGCATCTGGGACGTGCTCTATTCCATGGGCGCCGATCAGAACGTGGTCAAGGAATGGAATATTACCGCGGAGCAAACGAGTTCATCTGGCCAGTAGTTTTCCGTGGCACAATATGCCTCGTACCGTGAGTCGCATATGCGTAAGAACTCTCGAACATACAATGTGGGGTGAAAACATGGAAATCTACGAAACCCAACCGGAACGCACCGATCTGCCACTGGTGGTCATGCCCGTCGTCATCGAATCGATGATCGAACCGTTCGAAAAGAACTTCGAACTGCTCAAAGACATTGCCCGCGTGCGCATGTACAAGGATTTCACGCTTGACGAAGACACCATCGTCGAACGTTGCGCCGAAGCTGACGCCATCATGGTAATCGGATTCCATTGCGCCGATTCCATCCTCGATCGGTTGAACGCCAAATGCTATGCATTCGGCGGCACCGGCGTGGCCAGTTACATCGATCTCGACAAAGCCAAGGAACGTGGAATCCGCGTATGCAATGTGGTGCACTATGGCGACCATGCCGTGGCCGAACACACCATGCACTGCTTATGGAACTCGCCAGACAGGTCGGCAAACTCGACAGGCAAGTCAAAACAGGCGATTGGGACGGTGCCGACGGCTACGAGCTGTACGGCAAGAAGCTTGGCATCATCGGCCTTGGCGGCATCGGTCAGACCGTGGCACGCATCGCCGGAGCCTTGGGCATGAACGTGTCCGCATGGAACTCCCATGTGCCGGAGCAGGTGTTCGCCGATCTGAATATCACTCCAGTCAACGATATGAACGAGCTGATTGCCGGTTCCGACGTGGTATCCATCCATATGCCGCTGCTGGACTCCACAAAAGGCATCGTCACTGCGGAAAACCTCGAAGCTCTGAAACCGGGAACCATGTTCATCAACACGGCCCGTGCGGAAATCATCGAACCGGGCGCATTGCTCGCCAGACTCCAGCGAGGCGACATTCCTGCGGCGCTCGATGTGTTCGAACACGAGCCGCTCACTGCCGACGATCCGCTCTGTTCGATTCCAGGCATCATCCTCACCCCGCACACCGCGTGGCGCACCGATGGCGCCTATGTGGGCATCACCAGACAGGTGGTCCAATCCGTTGCGGCATTCTGCAAGGGCGAGGATTTCAACGTCGTCGTGTGAATAACCGCAAAACCGGTATGGGCAAAACATGTGGACGGTCGGCGTGATTGGGTAGGTTGAAAGACATGCAGACCATACTCGATTCCGCCGATCAGCCCGCGCATGATGCGTTCGTCGAGAAAAAATCGGAATTCATCGGCGACGCCTGTCATATCGACTCCTTGGATGAGGCGCTCGCGTTTGTGCAGACGATTCGCGACCAGCATCCGAAAGCGCGTCATGTCGCCTATGCTGCGGTGTGCGGCGGTTCCGACGGTCGTTTGGCCGAACGCATGAGCGATGACGGCGAGCCATCGGGCACGGCGGGCAAACCGATTCTTGACGTGTTGCGCGCCAACGAGATGACGGATTGCGTGGTTGCCGTCACCCGATATTTCGGAGGTATTCTGCTGGGTTCCGGAGGCCTGATCCGCGCATATTCCACGGGTGCGTCCATTGCGGTCAAAGCGGCGAACAAAGCGAAGATCGTGCCATGTTGCGAATATCAGGTGACGCTTGACTATCCGCAATTGGGAAGCTTTCAGAATCTGCTTGCGTCAGTGGACGGCGAGCAGGCGGATGCGCAATATACCGATCGCATCGTGCTGTCAATTATCGTTCCGCAGGAACAATCGCAGAAATTCAAATCACGAATTATCGAAACGTTCAATGCGACCGTCACGCCGCGGCAAACGGGCATGTCCAATCGCCCGGTGCGATACTGAAATCCAACGATGACGAATGGAATATTGAGCAGAACATAACGTAAGGTGGAACGCATGACCGAAGATATGAGCTCGCAAGACACTACTGCCGTGGAAACCGCCGAAAATACCGTGGAAACCGTTGTGGAGAACGCCGACGAACAAGCATCAAACCAAGAGGTTCCTTCGGATTTCGAGCCTTTGACCGCAACCTACGAGCGGTTGCGTCACTCCACGGATGCCGCCGAATTGAGCGAATTCGCGCGCCGTCCGCTGCCTGACCGTTCCGAACAGGCCGCTTTCTCGCGTGCCACGGCATTGCTGGAAGCCGTCGCCGGCAATGCGCATACACCGTTGGAAGATCGCGTTTTTCTTGCGGAAACCATGCCGTTTCCGAATATTCTCGTCAAACTGTCCACCGACGAATCCGTTGAGGTGCGTAAAGCTGTTGCGGGCAATGCCAATGATAAGAATTGGCTGGTGGGGCGTCTCACCAAGGATGAGTCCCTCGAAGTGCGCGATGTCGCGTTGCGCAACAAGCAGACGTCTTGGAAGATGCGGCTCGAAGGCGCGCAGGATCCGGGTATGGATTCCACGGCCCTTGATTTTCTGGGATCTTTGGGGGTCGACGTCGAGCCGAATGCTCCTGCCGTGCTTGCTTCCATGGTACGTAGGGCCGTTGCTTTGAACCCGAACACGTCTGATCAGATGTTGGAAAAACTTGCGCAGGATGCGTCAGGAGAGGTGAAAAGGGCCGCTGAACGGCATCTTTCGGAAAAATAATTGCATACGTTGTCATTTTTATGAGATTTTTGCGCGTGGTGCATGTGATTGGGGCATAGACTGTTGTTTATGACAGAACAGACCGAAAATGCAACGCGTCTAGCCCGTCCGATCATTCGCCTGGCAAAGTTGGTGGGTATCGCCACCAGTTACGTCGGCATGAGCCGCGACTACCACGAAATCGAAGACGATGTTCTCGTGGCGGTGCTCAAGGCGCTCGGAATCGACGCTTCCAACGATGGGGCGATCGAGCAGTCCATCACCACCATTCAGCGCGAACGCGACACACGTATCGTTCCTCCGACCGTGCTGCACGTTGTCGGCAAGGAAAGCAAGGTTGAGGTTCACGGCGGAGCGCTTGACGTTCCTGAAGCTTCCATCATGCTGGAAGACGGTGGGGCGTATGCCGGCAAAATCGAGCTCGAGGGTGGCAGTGATACCGTGGTCGAGGTCGACGGCGGCTTCGTGTGCACCTCATATCTGGTGCTTCCGGCAGATCTTCCCGAGGGGTATCACACCCTTGAAGTCACCGTTGGTGGCAAGACGGAGATTGCAACCGTTATCAGCGCTCCGGAAAAGATCGAGCTGCTTGACGACATGAAGGAAGGCTCCCTGTGGGGCTGGATGAGCCAGCTCTACTCCATTCGTTCCAGCGGTTCCTGGGGTATCGGCGACTATGAGGATCTGAAGACCCTGCTCGTCGAGTCCAAGAAGAAGACCGGCGCCGACTTCATGCTGATCAATCCGCTGCATGCCGCCGAACCGGTGCCGCCGATCGAGCCATCGCCGTATCTGCCGATTTCGCGCCGTTTCATTAATTTCAGCTATATTCGACCGGAATCCATGCCGGAATATGCCGTGCTTTCGCCGGAAGACAAGGCGAAAGTGGATGAACTGCATGAGCAGGTCAAGCCGCTCAACGGCAATGCGCGGATCTTGGATCGCGAAACCATGTGGCGTACCAAGATGCAGGCGTTATGGATCATCTACAAGTCCGGCCTTTCCGCACAGCGTCAAGCCGAGTTCGACCAGTATCTCGCCGAAGTGGGCGATGAGATCGAATCCTATGCCACATGGTGCCTGTGCTACGACAAGTGGGGCGCCTCGAATGGCAGCGACGACGATTGGGTGCGCAAGTACAATCGTGATTCCGAGGAAGTCGCGCAGCTTCGCGCACAGTACCCGGACACGCTTGAATTCTATCGTTGGCTCGAATGGGTCGCCACCGAGCAGCTGCATGCGGCCCAGCAGGCGGCGCGCGAGGCCGGCATGAAGATCGGCATCGTCGCCGACATGGCTGTGGGCGTGCATCCGGCCGGTTCCGACGTGTGGTGGAACCCGGAGCGTTTTGCCAAGGGCGCCACGGTCGGCGCTCCGCCGGACATGTTCAACCAGCAGGGTCAGGATTGGAGTCAGCCGCCGCTGAATCCAATCGCTCTCGAACAGACCGGCTACAAGGTGTACCGAGATATGGTGCACGGCATGTTCTCCAATGCGGGCGCGGTACGTATTGACCATATTCTCGGCTTGTTCCGCTTGTGGTGGATTCCGGAAGGCAAGAAGGCCATGGACGGCACCTACGTGCATTACGATTCTGACATCATGCTCGGCATTCTCGCATTGGAAGCGTCCCGCGCCGGTGGTGTGGTCGTGGGCGAGGATCTCGGCGTGGTTCCGGCATACGTGTCCAAGTCGCTGTCCGAGCATGGCATTCTCGGTTGCGCTGTGGAATGGTTCGAGCAGTTCGACGGCGAATTCCGTGCGCCGAAGGATTGGCGTCCGTATGCGTTGGCATCCGTCAACACGCACGATTTGCCTCCGGCAGCCGGCTACTTGGAGTACGGGCATGTCAAATTGCGTGAACAGCTTGGACTGCTGTCCGGTCCGGTCGAAGAATTCCAGAAGTCCGCGGAAGCCGAACATAACGCCATGCTGAGCATGCTTGTCGACGAAGGCTATCTCGACGCTTCCGCGCTGGAAGACGAGCTTGCCAACGAAAACGAGATCATCGACGCGCTGTACCGCGGTTTGAAGGGATCGCCATGCAAGCTCATGGCGGCGTCCATCGTCGACGCGGTCGGCGAAAAGCGCACGCAGAACCAGCCGGGCACCAGCAACGAATATCCGAACTGGCGTATTCCGCTGGCTGACGGCGATGGCAATGTCGTGCCGCTGGAGCAGTTGTTCGACAATACTCGACTGCAGGAGATCGCAGCGATTATGCGCGGCTGAGCTTGCAGCGGATTGAGGCTGATTGCAGCTGATTTCGATTGGCGGAAGGCCGGCGATGCAAGGTAGGGAGACCTGCCAAGCGTCGCCGGCTTTTGCGTGTCGATTGCTGTGTTTCCGTATTCGCAAGTACTAGGGTTGATGTGTCGCGAATGTCAAGGCTGGCGATATACTAGTAGATTGTTGTGTTTCCCTACGGGGTCCTTCAAAGCGCTTTTCCCACTCGCCATCGAGGACTTTCAGGGAGCCCACGGATAATGAGACCTGAAAAGGCATCATTCCGCGCCTAACCAACGCAGAGATGTTGATGGAAGTCCGGAACACAATATATAGAAAAGGTACATCGTGAAAACTTTCACTCCGAAGCCAGCTGATCTGACTCACGACTGGTACGTCATCGACGCCACCGACGTGGTGCTCGGCCGTCTCGCTTCCCAGGCAGCCATCCTGCTGCGTGGCAAGAACAAGCCGACCTACGCTCCGCACGCCGATTCCGGCAACCACGTGATCATTCTCAACGCCGATAAGATCGCTCTGACCGGCAATAAGTTGGGCAAGGAACTGTACATGCACTCCGGTCGTCCGGGTGGCCTGCGTCGCGATAGCTACGGCAAGCTGCTCAAGACCAACCCTGAGCGCATCATCAAGTCCGCTATCAAGGGCATGCTGCCGAAGAATCGTCTGGCCAAGGTCCAGCTGGATCGCCTCCACATCATCTGTGGCACCGAGCATCCGTACGCTGGCCAGAAGCCGCAGGTTTTCGAGATCGCTCAGGTCTCGCAGCAGGCTAAGTGAACCGAAGGGAGATAAGAAACATGGCTGAAAACACCAACAACTCCGCGGTTCTCGAGACCGAAGAGGAGCTCACCTCGTACACCACCGAGACCAACGCTGGCGCTGGCACCGGTACTTCCGCTATCGCTCCGGGCTATGGCACCGGTCGTCGTAAGGAAGCCGTCGCTCGTGTCCGCCTGGTTCCGGGCACCGGCAAGTGGACCATCAATGGTCGCACCCTGGAAGAGTACTTCCCGGCCAAGCTGCTGCAGCGTGAGGTCAACTCCCCGATCGTGCTTCTCAAGCTCGAAGGCAAGTTCGACGCTATCGTCCTCGTTGACGGTGGCGGCACCACCGGCCAGGCTGGCGCAATCCGCCTGGGCGTTGCCCGCGCTCTGAACGCTATCGATCGTGATGCGAACCGCGCAGCCCTGAAGAAGGCTGGCTTCCTGACCCCGCGACGCTCGCGTCGTGGAACGCAAGAAGGCCGGTCTGCACAAGGCTCGTCGCGCTCCGCAGTTCTCGAAGCGCTAAAGCTTTACGGCTTATACGAAACCCCTCGGAAATTCGACTTCCGAGGGGTTTCTTGGTATTCCAGACGGTATTTTGACTGGCGTTTAGATGGTTGGCATCTGCTTCATCGCGCTGATGCTCAATGCCGGAAGCGTCCACAATGTCGGATCATCTTCCGACAGCCCATCATCGGCGGATTGCAGATTGTCCGCATCGTCTTTCATTTGCCAGTACATCATGTTGATGCGGTGCAGATGGTTGCGGAGCCTGCCCGCGGGCTTGCTTTCCGATTCTTCGTCGAATTCCGACACCCGTTCGATGGACGTTCCCAATCCCGGATATTCGCCGACAATCTCCGATGAGGACCAGACCATCTCCCATTCGATGTCTTTCGGCAGATGAAAACGCGTGACCTCATCGGAACCGTTGATCAGAATCAGCAGACTTGGCTCGTCGGGGGATAGCAGCTGCATGGCGAACGAACGGACGGAAGGATTCGTCCAATCCGCATCATTTGGCATCTGTCCATTCGGCAAATACCAATGCACGCGATCGGATTTCTTCAGCAAACCGATTTCGCTCAGGCGAGTGAAGAAATCCTCATGATTGTACAAATCGCGGGATTTACGCAATGTGATTAAACGGGAAGTGAGATTGAACTGCTTCAATTCCGGCGTTTGTTCGGTACTGTACAGCCAATCCCAATCAAGCCAGGTGGTGTCGTTATCCTGCGTGTAGGCGTTGTTGTTGCCGTTCTGCGAATTGCCGAATTCGTCGCCGGCAAGCAGCATTGGCGTGCCTAGCGAAAGCAGCAGCGTACCCAGCAGGTTCATGGTGGCGCGTTGCCGTTGCTGCACGATGATTTGATCGCCGCTGGGGCCCTCGTGACCGAAGTTGACGGAATGATTGTCGTTTGTTCCGTCGCGGTTGTTTTCGCCGTTGGTCTCGTTATGCTTGGTTTTGTACATGGTCAGATCGGCTGTGGTGAAGCGTCATGGCATGCCACGTAATTCACGGACGCGGTCGAACCGCGGCTGGATCGGTGGCGAACAGGTCGGATGATCCGCACAAACGTGTGGCCATCTCCTGCATGGTCATTTCGCCGTATTCTCCACCGCGCATGCGATCCACGTCGGTCAGCCAGAATTTGCGTGTGCAATCGCGGAACCTGTCGTTCCATTCGGCGAAGGGGATGCCGAATTCGCCGGTGCGCCAGCCGTTCGGGCCGCAATCCCAAGGTTCCATGATCATTTTGAGATTGCCGAGCAGCATGTCGGAGCGCAATGCATACAGGAACGGATGGTAGCGGGTGAATTCACCGTCGAGACGTGCCAGCGTCGCCGCGAGATCGAATCGGAATCCGTCGATGCCAATGCGTTTGGCCCAATAGCGCAACGAATCCACGGCGAACGTGGTGACGTGCGTGTTGGTGAAATCAAGCGTGTTGCCGCAGCCGGTAGTGTCGTACAGGCGGCTGATCTTATCTTTGGTGCGTCGGTAGTACGAGAGATTGTCGAGGCCGCGCCAGCAAATGGTCGGGCCTTCGGGACCGGATTCGCAGGTGTGGTTGTAAACCACGTCCATAATCACTTCAAAGCCGGCCTCGTGCAATGCGCGCACCATGTCGATGACCTCTTGCCGTACTGCGGCCGCGCCTGCTTCTTGTGAGTGTTTGGTGGCATATGAGGCTTCGGGGGCGAAATATCCGAGTGTGGAGTATCCCCAGTAGTTGGTGCGTCCTCTTTCCTGCAGGAAGAGTTCCGATTGTTTGGCTTGGATCGGTAGCAGTTCGATGGAGGTGACGCCAGATCCTGCAGGTATGAGAGCGTGGCCGGGTGTGCGAGGCCTGCGTAGGTGCCGCGAAGTTCTTTGGGCAGCCATGGCGCGTTGGCGGTGAAGCCTTTGACATGCAGCTCGTAGATAACCGTTTTGCTCCACGGAACGTGTGGGTGCGAGGGTTCCCCTGCGTGTTTGTCGATGGCGCGGTCGTCTATGGCTACGGAAACTGGCATGCGCCCCACGGAGTCGATGGTGCTCATCGGGCCGAATGGCGAACCTTTGACTTTGCCGTTCACGATCTCACATTCATAGGAGAACGCTCCGGGATCAAGCTCCATTGATCCTTCGATGCCTTTGGCGTATGGGTCAAGCAGCAGCTTGTACGGGTTGAAGCTCACGCCATGATCGGGATCCCATGGGCCGTTGACGCGGTATCCGTATTGCATGCCGTCCCAGGCTTGGGGGATATGCACGTACCACAGTCCGTAGTTGGGGCCGTCCATGCGGAACAGTGTTTCGCGAAGGTTGAGCGAGGGGATGCGTCTGGTGCAGATGCGCTGTTTTTTGGCCTGGTCGATGAACGTGAGTCCGGGTTCGTTGAACAGACGTACGGCGTCGGCATAGAAGGCGCTCGGTTGGTCAAGTGGTTCAAGTACGCAAAACCACACTTGGTCTGCTGTTTCTGAGCGGACAACGGCGTCCGCGCCACCATCGTCGGTGAAATAGAGGCCTGGGCGGGTTGCGTAACGATGCAAAGGTGGGTTCTTCATAACCTCATTCTAAACACTTTGAAATTATCTGTTGACTTACTATGTCGGGACCATTTCCGCCCATGTCAGATCGATGGTTGCTGCTCTGCCGGTGAGATGCCGTTCTGGCTGTTTTTGATGATGATGTGCATATTGTGATGGTGATTGTTGTTGAAAAACGTTGATTTTCTGCGGCAACACGCTTTGCAAATAACTTTATGAAAAGAGATTTGCAAAAGAATTTAAGAAAGTGTATAGTTTTCAATCATCGGGCAGAACGATCTGCCGGAACCTCTTTCATAGTGGAAAGGACATATCATGAAAGCTCTTGTACTGACCGGTGTCAAGAAATTCGAAATCCAGAACATGCCAACACCGCAGATCGAACCCGATGAAGTGCTGATCAACACCGCATATGCAGGTGTGTGCGGTACGGATCATGACCTGTATGACGGTCGCCCCGGATCGGCCGCTGCGGTGCCGCCGATCGTACTTGGCCACGAAAATTCTGGCATCGTTGCTGCGGTCGGCGCTGATGTCACCAATGTCAAGCCGGGAGACCGCGTCGCCGTCGACCCGAACATCTACTGCGGCCAGTGCGAATTCTGCCTGACGCAACGTCCTGAACTCTGCGACCATCTTAGTGCGGTCGGAGTGACCCGCAACGGCGGCCTTGCGGAACAATTCACCGCCCCCGCAAGTGTGGTCTACAAGCTACCAGATAACGTTTCCCTGCGTGATGCCGCCGCCGTTGAGCCGGTCTCATGCGCGGTGCATGGTCTCGATCTGCTGGAACTTCGCCCGTATCAGAAGGCGTTGGTTATCGGCGACGGTTTCATGGGGCAGATCTTCGCCCAGCTTCTGCAGGCGTACGGCGTGCATCAGGTGGATCTTGCCGGCATTTTCGATGAAAAGTTGCAGCGTAACAAGGAGCAGTTCGGCGTCACCGAAACGTACAACACCACCCGCGAACAGATTCCGGAAGATTCCTACGATGTAATCATCGAAGCCGTCGGCCTTCCTGCGACCCAAGCTCAGGCCGTAGCTGCCGCCAAGAAAGGTGCGCAGGTGCTGATGTTCGGCGTCGGCCCGCAGGAGGCGCATTTCGAAATGAACACGTACGACATTTACAAGAAGCAGCTGACCATCCAAGGCTCCTTCATCAACCCGCTCACCTTCCGCGATGCCATCTCGCTGGTCTCCTCCGGCAAAATGAACATCGGAGGCCTGATCAGCCATGAGCTTGAACTCGAGCAGGTGCAAGACTTCCTCGACGGCAAGATCACTGGCGTTTCCAAGGCTGTCGTCAAGATTGGTGCCTGACATGATCCGCGTGCTTGAGCGTTTGGGTGTTCCGCGAACGCTGATGCTGGGGTTCCTTGCCGTCGCCATTTTCATGACTGGCGACGGCTTCGAGCTCACCTTCCTCTCCAAATTCATGGTGGATCAAGGATTCAGCTCCTCCCAAGCGTCGCTGCTAATCACGGTGTATGGCCTGTTCGCGGCGTTTGGCGGCTGGTCCGCAGGCGTGCTTGCCGAAATGTTCGGTGCTCGCAAGGTCATGATGTTCGGCGCATGCTGGTGGATCGGCGTTCACCTGCTGTTCCTGGGTGTGGCGATTCCCAGCCATATATACCCGCTGATTCTCGGGCTGTATGCGATGCGCGGCATCGGCTACCCACTGTTCATTTACAGCTTCGTAGTGTTGATGGCGCAATACATTTCGCCGTCGCGCCTCGCATCGGCCACAGGATTCTTCTGGACTTGCTTTTCTCTAGGAATCGGTGTGTTCGGAGCATATCTGCCAAGCTTCATCATGCCGTTGGTCGGTGAATACAAGACATTCTGGTTCGCGCTGCCGTTCTCCATCGTTGGCACCATTATGTGCTTCCTGTTCGTGCCGAAAAACAAAGTCCTGAAAGGCGAAGGATTAAGTCGTAAGGAACAGTTGAAGGAGCTTGCCGAAGGCGCGACCATTCTCGTCACCAATCGTAAGATTCTAATCTGCGCCATCATTCGCATCATCAACAATCTGCTGCTATATGGATTCCCCGTAATCATGCCGTTGTACTTGTGCACTACGCACAATGGTGGAATCAATATCTTCAAAACCGAGGAATGGATGCGCATCTGGGGATTCGTATTTGTGGTCACCCTGATCTTCAACACGTTCTGGGGCTGGTTCATGGACCGCTTCGGATGGGTATGGCCAATGCGATGGTTCGGCTGTGCGATACTGACCGTCGGTTCCGTCGCCTTCTACTACATTCCGCAATGGTTTGGTGCGAATGCGGTGATGATGATCATTGCATCGATTATTGTGGGCATCGGTACCTGCGCATTCTCGTCATTGCCGACGATTATGACGCTGTATGCCGGTGAGGGCAAGCAGGGTGCGGCATTGTCCGCATACAATCTTGCGGCAGGATTAACCACGTTCGCAGGTCCTGGCATTGCTGCGATTCTGCTGCCGGCCATCGGATACGAGGGTGTGTGCTGGGCGTATGCGGCACTGTACGTGCTTGCTTTTGTGCTGACGCTGTTTATTCGTCCTGAACAGCCTGGAATTAGCAAAAAAGCGTCACAATATGACGGCAAATGCGCTGCCGGCATCGCCGCATAGCGCATATCCTAATCACAAAAGGGAAAAATCAATCGTATTCATCATTATCAGGAGGTAATTTTATGACGAAAGCGATGTCTGAATTCACTACCGATCTGCAGCATTCCGGCATGCCGGCGAAGGATCTCGACGAAACCATTGAATTCTATACGAAGAAGCTTGGTTTTGAATTGGCCGGACTGTTCCATAACGGCGAAAACCGTTGCGCATTCCTGCGTTACGGCCATCTGACCATCGAAACGTGGGAGGGGGATCCGGCTCCGTTGACCACCGGTGCCATCAACCACTGGGCATTCGACACTCCCGACATCGAAGCCGCATTCGACAACGCGAAGAAACTCGGACTGAATTTCAAAGATAACGAAATCCAGCATATCGACAGCTTCTGGGAGCACGGCATTCGTTACTTCAATGTGTACGGACCGAACGGCGAAACCATCGAATTCTGCCAGATTGTCAAATAACTGTCATGAGATGAGTACCGTCAAATAATCGCTGAAAACAAATACAGCAAGCGAAACAGACGGAAGAAAACAAAGAAGCGTGCGCTGAACCTTATATACGGGTTCGGCAACACGCTTCTTTTGTTATGCAAGCGATGCGATTAATGCGATTAATATATGTGTAAAAGCGGTCACATATCGCATAGTTCGCGTACGTACGGTTCCACAAAACGCAGGGCCGCGCCGATAATGTCTTGATGGTCGAGTGCCATTCCCTTGCGCAGGGTGAAATCCGTGGTGCCGAATGGCGTATGTTCCACCACGCGTTCGCGTAGTCCGGCCATATCGTCATCATCGAGATATTGTGCTGCCTCACCGCTGATGATCACGTCACCGGCCAGCACCGAGCGAATATTCGTTACCGCCAGCGCCACATAATCCAGCCATTGCGAGAATCGTTTGCGGTGCTCCTGCTCGCCTTGTTCCAATACCGAGAAGAAGCCGGGCAGGCTTTCGCCGTCCTCCATCAGCGTTTCCGGCGAGCAATACGTGTCCATGCAGCCCTGTTGCCCGCAGTAGCAGGTGTTGCCTCCTGGAATCAGCGTCATATGTTCGATTGAGCCATTGCATTGGTTTGGCCCTTGGTAGAGCGATCCGTCCACGATGACCGCGCCTCCTGGGCGTCGTTCGAGGTAGATGCAGACGGCATCCTTCAGATTGTGGTCGAACCAGAGTTCCGCCATGGCAGAAGCGTCGGAATCGTGAATCATCAGCGACGGATAGTTGAGGCCGTGGCTGAGTTCGCTGAGTTTCAGGCCGGTGTTGCCCATGATTTTGCCGAAAGTGATCGACTGTCCGTCTGCCGACACGATGCCTTGCATGCAGAAGGCCACGCCGAGTACCGTGCTGCCTTGTTTCGCCAGTTCTTGCGCGAAATCGTTGATGATGCCATTCATGCGCTGGTAGTAGGCGTCGTTGTTGCGATAGGGGAGTGTGCGCTGTCTGGTAGCTACGGATTTGCCGTTCAGATCAATGGCGATGGCCGTGATTTGTGTGGTTTGGATGCGCACGCCGATCGCCACGCTGGAGTGTGCCGCGAATTCGTAGATTTGCGCTTTGCGTCCACCGGTGGATTGCTGCATCTCGCCTTTGACGATGAGCCCGTCGGCTCCATGGCGCGCAGATTCTGCGTGATGGTTGGCAGGCTGAGCCCTAATTCGTGTTCGAACATCTGCTTGGTGGCTGAACCTTGAGTGTAGATGAACGCGGTCATGGCCTTGAGATTGGCTTCTTTGACTGATAGGGCGGATTGGGCTTTCACTGGTTGATCCTTCCTGCGCAACTTCTTTTCCAAGATTACTTCATAAAAGTCCTTTCCTTATGTCTCGTGTTGGTCTGAGATATCAGGTATTGCAAAAAAGTATCAAAAACAGCTGTGCATAAAGGATTTTCTGCCACTTTTCTGCGTCGAAAATATATTTATCAACAAAAAGTTGAGACGGTGACAACGACGTTCTACCAAGAAAAGAGACATGTTATGAAGATAGGTCTGCCGCGCACGCTATTGGCCGGCTTGGTCGCCATAGCGGTGTTCATGACCGGTGATGGCTTTGAATTGACTTTTTTGTCCAAATACATCGTGGACCAGGGATTCAGCTCTTCGCAATCGTCGCTGATGTTCACCATGTACGGGCTGGTGGCTGCGCTTGCCGGCTGGGCGTCCGGTGTGCTAGCTGAAATGTTCGGTGCCAAACGCATCATGCTTATCGGCGCGAGCGCCTGGGTCGTTTTGCACCTGCTGTTCGTTGGTGTGGCGCTGCCGAGCGGCGTCTATCCGCTGATGTTAGGCGTGTATGCGTTGCGGGGTGTTGGTTACCCGCTGTTCATCTACTCGTTCGTGGTGTTGATGGCGCAAACCATCGATCCTGCCAAGCTCGCGTCGGCCATGGGGTGGTTTTGGGCCGCCTACTCGTTCGGCATCGGCGTGTTTGGCGCATATTTGCCGAGTTTCACCATTCCGATGGTGGGCGAGTACTATTCGCTGTGGCTTTCGTTGCCGTTTTCTATAGCTGGACTGCTGATTTGCCTGCTGATGGTGCCGAAAAGCAAGGGTTCTGGCACCTCTTCCATGAGCAATGCAGACAAGCTGCGCGAGCTTAGTCGAGGAGTCACCATTCTGGTGCATAATCGCCAAATCGCTTTGGCTGCGGTGGTGCGTGTGATCTGCAATCTGACGTTGTATGGCTTTCCCGTCATCATGCCACTCTACTTGGCCACTACCAACAATGGCGGCGGCGCTTGGTTTAAGGTTTCGCAATGGAGTCAGATTTGGGGATTCCAGTTTATGGTCACCATTTTCGGCAATGTGTTCTGGGGTCGTATGGGCGATTCGCATGGTTGGATGCGGCAAATGCGCTGGTTTGGCTGCTGGTTCTGTGTGATCGGCACGCTGGGCATGTATTACATTCCGCAGTTTTTCGGGGCGAATATGGTACTTATGTGTGCTGATGCGGTTGTTCTTGGATTGGGAATTTCCGCTTTCGTTCCTATGGGAGCCGTGTTTCCCGCGTTGGCGTTGGAACATAAGGGTGCTGCGATTTCCGCGCATAATTTCGCTTCCGGCCTGGCTACGTTTTTCGGTCCGCTGATTGCGACGGTGCTGGTTTCCACTATCGGATTCGGCGGCGTGTGCTGGACGTATGCGATCTGCTATGCGATCGGATCGTTGGTCACGTTCGGCATTCATCCTCATCAACCCGGATTTGACGATCGCGGCCATCGCATTGCCGCGATCGAGCGTAACTAATCGCAATTGAATATCAATTGCTCGATCATCATTTTTCTCAAAAAACATCATTATCCACAAAGGAGAATAATCATGAAGGCAGTCGTTCTCGAAGAGCAGGGCGTCATCAATGTGCGTGAGGTACCTGACGTCCCCGCACCTGGTCTAGGCGAGCTGAAGATCGCGCCGCATACCGTTGGTGTGTGCGGTTCCGACCTGCACTATTACACTCATGGTCGCGTGGGCAAATATGTGGTGGAGCAGCCGATGATTCTCGGTCATGAGGCTTCCGGCACGGTGGTTGAGGTCGGTCCTGGCGTCGAAGGCTTCAAGGTGGGCGATCGTGTGGCCATGGAGCCCGGCATTCCGGATA
>ENA-OQEX01000565-OQEX01000565.1-human-gut-metagenome-genome-assembly--contig:-NODE-565-length-18868-cov-2.813617_pt1 | contig 18868 bp, 21 predicted proteins | sample MGYA00242802_ERZ504649 | MGnify/ENA primary metagenome ERZ504649 (study PRJEB26092, sample SAMD00036194) | human gut metagenome | host: Homo sapiens | study: EMG produced TPA metagenomics assembly of...
CTTCTGCGCCGACAACGGCATTGTTGCCGAGGGTGTGACCCAGACACGCAGGACGTGACTGCCGCCGTTACGCAAAACTTTGCCAAGGAATTGCATCCGTCAATGCGCTGTCCCGTATCTGCGGCACAGAGGTATTCCCGGTGGATATCGGCGTTGCACAGGCGCTGGACTGCCCGGTGTGCTGAACCGCAAGGTCGCCTTCGGCACGCAGAACTTTGCCCACGGTCCTGCCATGCGCCGGGATGAGGCAGAACAGGCGGTCTGTACCGGCATCGACCTGGTACAGGAAAAAGCGGCGGAGGGATATAACCTTATCGTTACCGGCGAAATGGGAATCGGAAACACCACTACTTCCAGCGCCGTTTTCTCTGTGCTGCAGGGCTTGCCGCCGGAGCAGGTCACAGGACGTGGGGCTGGCTTATCCGATGCTGGATTGCAGCATAAGATCCAGGTGATCTCCCGTGCCGTCGCAGCGCTCCAGCCAGACCCCGGCGATGTGCTGGACGTGCTTTCCAAGGTCGGCGGGTTCGACGTCTGCGGCATGATGGGCGCATTTCTGGGCGGAGCGATCTGCCGGGTGCCGGTGCTGGTGGATGGATTCATTTCCGCAGTTGCGGCAAACTGCGCCGTCCGGCTCTGCCCGGCGTGCCGGGACTATATCTTCGCCTCCCACTGTTCCAAGGAGCCAGCCGGAAAAATGGCGCTGGACGCACTGCATCTGCGTGCCTATCTGGACTGTGAAATGTGCCTGGGCGAAGGAACAGGCGGCGTGATCGCTGCAAAGCTGTTCGACTTTGCCCTTGCCGCCTATGACGAGATCGCCGGATTTGATGCCGTCGGCATTGACCCCTATCAGCCGCTGTGAGGAGATGCTTATGAAATACCAGACTACCAATTTACAGCCGATCAAACGCTATCCCACCTATCAGTTTCACGCCGACACCGCACAGAAGAAACTTCCCGTTTCACAGGTGTTCTGCATCTGTGTGCTGGAAACGCTGCGGTGGCTGCGCAGCCGCCTGCAAAAGTTCGACAGCCTGCCGGCAGACATCTGCACCCCGGAGCCGGAAAACTACGCCGATTTTTCCACGGAGCAACTGCATTCGTTCAGCTTTTCCATGGGCATCCACGTGGACGTGCTTTACCTGGAAAACCGTGGACTGTGGTCGTTCCATCTGTCTGAACCGGATGCCGGTGCCAACCTCGGCACACCCAGAGAACGTGCCGCAGTCAACGGCAGAATCTTTGAAACGGACATCTCTTTTCTGATGCACAAGGAACGTGTCGAAGTGGGTATCCGCACCATCTGCTCTGAGCCGTCTGACAGCAGCGCACCCTGTGAGGTGTTCCGTCCTATGGTGGTTCGGGCATTGGCACAGAACCCCAATGTAGGGTTTGTCCAGAACGGTTTTGTGCTGGACGGAAAGCCCATGGAGATCTGCGCTAAGGGAGACTTCGCCCACTTTGCCGCACTGTACCAGGCTGCCGATTTTGATATGCCGCTGATCGTCATTGCAGACAGCGGCACAGCACAGAAAACGCTTTCCCTGGATGCGCTGAACATTCCAGACAAGTCCACGCTTTCGCTGCGCTCCACGCAGAACGACCTGCTGCATTTTTCCGGACGGAACGTCCAGATGAACGAGGCAACATCCGAGATCACCAAGGAGATGCACATTCCGCCGAATCGGTGGCTCAAACGGATGACCGGCATGAACCGGGCAGATGCCGGGAAAACGGAGAGTGCAGGTTCTGGTCTTACAGAGAAACTGCCGGTGTTCCCCTATGAAGATCTGGCGGAAAAACTGCTGGGATACGGCGCAGTTTGTTTTGTGGCGCAACGCTGTCTGGAGGAGTTCTCCCGGAAGTTCAGGCTGTCACTCCGAAACGGAGACTTCCTCATTCTCCGCCACGGCAGCCCGGCAGAGCGGTTTTCCTACGGGCAGTATGAAAAGCAGATGGAGGACTTTGCACGAAAACGCAAGCAGGAACTGCGCCAGATGCTTTTGCGCAGCGCCTTTTCGTTCGGGGACATCCTGTTCTACTCTGATGCCAAGATCACAGCACTCCAGGAAAACCAGAAAGAGACCCTCTCCCTGGAAGAACGCTGCCGCATCTTACAGCAGGAAAACGAGGAACTGAAAAAACAGGTCCGGGAATTCACCCAGCAAAACGCCGATATGCGCATGAACAGTGAAAAGCTCCGCACCACCCAAAAGCAGCTGCGCACTGCGCAGGACGATCTGGACGGCATGAAAACATACTGCGAGACGCTCCGCCGGGAACAGCAGGAACGGGAAAGCGCCTATCAGCAGGCGGCAGAGCGAGTCAACTTTTATCGGCAAAAGGCAGACCTGGCGGCATCTTTCCCCACTGAAAAGGACGCCATTCTTTCATGGGCAGAGAAACAGTTCTCCAAAAACATTCTCTTTACCCAGCGTGCCAGAAACAGCCTGCGCAAATTCGACGGAAAGCCGGACTGTGCCATTATCTGCGACGGCATCCTCTACCTGGATGCGTCGCCCAGTTTCGCCAGGGCAGCCTGGACAGTGAGACCTTTGCCCTGTACAGTGAGCGCTACTGCTGGAACATCACATTCTGCGGTGCAGAGGCGCTCCGGGTGTACAACCACGACTATCTGGCGCAGACCGCCGACGGAAAAAAGTATCTGCTGAATATGCACATCAAGTACGGCGTAAAAGTCCAGGAACTGGTGCGCATCTACTTCTGCTGGGACGATGCCCTGCAAAAAGTCATTCTGGGATATCTCCCCGACCATCTGCCGACGTTGAAAGACCCTACAATAAAACACGCTCCCGGTTTCCAGGCAAAACGGAAACCGGAAGCGTGTTCTATTTGGAAAGGTCTCGGCAACAGCGTACAAACTCTGTACAGCGCTGCCTTTCAGTTTATTCTGCCTTTTCGCTGTCTGCGAACTGGCTCTGGTACAGGTTTGCGTAGAATCCGTTCTGCTCCATCAAGGAGTCGTGGGTTCCTGCTCCAGCACATTGCCCTGGTTCATCACCAGGATCCAGTCTGCGCTCTTGATGGTGGACAGACGGTGTGCAATGATAAAGCTGGTCTTGCCTGCCATCAGCTTTTCAAACGCCTTCTGGATACGCTGCTCGGTGCGCAGGTCGATGCTGCTGGTCGCCTCGTCCAGAATGAGGAACGGCGGGTCGGTCAGCATGATCCGGGCGATACAGAGCAGCTGTTTCTGTCCCTGGGACAAGCCGCTGCCGTCCTCGGTCAGAACCGTGTCATACCCCTTGGGCAAACGCCGGATAAAGCCGTCCGCATAGGCTGCCTTTGCCGCTGCAACGATCTCTTCCCGTGTGGCATCCGGCCGGCTGTAGGCGATATTTTCCGCCACCGTTCCGGTAAACAGCCATGTCTCCTGCAATACCATGCCGTAGCAGGCACGCAGGCTGTCCCGTGTCACTGCGGCAATATTCTGTCCGGCAATGGAGATCTCGCCGCCATCCACATCATAGAACCGAAGCAGCAGGTTAATCAGCGTTGTCTTGCCGCAGCCGGTAGGACCGACAATGGCAATGCGCTGTCCGCAGTGTACATCCAGGTTGAAATCTGTGATAAGCTTTCTGTCCGGCACATAGGAGAACTTCACATGGGACAGCTGCATGGTACCATCGCAGTGTTCCAGTTCCGGCAGGTGACTGTCGTCCGACTCTGCCGGTTCGTCAATGACGGCAAACACACGCTTTGCCGATGCCACAGCATTCTGCAATTCTGCAACCACGCCGCTGATTTCATTAAACGGCTTGGTATACTGGTTAGCATAGGTGAGAAAGCTTGCCAGCTGTCCGACTGTGATGACGCCGATCAGCGGCACATTGCCGGTGGCAGCCAGTGCGCCGCAGACACCTACGGCAGCGTAGATCAGCGCATTGACAAAACGTGTCACCGGGTTGGTGATAGAGCCAAAGAAGGTCGCCTTTGCGCCGGTGCGCTGCAATTCTGTGTTATAGGCATCAAAACGCTCTTCCGCACGGGTTTCATAGGTAAACGCCTTTACCACCTTCTGCGAACCGATCATCTCTTCCACCAGACCGCCCAGTGCGCCACGGGCATCCGACGACTTCAGATAAGAGGAACGGGACATCTGGGTGATCTTCGCCGCAACCAGCAGAGAGATCGGCGTAAGGATCACCACCAGAATAGTGATGCGGACATTGATGGTCAGCATAAAGATCAGCGTTCCCAGGATGGTGAAAACACCAGTGACAAACTGGGTGAACGCCTGGAGGAAACCATCGGAGATGATCTCCATGTCAGAAACCGCTCTGCCGATCAGATCGCCTCTCGCCTGTCCGTCAATGTAGCGCAGCGGCACGTGCTGCAAATGGGTGAAAAGATCACAGCGCAGGTCCCGGATGGTGTGTGCCGCCAGACGGTTGGTACACAGGGACATGAGCCACTGGAACACGGCGCTCACGGCAATGGTCAGCGCCAGAACCAGAATGATCTTCCACAGCTGCGGAAAGTTTACTTCGTGGGCTGCGACTACGCAGTCCACCGCCTTACCGATGAGAATGGGGACAAACAGAGAAAGCCCCGTTCCGATCAGTGCAAAGAACAGCATTCCGAACAGTTCCTTGCGGCACGGCTTGGTATACGATAAAATTCGCCGAATTACGGTCAGCATGACTTTCCCTCCTTACTGCATCTGGGTGCGGTAAATGTCCGCATAAACCGGGCATTGTTCCAATAGCGCATCGTGTGTGCCGTAGCCCACGCATTTGCCGTCATCCATTACCAGGATGTGGTCGGCGTGCTGAATGGATGTGGCACGCTGGGAAATCACGATCTTCGTCACGTCTCCCATTTTGGATGCCAGCTGCCGCCGCAGTTCCAGGTCGGTGGCGTAGTCCAGCGCACTCATACTGTCGTCCAGAATCAGCAGTCTGGGATGTCCCACCAGCGCACGTGCAATAGTAAGGCGCTGTTTCTGACCGCCGGACAAGCTGCGTCCGCCCTGTGTCACCTTGGTTTCCAGTCCGTTGGATGTCTGGCTGACGAACTCCCACGCCTGTGCAATACGGCAGGCGTTTTCCAGTTCATCCGCATTGGCATCCGCATCGCCCCAGCGGAGATTGTCCGCAATCGTACCGCTCACCAGAGAGGCCTTCTGCGGCACAACGCCGATCACATCCCGGAGCGATTCCAGGTATAGCTGCGGACATCCTCGCCGTATACCCGAACCGTTCCCTCGGTGGTGTCATAAAACCGGGGAATCAGATTGGCGATAGTACTCTTACCGCTGCCCGTACCGCCGATGATGCCCAAAGTTTCACCGGCATTCAGCGTAAAGCTGATGTCCTGGATGGCAGACTCGCCGCCGCCCGGATAGGAAAATGTCACATGATCGAAAGACAGCACCGGCACATTTTCCTTGACTGCAAGCGTCTCCTTGCCGTTGGTGATATCCGGCTCTTCTGCCAGGATGTCAGACACACGCTTGGCAGATGCCGCCGCCTTGTTGAAGGAGATCAAAAGCTCTGCCATACGCACCATAGACAATGCGATCTGCGTCATATAGTTGACAAATGCGGTCAGTTCGCCCTGGGTCAGATGCCCGGTGTCTACCCGGATGCCGCCGAACCAAAGCACTGCCACGATACCCATATTCATGATAAAGAACGACGCCGGGTTCAGAATTGCGCCCACACGTCCCACGGCAATGGAGCGCTTTGCGAATACATCGCAGTCGTTCCGGTAGGATGCGATCTCCTCATCCTGCCGGGAAAAGGCACGGATGACACGCACGCCGTCCAGATTTTCCCGGGTATGCCGTGCGATGTTGTCCAGCTTGCCCTGGTTCTCGCCGTAACGTGGAATCGTCCAACAGGTCACGCTGTACAGCAGCACGCCGATCACCGGAATGGCAATCAGAAAGATAATAGAAGTTTCAGGTCGATACGCATTGCCATGACCGCCGCACCGATAATCAAAAACGGGCAGCGTGTTGCAAGACGGATCATCATATTCAGACCGCTCTGCACGGTGTTGGTGTCGCTGGTGATACGTGTAATCAGCGATGCCGTTCCGATGCGGTCTACGGCGCTGTGCGACAGCGTGTTCACATGGCGGTACAATGCACGCCGCAGCGCCGTACCGAATCCATAGGCACACTTGGACGCATAATACTGACAGATCAGCGCAAATGCCAGTCCGCACGCCGCCAGCACAAACATGGCGCCGCCCATTTTCCAGATATATCCGGCATCCCGGTTGGCAATACCCACGTCGATCATCTTCGCTGTTACCAGCGGTACGATCAGCTCAAAGATCGCCTCCAGCAGCTTGAATACCGGACCGAGAATACACTCTTTCCAGTACCCTTTCATGTACGGGAGCAGGCGTTTGACACTGCCCGGCTTTTTTTGTTTCATAGAACCTCTCCTTGTTTCCAACAGATTCGCACATCACTGTGCAACATTTTCTATTATACCCTATCTTTCCAGAAAATGCAAGCCGGCATTTGCTACATTTTCGTTATTCCCAGGATAACATACGCCCGGCAGAACAAATTTTCCCATTTTTTCTGTTGTCTGCATAAAAAAATTCCTCCGGCGCAAACTAGCATCGGAGGTGGTTTGCATGAAAACCCAGACAAAACCGAAATCCAAATTCCGTGGATTTTACACAGCACTTGCCCTGAGCCTGGTCATGATCGGCGCAGCCTGTGTCTTTGCGTACCGTCAGACCAGCCAGACCCTGGAACAGAATCTCAACTCGCTGAGCGAACAGATGGAAGTGACGACCACTGCTACCCTGCCGTATGAGGCACCGGTGGTCGGCGTGCAGACAGACGTTGCAATGGAGACAGAGACAACAGTCACTGCAACGTCTGCTACAGAAGAGACCGCTGCCCCGGAGACCACACCGGAAACGACTGCACCGGAGACAGAACCGGAAGAAACACCCATGCACCAGCTGACACCGCCGCTGTCGGATTTTTCCATTCTCAACCCCTTCAGCGACGGCGAGCTGGTGAAATCCGAGACCACCGGTACATGGCAGACACACAACGGCGTTGACCTCAGCTGTGCCGCCGGTTCTGATGTTTTCGCCATCGACACGGGAACGGTCAGCGAAGTGTGCAGCGATGCCCTGTGGGGCTATACAGTCACCATCGACCATGACAACGGCATCACCAGCCGCTACTGCGGTCTGGACAGTACACTGGAAGTCCGGGAAGGCGACACCGTGCAGACCGGACAAAAGCTGGGCGTGACCGGCGCAAATCCCGACCTGGAAAGTGCAGCCGAACCGCATCTGCACCTGGAAGTGAAAAAAGGCGGCGCTATGTAGACCCGACAGCATACTTTGGATAACGACAAAACGGGACGATGTTTCCACCGTCCCGTTTACATATATTATGACACTTGTACAGCACGCTCTTCCGGCAGATACCAGTAGGAGTGAAAGCCATAGAGATACGTTTTCGCTCCCTTTGGCATCTGTATCAGCGCATTGATAATATTATAATAGTCCCCGATGCCCATAGGAATGGAAGTTGCGCCCAGCACGCCCAGGAATCCCAGCTGCGGAAAAATCAGATACAGCAGGAACGGCACAAATCCAAACACCAGATTCGGCATCAGACTCATCACGATAAAACGGCTCTTGCTCATTTTCTCCGGAGCGACCACGAACAGCATTCCGTTTTTCAGATTGGTGTAGATGTACGCCTCTTTCCGGCAGCAAATGGCGTGGATGAACTCGTGTGGGATCAGACAGGCAAGTGCAACCAGAATACCTGCCCAATATACGTAAAAATGTTCCATTATCGCATCAAAGCCGCCACGGAGCAGCACAATGGCATACGTCACCGCCAAAAGCGGAACGGAAAGCAAATTCAAAATCAGCCCCAACTTTTTGATGTCGTCAATTTCTTTGAATTTCACTGCATTGGGCTTGTGTTCTCCGTGGGGCAAACTATCCTCGTTGCCGTCAAATTTGCCTTTCCAGGTGATTTTCATACGTGCATTTCCTCCATATTAGTTATTATTCCGAAACTGCTCCGGCACTGCCGTTTCAAACAGTTCCCGAATCTTCTCCATGCTCCACACCTGGTAAGACGGACCGGTGCTGGACGAGCAGTACGGCAGTCCATGCTGCGACGCCAGTTCATCCGTATACATACTGTAGGGATACAGCCGCAGGTTGGATTCTCTGCCGTCGTCAAACTGGGTGATGACCGGCGACACCTTGACATCTTCAATGGTGACTGAACCGTCTGCCTTCGCCACAATGTTAAAGTCTGCCAGTTCTCCGATCAGATTCATGTTGTCCGTCTGGGCAGAAATGAAATTTCCCAGCGAGTAGAACACAAAGCCCTGGGTGCGTCCGGACGGGTCATATATTCCATGGTCTGTCCCACGTGCGAATGCGTCCCGATAATCACATCTCCGCCCCAGTCGATGATCTTCTGCGCCAGCGCTTTGACGCCGTCTGTCACATTAAATGTATCCTCTGCGCCCCAGTGACAGGTAACGACCACCACGTCTGCAATCTCCTTGGCTGCGGCGATCTGCTGCTGAATCAGATCCTCCTGGGAAGTGTAGATGATTTCCAGCTCTGAGTTATCCGGCAGCGAGTAGCCGTTGGTGTTCTCCGTATAGCTGAGAAACGCCACCGTTTTCCCGTTGAATTCCTTGGTACGGATGTTCTGCATATCCACATAATCCCGGTACACGCCACAGGTCAGCAGGTCGGGATACTGCTGCATTTTCTGATCCCAGTAGTTGAGACAGCTGTTCAAGCCGCTTTCGCCCTTGTCCAGCAGGTGGTTGTTGCACATGGTGATGACGTTGAACCCCATGCCGACCACAGCGTCACCCAGTTCTGTAGGCGAGTTGAAGTTGAAGTTTGAGCCGGAAACTTCGAAACCATCTCCGCAGATCAGCGTTTCCTGGTTGATGATATTCAGATCGCCGTTGATAAGCGGCTTGATATTGTCGTAGCAGTAATCGAAATTGTAGCTTGTTCCGTCCTGGGAATGCGCCTGGGCGCTCTGATAGACGCACTGCTGCACCAGGTTGTCTCCCACGGCGACCACGTGAATGGAAGTGTCTCCGTTGGCATCTGTGTTCGAATCCGCCTCACTGTCGGCACTGCTGTCTGCCGGTGCATCTGTGCCGCTGTCTGAAACCGGTGCATTCGCCGGAACTGCTGCGCTGTCATTGATCTGGCTGGTCTTGCCGCACCCGGATACGGCACTGAGCAGTGCCAGACCGATCAGAAGTGCGGTTGTCCTTTTCCCAGACAAAAAAATCTGTGTTTTCATGAAAACGTCCTTTCTTCGACATAATCTCCCGTCCATTATACCACATCTCCGATAAAAAAGCAATCTGTTTTGCATCTTTTTTTGCAAAGGCGGCATACTGAAAAGAGAATAAGCCTGTACAAGGAGGAAATCTCATGGAACAAAACCAAACGGAACAGCTGCTGCGTCAGCCCATTGCCCCAAAGTTAACCCAGAACTTGGAACAGATACGCACCATTGCCGAAGGGTCATCCGACCTGCTGGTCAACGAGTTTGTCCTCAGCGGACTGCCGGCGGCACTGCTCTGCTGTGAGGGAATGCTGGCGACTTCCATCATCACCGAGCTGATCCTCAACCCCATCACGAAAATCGCTCTGGAATGCCCTACTGCCGCAAATGTCTTTGCCTACATTCAAAATCACCAGCTCTATTCCACCGACCGGGCAGAGGCAAAAACATATGCCGACCTCTTCCGGTTTCTCAACTCCGGTTTCGCCGTTCTGGTGCTGGAGGGCGCATCTTCTGCGCTGGTATTCGGGATACAGGGCTATGACAAGCGTTCTGTCAGCGAGCCGTCCGGCGAGGACAATGTAATGGGCGCAAAGGACGGCTTTATTGAGGTTGTCCGGGTGAATATGTCCCTCCTGCGCCGACGGATGAAAACGCCGCAGCTCAAGCTGGAACTGTTCGTCAAAGGTACGAAGAGCCAGACCGACCTTTGTCTCTGCTATATGGCAGACCGTGTGCCGAAACAGCTGATTCGGGAAATCAAGGCACGGCTGGACGAGATGGAACTGGAATCCATCCTTTCTTCCGGCTATCTCCAACCGTTTCTGGAAAACCGCCGCAGCTGCCTTTTTGACACGGTAGGAACGACCCAGCGCCCGGACGTGCTTTGTGCCAAGCTGCTGGAAGGCAGAGTCGGACTGCTCATTGAAGGCACGCCCTTTGCCCTGGTAATTCCCAAGCTGTTCTGTGAAAGCTTTCAGACCATGGACGACTACTGCTACCGCCCGGCATATGCCACGTTGGTGCGCTGGATCAAATACGCCGCCTTTCTGGTGGCTATTCTGCTGCCGGCACTGTACGTTGCCATTGCCCTGCACCATCCGGAACTGCTGAACCGTACCCTGCTGCTGATCCTCGCCGAGGCAGAAGAAAACGCACCTATTTCACTGACCGCCGAAGCAATCGGTGTGCTGCTGGTCTACGAGATCATACGAGAGGCAGGGCTGCGTCTGCCAAAGGCGGTAGGCGGTGCTGTCAGTATTGTTGCCGGGCTGATTATCGGGGATGCCGCCGTCTCCTCCGGACTCATCAGCACGCCCATGCTCACCGTCACTGCCATCGCCGTCATTGCCGGTTTTGTCGTGCCGGATCTGGCACAGAGCATTACTCTGCTCCGGCTGGCGTTTCTGCTGACCGCCGGCGTGCTGGGATTGTTCGGCATCAGCCTTTTGGGCGCTGTGGTGCTTTTCAATCTCTGTGCCGGCGAAAGCTTTGGATTTCCCATCACTGCGCCCTTTGCGCCGCTGTACCGCAAGGGATTCCGGGACACGCTGACACGAGTCAGCTTTCGGAAGATGCAGTCCGGCAATTTCACTGTGGAGGAATATTATGAATAGACTCCGTTCCAATCAAATCTTTGCCATCCTGCTGGTGAGTGCCGCCTTTCCCCTGCTTTGCCGCACAGACGCTTTCACCATCGAGGGCATTTTCGGCGCAGCTATTGCGGCGGTGGTGCAGCTGCTGCTTTGCCTGCCTATGCTGCGGCTGTATCACACCGGCTTTTCCTTTTGCGATTACGCCCGAAAGCACCGCATCCTGCCCCTTTTCTTTCTGGCGTATCTGCTCATACAAGGCGGCATCTCCTTTGTCCGCCTCCAGTCCACGTCACAGGACATTGCGCTGCCCTTTTCCGGAATTCCTGGCGGCGGCTCTGATTGCCCTGGTCTGCCTGTACACCGTTTCACTGGGCATCCAGGCGCTGGCACGGAGCAGTACTGTGATCCTGGGAATCCTGATTCTCACATTGATTCTCATGTGCATTGGTGCGATTCCGCAGGCAGAACCGCAGAACCTTTCCCTTTCGCCGGACGACACCATCTGGCGTGGCTTTCTGCACAGCATGATCCATGCGGACGAATTGCCGCTGCTGTTTCTGCTGCTGGATTTCACCGAAAAAAAACAATTCCGACGTATCATCCCCATCTGGGCAGGAAAGTTTCTGATGGGTGCATACCTTTCCGTCCTCGGTATGGCAGTCCTGGGCAGCCGCATGGCACACGCAGACCATCCTTTTTTCGCCATCGTGTCCGTCTCTCAGCCGCTCAGCACCCAGCGTGCCGACGCTATTTATCTGCTGGTATTCGTGATGCTCTGCGTCCTGCGCATTACCCTGTTCACCGTCCTGGCGGCGCATTTGCTGCGGCTGTGTTTCCCGAAACTGCGCTATACCAGTACCGTTTGCCTGCTGCTGATGCTAGGCATCTCCTGGGGCGCATCTGCTGTCACAGTTCCCGATTTTGTCTCTCTGGCATTCCTGGGCATCCTGGTACTGCTGATCCCTGGACTGCTCCTGTTTCTTCCAGAAAGGAGGCGGCAAGCCACATGAAAAAGCGATTTCTTCTGCTCTTTTGCACTGCCGTTTTGCTGTGCAGCAGCGGCTGTACAGCCACCCAGGTACGTGACCGGGCGTATTTACAGGCAATGGAACTGCAAACGCCCCAGACGCCAACGGTACAGCTCCACGATTTTCACACGGAGAAAACCGCCGTCTCCGGGGACGGTGCAACGCTTGCAGATGCCATCATAAATGCCGCTGTCCCTGCCGGAAAAGACCTGTTTCTGGGGCATCTGGAACTGATCGCATACCAGGACCCGGCATACGGTGCACAGCTGGATCAGCTGATGAGCGACTACCGTCTTTCCCCTGCCTGCAAAATCGTCGGACTGCCCGACGGCACAACATTGGCAGAAACAGACACCTCCGAGCTGACCCAACAGCTGCGCCAGGCAGAGACAAAGGGAATGCTGCCGGAGACGGATTTGTTTACCATTCTCCGGGAATGGGACAGCGCATCCGGAACAGCACTCCTGCCGCTGGTGACAGCAGACGGCTTTTCCGCCGCTGTTGTCACGAAAGAAAAGGTAGTCATGGCGTTGTCCGAAGATGCCATCGCCGGACTCTGCTGGCTCCGTGGGGACAATTTTCCCGGACAAATCACCGCATCCGGCGGCGAAGCATTTCACGTTACTTCCGCCAGGACACAGCTTTCCGCAGAAGAGGAACAAGACCGCATCCGGGTCACGGCAGCGGTCACACTCCACGCAGCGGCGATTCCGATGCGGCTGCTGAAGAAATCGAACGTGTCTGCCAGGCAGCCTTTCAGGAAACTGTCACAGAACATCACGCCGATGTCATCGACCTGGAGGCTTGCCTGTGGAGTCAATGCTATGATTTCATGGCGGAACAGGACTGGGATTCTGCCGCAGATCTGCTGGATTTCGAAGTACTTGTCAAGTGAGTCTCCTGCCTATCATACAAAAAGGACGTTTCCGACAAACCGGAAGTCCTTCTTTATGCAATCACGCAATTATTTTTTATGCCAGAAAATATTCGCTTACTTTGCAGCCTTCTTGATGCGCTCTTCCAACTTATCCAGCTGTTCGTACAGAGCAGCCGGAATGTTGCCGCCCTTAGCCTTGATGTCTTCATCATAGTATCTGCGCATTTCAGTGATTTCAGCTTCCCACTTATCCATATCCAGCTTCAGCAGATCTGCGATATCGTCGGAAGTGAACTGCTTGCCCTCGTATACCAGACCGTCAACGTTGATGTCCTCAGCCTTCGGCTCGAAACCGATCGGAGTTTCAACAGCGTCTACAGTGCCTTCGCAGCGCTTGATGATCCAGTCCAGAACACGCATATTGTCGCCAAAGCCCGGCCACAGGAAGTTGCCTTCATCGTCGGTCTTGAACCAGTTTACGTTGAAGATCTTCGGAGCCTTGTCGCCCAGCTTTTCGCCCATTTCCAGCCAGTGTGCCCAGTAGTCACCTACGTTGTAACCAATGAACGGCTTCATAGCCATCGGGTCGTGACGCAGAACGCCGACTGCACCGACAGCAGCTGCGGTTGTTTCAGAAGAAACAGCAGAACCCATATAGGTGCCGTGTGTCCAGTCGAAGGACTGATATACCAGCGGAGTGGTGGATGCACGACGACCGCCGAAGATGATAGCGGAGATCGGTACACCTTCCGGATTGTTGAATTCCGGAGACAGGCACGGGCAGTTCTTTGCCGGAGAAGTAAATCTGGAGTTCGGATGAGCCAGCTTACCGCCTTCAGCATGAATTCCGGACCATTTACCTTCTTGCCGGTCCACTCAGTTGCGTCAACCGGCGGATTCTTATCCAGCTTTTCCCACCAAACAGTGTTATCTGTGTTGTTCAGAGCAACGTTGGTGAAGATGGTGCCGGACTTTGTGCAAGCCAGTGCGTTCGGGTTGGAATGCTCGTTGGTACCCGGTGCAACACCGAAGAAACCATTCTCCGGGTTGATCGCATACAGTCTGCCGTCCTTGCCCGGCTTCATCCAAGCGATATCGTCGCCGACTGTGAATACCTTGTAGCCATCCTTCTTGTAGCCCTCCGGCGGAATCAGCATAGCCAGGTTGGTCTTACCGCAGGCAGACGGGAATGCAGCTGTGATATACTTGGTCTCGCCGTTCGCTTCTGAACGCCCAGGATCAGCATATGCTCAGCCATCCAGCCTTCGTTCTTGCCCTGGAAGGAAGCGATACGCAGAGCGAAGCACTTCTTGCCCAGCAGAACGTTTCCGCCGTAAGCAGAGTTGATGGACCAGATCGTGTTTTCTTCCGGGAACTGAACGATATAACGCTTTTCCGGATCAACGTCTGCCTTGGAGTGCAGACCACGAACGAAGTCGTTGGAGGTGTCACCCAGGTTTTCAAATGCCTGTGCGCCCATACGAGTCATGATGTTCATGTTCAGAACAACATAGATGGAGTCAGTCAGCTCAACGCCAACCTTAGCCAGCGGAGAACCGATCGGTCCCATAGAATACGGGATAACATACATGGTTCTGCCCTTCATTACGCCGTCATACAGCGGAATGAGCTTCGCCTTCATCTCTTCCGGATCCATCCAGTTGTTGGTCGGGCCAGCGCCTTCCTTTGTCTTGGAGCAGATAAAGGTACGGTCTTCTACACGAGCAACGTCGTTCGGAAGTGTGCGGTGGTACAGACAGCCCGGCAGCTTATCCGGGTTCAGCTTGTACATCTTGTCACGGTTGCCTTCCGGCAGAGAAGTAACTTCTTCTGTCAGTGCATCCAGCTGTTCTTTAGAGCCGTCGATCCATACGACCTGATCCGGCTTTGTCAGAGCGACCATTTCGTCGACCCACTGCAGTACATTTTTGTTCTTAGTCAATGCCATTGGTACTACCTCCTGAAAATTTGCAGCAATCTCATTGCCTGCTTTCTTTGAGGAATTTTTTTCAAAATTCCCCATTACATTTATTATACCCAAATTCAGATGTCATGTCAAGCAGTTTCTGCAAAAACCCACTAATTTTCAAATTCAGTTCACGAAACGGAATCATATGTTTTTGATTCGTGGACAGTCTCTGTGGTGTGTGTCGGGAAATATCCTTCGTCCGGTTTTCCCTGCGGCTTTGTCCCGGGGACATCCTGTCTCCAATCACTTTTCACAAATCGCTTTGACTTTACATTGCAGCCGCTTTATGTTATAATAGTATCACCAAATCACAAGGAGAACTTTCATGCAGACAATACAAACCGCATTCACCCTGGGAAAAACCGTTCTGCCCCGCACCGCCGTGCTGGCGCCTATGGCAGGGGTTGCCGACCGTGCCTACCGCCTGCTCTGCCGCAGTTTCGGCGCAGCGGCAACCGTCAGCGAAATGGTTTCCGTCAAAGGGCTGTGCTATGGAGACAAAGGTTCCGCCGGACTCTGCACCATAACAGAACCGGAGCGTCCCATGGGGTTACAGCTGTTCGGCAGCGAACCGGAATTCGTGGGAAAAGCCGCCGCACTGGTACAGCAGTACGACCCGGACTGGATCGACATCAACATGGGCTGTCCTGTTCACAAGGTTGTCGCCACCGGCGCAGGCAGCGCACTGATGCGGAATATTCCGCTGGCACAGGAGATCGTCCGGGCGGCTGTCCGGGAAAGCAGTGTTCCGGTTACGGTAAAATTCCGGCTGGGCTGGGACGAAACCAGCATCAACGCCGTCCTCTTTGCCCAGGCAATGGAGGATGCCGGCGCCGCTGCCATTGCAGTACACGGCAGAACAAAGTCCCAGCTGTACAGCGGAAAAGCCAACTGGGACATGATCCGGGCAGTCAAAGAGGCGGTCTCCATCCCGGTCATCGGAAACGGCGATATCCAGACCGCCGAGGATTGTCTCGCCATGTATGAACAGACAGGCTGCGACCTGGTCATGGTGGGGCGCGGCACTTACGGCAACCCGTTTCTCTTCCGGGAGATCCGGGCGGCGATGGCTGGCGAACCGGTCGTTCTGCCTACGCTGGAGGAGCGCATGGAGACCATGCTCCGCCACATCCGGCTCATTCTGGAATGCAATCCGGAAAAGCCGCCGGAGATCGCCATTCGGGACGCACGGAAACACGCCGCCTGGTACATGACCGGACTTTACGGCGCAGCGCAGTTCCGTGCCAGATGCTACCACCTGGAATCCTATGCCGAGGCACAGCAGATGGCAGAGGATTTCCTGGCTCTGCAAAAGCAGCATATGGAATAATTCCACAATCTTGTATAATTTGGAAAATGTGCGGAAGAATATTTTTATGTTCTTCCGCATTTTGCATCTTGACAAATACCCCCAAGGGTATATAATACCCATAGAGGTATAGCAAACGACGATTTACTCTCACAATTCGAAACAACGAAAGGAAATGGGAATATGGAAAAGGAAGAAAAACAGGGATGTCCCTGCTGTCATAAGACAAAGGAACGCTCACAGGAAGAGTATACCAAGCTGATTCATCGTCTGAACCGCATCGAAGGGCAGATCCGTGGCATCCGGGGCATGGTGGAAAAGAACGCCTACTGCCCGGATATTCTGGTACAGGTGGCAGCAGTCAATGCGGCGCTGAACGCCTTTAACAAGGAACTTCTGGCAAACCACATCCGTACCTGCGTGGCAGATGATATCCGTGCCGGAAAGGACGAAGTGATCGACGAGTTGGTAGCAACTCTGCAAAAGCTTATGAAATAAGTGCATTCCGCATCTTTTTGCAAGTAAATCTGGATGCGGAACACGCTTTAAGGAGGTCATTTTATGGAACAATACAACGTCACCGGCATGAGCTGTGCCGCCTGCAGCGCCCGGGTGGAAAAGGCGGTTTCCAAAGTGGAGGGTGTCACAAGCTGTTCTGTCAGCCTGCTGACCAATTCCATGGGTGTAAAAGGCACTGCCTCGCCGGATGCCATTATTGACGCCGTCACCAAAGCCGGATACGGCGCATCGCTGAAAGGCGGTGACACGGCACAAACCGCATCGCCCGACAAGTCTGCGCTGGAAGATCACGATACCCCGGTGCTGAAAAAGCGTCTGATCGCCTCTGTGGGATTCCTGGCGGTTCTGATGTATATTTCCATGGGACACATGATGTGGAACTGGCCGCTGCCCAGCTTTTTCAACGGCAACCACATTGCCATGGGACTGGTTCAGATGCTGCTTACCATTATTATTATGGTCATCAACCGGAAGTTTTTCGTCAGCGGTTTCCAGAGCCTGCTTCACCGTTCTCCGAACATGGACACCCTGGTCGCACTGGGTTCCGGCGCAGCATTTGTGTACAGCACCTATGCCCTGTTTGCCATGACCGATGCCCAGGTGAAAGGCAATATGGATGCAGTCATGAACTATATGCACGAGTTCTACTTTGAATCCGCTGCCATGATCCTGACGCTCATCACCGTGGGAAAAATGCTGGAGGCGCACTCCAAAGGAAAGACCACCGATGCGCTGAAAGGACTGATGGACCTTTCCCCGAAAACGGCTGTGCTGCTGCGCAGCGGCAGGGAAGTGACCGTTCCCATTGAACAGGTACACAAGGGCGACCAGTTTGTGGTGCGCCCCGGCGAAAGCATCCCGGTAGACGGCGTAATCCTGGAAGGCGCAAGCGCTGTCAACGAATCAGCGCTCACCGGCGAGAGCATCCCGGTGGACAAGGCGGCAGGTGACAGCGTTTCTGCGGCGACCATCAACCAATCGGGATTTCTCCGGTGTGAGGCGACTCGTGTCGGTGAGGACACCACCCTTTCCCAGATCATCCGCATGGTCAGCGATGCCGCCGCGACCAAAGCGCCTATCGCAAAAATCGCAGACAAGGTATCCGGCATTTTTGTTCCGGCAGTCATCGCCATCGCCATCGTCACCATCGCAGTATGGCTTTTGGTGGGACAGACCGTTGGCTACGCCCTGGCTCGTGGCATTTCTGTTCTGGTCATCAGCTGCCCCTGCGCATTGGGTCTGGCTACACCGGTAGCGATCATGGTGGGCAACGGCGTAGGCGCAAAACACGGCATCCTGTTCAAGACAGCCGTTTCTCTGGAAGAGGCAGGCAAGGTACAGATCGTCGCTCTGGATAAGACCGGCACGATCACCTGCGGCGAACCGAAAGTGACCGACATTCTGCCGGCGGAAAATGTCACGGAACAGGAACTGCTCACCCTGGCGCTGGCGCTGGAACAGAAGAGCGAACACCCTCTGGCAAAGGCAATCTTGCAGTACGGCGAAGAGCAGCAACTGACTGCATCCGCTGTCAGCGATTTCCAGGCACTCCCCGGAAACGGTCTGACCGGTGTACTGAACGGCAGCAAGCTCTGCGGCGGCAATTATCAATGTGTTGCCGCAGTCGCAGCTGTCCCGGATGAGATGCAGCAGCAAGCCAGAACACTTGCAGAATCCGGAAAAACGCCGCTGTTTTTCAGCCGTGACAACCAGCTGCTGGGCATCATCGCCGTGGCAGATGTGCTGAAAGAAGAAAGCCCCGAGGCGATCCGGCAGTTACAGCACATGGGCATCCAGGTGGTCATGCTCACCGGCGACAACGAACAGACCGCCAAGGCGATCGGTAAGCAGGCTGGCGTAGATCACGTGATCGCCGGCGTCCTCCCGGACGGAAAAGAGGCTGTCATCCGCAAACTTGCCGCACAGGCAAGGTCGCTATGGTGGGAGACGGCATCAATGACGCCCCGGTGCTCTCCCGTGCAGATGTGGGAATCGCTATGGGAAGCATGGGATCGGACGCAGCTATCGAGGCGGCTGATATTGTCCTTATGGATGATGATCCCAGAAAGATTGCAGCCGTTGTCCGTATTTCTCGTAAAACACTCCGAATTGTGATGCAGAATATCGTCTTTGCCCTGGGCGTGAAATTGATCGTTCTGGCGATGGGAGCCTTTGGCGCGGCTAATATGTGGGAAGCTGTGTTTGCGGATGTGGGAGTGTCCGTGATCGCGATTTTGAATGCCATGAGGGCTCTGAAGGATAATTATATA
>ENA-OQEX01000566-OQEX01000566.1-human-gut-metagenome-genome-assembly--contig:-NODE-566-length-18780-cov-13.571436_pt1 | contig 18780 bp, 18 predicted proteins | sample MGYA00242802_ERZ504649 | MGnify/ENA primary metagenome ERZ504649 (study PRJEB26092, sample SAMD00036194) | human gut metagenome | host: Homo sapiens | study: EMG produced TPA metagenomics assembly of...
CTTCCTGCCCTTATCCGATGGTGGAATAGACTGGGGAACCATGCATTATTTCGTACCCAAACGCTGCGTCGAATCGAACAAAATCATGTATCGCGACAAAGCGACGGCCCGGCAGGCCGCCGACCAGAGCTGGCGTGAACGCGGCACCGAACTATGGGTGTATCGGTGCGAATTCTGCGGAACCTGGCATCTCACACATCGCGATCCAGCGCTAAAGGGCGTTGCCAATCGCTGTTGCAGTATCTTTTAATATCATTCGATATTGCTGACATTGCAACAAGAAATCTCAATAGAAGATTGCAAAAAAGATTGGCTATCATGCGATATGTGATAGCCAATCTTTTTGTATTTTTGGGGGAATATCAATCGCCATATATCGACAATATATTGCGATAATCCAAGAATATTTGATGATTAGTCGGTGATGTCGGCTTTGTAGAAGTTCACGTAGGAACGGCTCGGCGTCGGACCGCGCTGACCCTGATAATGCGAGCCGGTGCCTTGCGAACCGTACGGATGTTCGGCGGGGGAGCTGAGCTGGAAAAAGCACATCTGGCCGATCTTCATGCCCGGCCACAACTTCACCGGCAATGTCGACACATTCGACAATTCCAACGTGATATGACCCTCGAAACCAGGTCGATGAAGCCTGCGGTGGAATGTGTGAGAATACCCAAGCGGCCCAGTGAGCTCTTGCCTTCCAGGCGGGCGGCGATCGTCGGATCAAGCTTCACGTACTCCCACGTGGAACCCAATGCGAACTCACCCGGATGCAGAATCCACGGTTCGCCCGGAGCCACCTCGAACTGCTCGGTCAGCTCGCCCTGATTCTCAGCCGGATCGACATACGTGTACGCATGATTGTTGAACAGACGGAAGAAACGGTCCAAACGCACGTCAATGGAAGCGGGCTGCACCATTTCCGGGGTCCACGGATCGAGTGAAATATGACCTTCGGCCTGCGCGGCGAGAATGTCGCGATCGGACAGCAGCATCGAAACTCCTTATTGCCAGGCACGCGAATGTGCCGGTATGGCGCTCGCCAACATTCGAACGTTCGCATGGTTGAGCGTGCGAATGCCGGCAATTGCGAAATGATTATTAGCTGGCTCTAGTCTAACGCGGTATCGCTATATCGTGGCTTATATCGGGTTGTAACGATTGCCGTGTGCTTGGTACGCAAAATCCGTTGCATCGGATTTTTCTGCAGGATTTTTCTACGGGATTCTTCCGCAGGATTTCTTACAGGATTCCCGGCGCGATATCGTGCGCGGCAAGCCAGTCGCGCAAATCGCTGAATTCGTTGAGACTGACCGCATGATCGAGTCCACGGTAGCTTTTCGACGTGAGGAACGTATGCTCGTCCAGCCAAGCGGCGGTTGCGAAAAGCTCCGGCATCGGAATCACGGTATCGTTCTTGCCATAGCCGTAGAACACAGGAATATTCAATTCCGCGACATGACTGTCGGCCGGCGCGCTACCGGCGACGATTCCCGGCGCAAGGAAGCCGGAAAGCGAGATTGACGCGGCGTACCGTTCCGGATGGACGCGCAGCAGATGAATCGCCAGCAAACCGCCCTGCGAAAAACCGATCGCACTACAGCGCGATCTTCGGGAACATTGCGCGCAACCCAATCGTCAATGGCCTGAGCGGCAGCATAAGCGTCTCGATCCAGGTCTTCGCCGGACGGCACGCAATCATGGAACCACGAATACGCGCCCTGACCGAAACCGAATTCACCGGAACCAGCCTCCTGCAGCACGAGCGGCGCGCGCAATGAAGCAAAATCGTTATAAGGAGCCACGTAACGCATCATGTCGGCCAAATCGGCCTCATTGGAGCCCCAACCGTGCAGGCAGAGGAACAGCGGGCGTCGTGGAGCCGCATTGCCGTCCCCGCGCGAATACTGTACGTGCGTGACCTGCAGCGGCTCGCCGAACCTCCCTGGAACCACCTGCGATTCGCGCCCGATCAGACCGGTCGGGGTGTTTGGGTTGCTGGAGTCGTGGGAATCACTGGTCTCGTGCTCGCGTATTTCACTCATGCCTCCAATATACCCGTTCCAGCGGGGCAATCCTCCCAGTCACTGGAAGGATTGGGACGTTGGGCGGCTTGCCAGCGGGGTGATTGTTCCAGTGAGTGGCGGTTTCTGGACTTTGAGTGAGCTGCCAGCGGGCGGATTCTCCCACTGGCTGGAGGAATCTGGACTCTGGATGGCTTGTAAGCGGGATGATTGTGCCAGTGGGTGGAGGTTTTGGGACGTTGGGCGGCTTGCTGGCGGGCAGATGTTCCCACTGACTGGAGGAATCCACCCGTTGAAGGCAAAAAAGAAACCCCGGTGGAGAGAAGACCACCGGGGAGAGAAAGGAGAGAGAAGAAGAAAGGGTTCAATTGTCGGGAACTGCTGTGGGTTCCTGGTCGGCTCTTTTGCTGACATCTCCTATATAAACAGACGATGCTGAGTACATGTCTGGTGTTTTCTGGGAAATATCTGAGAATTTCACCCCCCCCCCCATGTTTTAGATTATGGAATATCCTCGCGGTTTGCGACGTTATACGCGTGTTCCGTTCCTACAGTTGTCTCGTCCCCCACGTTTCCACAGTTCGTCCGCAGACAAACTCGCTGCGGATCACCGGCTCACGCCAGCTTGCTGATCCCATCAGATCAGTTGGATGCTAGATCTGCGCGTCGGCGTCCACGCTCATCACATACACGTTGCGTCGCAGCTGCTTGGATTGCGCGCGCGTAATGTCACCCGCCTCGTACATGTCTTGGATCACACCCAGCTCGATACCGTAACTTTCGCGCTTCACCTCTTCCGCCTGCGCCTGCGCCTCCGCGCTCGTGCCCACATTCGGGCGCGACCTCAGCGTAGCCTCGCCTCGTCGGTAATCCAACAGCAGTGCCGAGCAATGTTCCGTATTGTACGTGTCGCGGCCCATCTCCTCATACAGGCGGTCGATCACATGTTCGATGGCATCCACCTGCACCGCGCGGGTGTGCGCGAACAGCTCGTCGTCGCTGAACAGCGGGGTAGTGCGGCGAATGCGGCTGTTCACACGCTTCACCACCGTGCCCAAACGTCTCTGCAACGCCCTGAAGCGGCCTTTGACTCGCCAGATGGTGCGTCCGGAATTATGTTCCGTTTCGATATGGCGCAGAGAGCTCATGATCTGGTCGAGCAGGCGCTCGCATGCTTCGATTTCCAGATCGTGCGCTGCCTTGTCGTCGTTCGGCGTCGCCTTGACTTTCGCCAGTCGCGCCTTGACGTATTCCTTCTCCCAGTTGAGCGCGTCGATCTGCAGTTGCATATACCCTTGCGGATCGATTTCTCCGATGCGCTGCTTCAGTCGTGTGATACGTTTCGTATACGAGTCGATGATCATCAGCACCGCACGACGATTGTCGGGTGTGACTCGTCCCGTCAGTTCCTCCACGGTCCGTCGCAGCACTTCGATGGTGATTTCGGTCATTTCCACGGAAGTGTCTTTATTGCGATTCGGCGCCAGCAGCGGCAGCAGGAAGTTGGCGAGCAGCAAGGTTACGACGATCACGCCACCTGCGATGAAGATCAGTTCGTCACGCATGGGGAACCACACGCCTCCCGTAATGGTGTACGGGATCGTGAACATCAATGACAGGGTGATGGTGCCTTTCGGCCCGCCGAACGTCATGACCGCGGCCGAACGCCAACGTTGCGCCGTCATCTTGCGTCGCTTGCCGGTGACGGTATCTCGCGCGAGACGTAGCATCAATGAAATCCACAGGAATCGCATGATGATTACCACTGCGGAAACCGTAAGAATCGCAACCAGTAGCAGCCAATTGCTGACTTGCGGATCGTCCCAGCTTGCGCTCATCGCATTCGGCAGCAACATGCCAAGCAGAATGAACACCGTGCCGTTGAGCGTGAACGAGAATACCCCCCATACGCTTGACGAAACAATGTTGGTGCGAGCCACATTCGGGCCGATGCCGGTGCGATCGAAACGGATGATCAAACCGGCCGTCACCACCGAAAGAATGCCGGAAACATGCACCGCTTCCGCACCCAAATACAGAATGAACGGCAGGAACAATTCCATCAAAATACGGCTTGTGGTCGTCTCCCAGCCGAAAGATCGCAACGATTCAAATAACAGGTCGGCGACCATGCCTACTGCCAAGCCGAAAATGGCGCCGCCGAAGAATGAGAACACGAACTGTGCGGCCGAATCGCCCACTGTAAACACGCCACTGACGGCCGCCGCGATCGCGAACTGGAAGCCGACGATGCCGGACGCGTCGTTGAATAGCGATTCGCCTTTAAGCACGCTGGTTTGACGTTGCGTAAGCGCGGCTTCCTTGCCGAGCGACGATACGGCGACCGCGTCGGTCGGTCCAAGCGCGGCGCCGAGCGCCAGTGCCGCGGCAAGGGGAATTGCGGGCCATACGGCATGCAGTGCGAAACCAACGGCCACCATGGTTGCGATCGCTAGTCCAATTGCCAATGAAAGCGACAATTTAACGGATTTCAGCAGCTCGCTTTTATCGATTTCATGCGCTTCCAAATACAGCAGCGGCGCGATGAACAGCACCATGAACAGTTCCGGATCGAGCGTGACGTTCGGGAAAAACGGCAATTGCGACGCCAGCGCACCCAACGCGATCTGCACGAGCGGTGTGGAAACCTTGGGAATGAAACGGCTGAGGAATGAAGATAGTACGACGGCGGCGATAATACATACAATCAACTCGAATGCCGCAACGTGCCTCCTTTTTGCGCGTTTTCTTCAATCTCTTCCAGCCTACCAAGAGGTATTTATGGGCGTGTTTCGTCTTTCGCTTCACGCGAGCGGAACCGTATAGTGTCGGGTATGCAGTGGAGTGACGACATGGAGCTGGCGATTGAATTGGCCCGCGAGGCCGCCGCGGAAGGCGAGGTACCGGTCGGTGCCGTCGTGCTTGACGCTGGGGGAGCGGTGATCGGCAGTGGCCGTAATATGCGCGAGGCGCACGCCGATCCGTTGGCGCACGCCGAGGTCAAGGCCATGACGCAGGCCGCTCGGTCGCTTGGTACGTGGAATCTTGCCGATTGCACGTTGATTGTTACCTTGGAGCCGTGCCCGATGTGCGCCGGCGCGTGCCTGCAAACGCATGTCGGACGAATCGTGTTCGGCGCGTGGGATGCCAAGTTGGTGCATGCGGTTCGATTTGGGACATTCCTCGCGACCCGCATGTCGGTCATGTTCCGGAAGTTATCGGCGGCGTTCGTGAATCGGAATGCGCACGATTGATGACTGATTTTTTCGCTGGAAAACGATAATTGCGATTTTGCAGTCGCAAAAACGTAAGAAATATTGAAATGCCAAGTAAATCTTGGTAAAGATGATTGCGATTTCAACGGTAATGTTTACGTAATAATATTTCTTGCGATTCTATGGTCGCAAGAAATACTTTCCGACAGAAAGAAACACGCTCGGCGACGTCAACAAATGAAGCTTGTCATACCATCGAAGGTGACAGTACAAGGCAATCGCAATATGTAAAGGATGCTGCAATGACGCTCATTCAGACCTTCCATGGCAACGCTACCAACGGTACCGAACTCACTGCGGTCTACGCCGAACAGCCAGCCGCAAACGTGGCGTTCGCGCTCGTATTCCCCGGCAATGATCTGCCGCGACTCGTGCATTGGGGTCGCCCGCTCGCAGCCCCGGCAACCGTGATCGACATGTTCGACGCGCAAATGCCACAGCGTGTTTCTGGCGCACTCGACTACACCTCATGGCCGAGCGTGCTGCCCACGCAATCCGAATCCTGGATCGGCGCAACCCGCTTTGATGTGCGTCGCGACGGCGTGGAACTGTTCTGCAAGCTCGCAGTCAGCAACATCACCGCCGAAACCGTGGCGGCTGGCAGAACCTACGTCATGGGCGAAAAAGACGGATACCCGAACTGGAGCGTGGCCGACGAACCCAAGCAAACCCCAACCGTCACCGTCACCGCCGAAGACGAGGAACAGCATGTGAAACTCATCTGGACCTGCGAACTCGACGAAACCGGCCTCATCCGCCAGAACGCCGAAGTCGTGAACACCGGCGAAGGCCAGCTCGAAGTCGGCAAGATCGAACTCGCATTCACCGTGCCGGCCGACGCCAACGAAATCCTCACCACCACCGGCCACCATCTGCGCGAACGCTCCCCGCAGCGCCAGGACTTCACCCTCGGCCGCTTCGCCAAAGCATCCATGGCCGGACGCCCAGACTTCGATGCCACCCTGCTGCTCAGCGTCGGCGAAAAAGGCTTCGGCTTCACGCACGGCAACGTCTACTCCGCACACGTGGCATGGAGCGGTAACAGCGTGCTCTCCGCGGAACGCCTGCCATACACCAGCGGCGTGATCGGCGGCGGCGAAGTACTGTTCGGCGGCGAAATCAGCCTCGCCAATGGAGAGTCCTACACCACCCCATGGCTCATCGGCTCCTACGGCGAAGGCCTCAACGAAGTCGCAGCCCGCTTCCACAGCTACATTCGCCGCGTGCACCGCGACTGGCTTGCTGAACACAACATCGCGCCCAAGCCGCGCCCGGTCATTCTCAACACATGGGAAGCCGTCTACTTCAACCACGATTATGACACCCTCACCGCACTCGCCGACAAGGCCGTGGAAAGTGGTGTGGAACGCTTCGTCGTGGACGATGGCTGGTTCGGCTCCCGCCGCGACGACACCTCCGGCCTCGGAGATTGGCAGATTTCGCAGGACGTGTGGCCCGACGGCGACAAGTCGCTCAAGGCGCTTGCCGATTACGTGCACGGCAAGGGACTCGAATTCGGTCTGTGGTTCGAACCGGAAATGGTCAACCCTGATTCCGACCTGTTCCGCGCACACCCCGACTGGGTGTTGAAGCCCACCGAAGGCCGTCTGCCCATGCAAGGACGTACCCAGCAGGTCGTGGACCTGACCAATCCGGACGCCTACGACTACATTTACGGCGCAATGGACAAGCTCGTCGGCGAACTCGGCATCGACTACATCAAGTGGGATCACAACAAACTCGTCACCGAAGCTGTCTCCCCACGCACCGGACGCCCGGCAGTGCACCAGCAGACGCTCGCCGTATATCGCATTTTCACTGATCTGAAGGCCGCGCATCCAGGACTTGAAATCGAAAGCTGCTCTTCCGGCGGTGGCCGCGTGGACCTCGGCATCCTCGAAGTGGCCGACCGCATTTGGGGATCCGACTGCGTCGACCCGGTGGAACGCGCCGACATCCAGCGCTACACCTCGTTGCTCGTGCCGCCGGAAATGATCGGCGAACATGTGGGCGCATCCCCGGCGCACTCCACGCACCGCGCCACCACGCAGGAACTGCGTATGGCCATGGCCTTCTTCGGACACATGGGCATCGAATGGAACCTGCTCAAGGAACCGCAGGAAGATATCGACAAGCTCGCCGAATGGGTCGCCGAATTCAAGAAGCATCGCGAATGGTTCGCCGTCGACACAGTCGTGCATTCCGACGCAGCCGATCCGGCAGTGCGCTTGGACGGTGTGGTCATGCCTAACCAAGCGGCCGCCATCTACCGTTTCACCCAGCTCACCACCTCGCAGACCTACCCGGCCGCGCCGGTACGCCTGCCCGGACTCGACCCTGACAAGGTGTATGAGGTGTCGCCGCTCGACGTGAGCCTCGACCTCGCCAAGCAAGACATCGCCAACGGACAGAGCCCGCTCGGCTGGTGGAAGGCCGGAGGCGTGAGGATGACCGGACGCGCGCTCGCCACGTACGGCATCCGCCCGCCGGCACTGCACCCGGCGCAAGCAGTCCTTTTCAAGGCCGTGCTTGCGCCCGTCGAGAGCGCCGAATAGCGCGCTCTCTCCCCTCACCTACGGGAAGCCCACTGGGCTTCCCGCTTAACGGTTCGGCAAGCAGTCCTTTTCAAGGCCGTGCTTGCGCCCGTCGAGAGCGCCGAATAAGCCGTAATCGCATAACAAAAATCCTCCTGAACAAAAGGGAGGATTTTTTGTATTGCAAGACAATCAATCGCAATCAATCAGCCAACATATTGCCGAATTGCCTGTGATGCGGCCGCTTGGCCCACAAAGCCCAATCGTGGTCGGGAATTTCAAAATCCACTGGCGCGGCCTGGCTATGCCGATACATGTTGATGCCGTTACGCAAGTCGTCAATGCCGAATTTCGCGATGAACGACGATTCTCCGGCGATCATGATTTTGTCTGGCATGGCAAGATTGGCGATGGTCGCCACCAGGGTGCCGAGACGGAAGCAGGTGCGGTTCACCAGATTCGTCGCTTGCGGTTTGTTCGCGCGTGCGTCACGTGCGAAATCGTCGAATGATGCGGGATGTCCGATGATTTGCGAATATTCCGCCGCGATCGAGTTGTCGGACAGGCATTGCGCGCATCCCTTGTGTCCGGAAACACAACGCGGCCCATCCGGATCGACCAGAATATGCCCGACCAAACCGTAACTTTTATCCGGACAGCTTACCAGCTCGCCGTTGAACGTCAACGAATAGCCGACGCCCGCGCCGAACGTCAGCACCGCGAAGCTATCCAATCCAACGCCCGGTCCAAACAGGCAGGCGTCAACCACCAACGAATCGATATCGTTGTAAATTCCGGTAGGCAATCCGGTCGCCTCACGAACCATGACGGAAAGTTCCACGGGCTGCGACCAGTGCATGAACGGTGCGAACGTCACCACGGTACCGTCGACAATATGCCCGCCAAGCGAGATTCCCACAGCGCACGGTTTCGGCCAGCCCGCCATCTCCGCCTCGTCGGAACAGTCGGTCGTCAGTTGTTTGATCAGCGCGACCACGGTCTGCGGGGAAGCGTCTTCGATTTCCAGATCATGCATCCGGTGATGATCTGCCCGATTGCGTTGACCGCAACTGCCGAAATATGCGTCGCGTTGATTTTCATGCCAACGAAAGATCGCGCATTCGCAATCACCTGCAATCCGGTTTGCGGGCGGCCGCGACGTTCCGTATTTTCTTTCTGCACGAAACCTTTCGGCAGTTTGCCGGCCTTGCCGGACGGCATCGGCGTCTCCTCAATCACGCCCGCATAAATCAGATCGCTGGTAATTCGGGAAACAGCACCCTGCGAAAGTCCTAAAATCTGCGCCAACGTAATGCGTGAAATCGGACCATATTTCATGATGCAAGCCGCGACTTTATGGGTATATTCCGAGCCTTCAAACCACTGTGGCAGAGGTGAAACCGCCATCTGAACCATCCTTCGTGCTCCCGTTCGCGCACATCGTGCGTCAAATTACTTTCTCAGAGTAACAAAATCTCGTCGTTTTTGTTTTCCGCCCCGCACAGGCGCGCTGAGTTGGGAATGAAAACCGCCCCCCTCTATAATTCTCAGTAACGGTGGTGTGGTAAGGAAGCCGCTCCACCGTAATAGAGAAAAAATACAAAGGAGTCGAGAATGAAACCTGATTCCACCACTAGTGTAGGTAAATTCAGGAGGATTGTATACCGCGCTCTCACGGCCACATGCGCAATCGCGTTGACGGCCGGCCTTGCAGGTTGCGGCAACAGCACCGCTGGAACCGTCACTTTGGATTTCTTCCAATTCAAAGCCGAAGCAGCGGACTGGTTCACCGCAAAAGCAAAGGAATTTGAGAAAACCCATCCCAGCATCAAAGTCAACGTCAACAATTCGTCCGACGCAACCACTGATTTGCGTACGCGACTCGTGAAAAATCGTGAACCCGACGTCATCACCATCAATGGCGACATTAATTTCGGCATGCTCGCCGAAGCGGGTGTTTTCCACGATTTCACCGACGATGACATCGTCGACGAACTCAATCCAGGCATGGTGAACATCGCCAAGAGCCTTGTACAAACCAACGACGAATCCAAGAAGCGCCTGTACGGCCTGCCGTATGCGGGCAACGCGTCCGGCTACATCATCAACGCTGACGAGTGGGAAGAAGCGGGCGAGGATCCCGACAATCCACCGCAGACGTGGAGCGAATTCATCGACCTGCTGCAACGCTTCAAGAGCAAGGGCATTGTACCGATCGAAGCGAGCACCGCTGATCCGTGGACACTCCAGGCGCCGCTGGCGTCACTCAACTCCACGCTGGTACCGGAATCCGAATATCTTTCCCTCAAAGACGGATCGAAGAAATTCTCCGACCTGTGGGGCACTGTCAGCGATCAGCTGGTCGAGATCTACCAGAACTACACGCAGAAGAATCCGGCCGTCACTTACCAGCAGGCACGCAGGATCTGGCCGCAGGCAAAGCCGCGATTCTGCCACTCGGCACCTACGCGATTCCGCAGATCCGACTCATCAACAGCGATGCCAACTTGCGTTTTGCGCAAATGCCGGCAACCGACGATGCCAGCGAACAGCAACTCACCGCAGGCGATGACGTGATCCTGACCATGGGCGCACACACCAAGCACGAGAAGGAAGCGCGCGAATTCATCGACTTCCTGATGAACGACGAAAACATCAAGGACTACTCCAAGCAGCAGTCCGCCTTTACCCCCTACAAAGACACGTATGTGGGCGATGAAGCGCTGAACGGCGTGCTTGACTTCTACCAGGCGGGCAAACTGGCCGACTTCTGCGACCATTACGTGCCAGCCAGCATCAACATCGCAGGCTTCCTGCAGACGCTGGTTCAGTCGGGCAACACCGAAAAATTCCTGAACAGCATGCAATCCGAATACGACAAGATCGAAGCCAGAAACTTCAGGTGAGAGGAGGAACGGACATGACTACCGCACATACTGCAAATACTGCGAAGAGATCTGCAAAAACTTCCAAGAATAAGGTTTCGAAATATTCCAAGCGCAAGGTCGATCCGGCATTTTATTGGATGACCGTTCCGGCTGCGATTCTGGTGTCCATCTTCCTGTATTGGCCGTTCCTGCAGGGCGCGGCATACTCGTTCACTAATTCGCAGGGTTACGGTGATTTTAAATTCATCGGATTGAAGAATTATATTGCGATGTTCCAGGATTCTCGCGTCGGTCACGCGTACCTGTTCACTATTCTCATCGCAGTTTTGATTACGCTCGGCACGAATATTCTCGGCATGTTCCTGGCGGTGCTGCTGAATTCGAAAATCGCATTCAAAAATGGATTCCGTGCGATTTTCTTCATTCCGTACACCCTGTCGGTGCTGGTGATCGGCTACGTGTTCAAGTACATTTTCATGACGCCGCTGCCGGCGCTCGGCCAGGCGCTGCATATTGATTGGCTGTCGACGTCGATGATTTCCAATCCGGATTTGGCATGGTTCCCGATTGTGTTCCTGTCGATCTGGCAGGGCGTTGCCTACTCCACACTGCTGTACTTGGCTGGCCTACAGACCATCGACAACGAGATTTACGAGGCGGCCGCGATCGACGGTGTGAACGCTTGGCAGAACTTCTGGCAGATCACCTTCCCGCTGATTGGCCCGTTCTTCACCATCAACATGGTGTTGAGCCTCAAGAATTCGCTCGGCGCGTTCGACCAGATCATGGCATTGACCAAGGGCGGCCCGGATTCCAAGACCGAAACCGTCTCGTATCTGATCTTCCAGAACGGCCTTGGCAATGGCGAATACTCCTACCAGATGGCGAACGCGGTCACGTTCTTCATCGTGCTGGCAATCCTGGCCTTCGTGCAGCTGAAGTTCTTCAGCGGCAAGGAAAAGGTCTGAGCAAGGGTCTGAAAGTCTGAAGGTAAAGAGGAAATATCATGACTAGCGCAACTGTTGCAAAGACTGCAAAGACTGGCGTTCAAGCGCAAGCAAAGCCGGAGAAAATCCGCAGGGATCATAAGGTCAACTGGTGGCTGACCGCGGTTGTGACGGTGTTGAGCCTTACCGTGCTCGTGCCGTTGTATTTCGCTGTGGTCACCGCGTTGAAGACGCCGGGCGAGGCTGGCACGTTCAGCTTGCCGACCACGTGGGAATGGCATAATTTCGCCGACGCATGGAATAAGGTGAACTATCCGAAGGCCGCACTTAACTCCGCGATCATCACCGTGTGCGCGGTGGTGTTGACGCTGCTGACGAACACGTTCGTCGCGTATGCTGTGGCACGAAATATGGATAAGCGATTCTTCCGCTTCCTGTATTACTTCTTCCTTGCGATGATGTTCGTGCCGTTCACGGTGATCATGCTGCCGGTCGCGAAGGAAATGGGTACGTTGCATCTTGATAATCAGCTTGGTTTGATTATTCTGTACACGATTCTTGGCATCGGCACCAACCTGTTTATTGCGATTGGTTTTATTCGTTCGATTCCGATTTCGTTGGAAGAGGCGGCTCGTATCGACGGTGCTTCCACCTGGCGTATTTTCTGGACAATCATTTTCCCGCTGATGGGTCCGATTAATGCCACGATTGCGATTTTGACCGCACTGTGGGCTTGGAACGACTTCCTGCTGCCGTTGATCACGCTGACTGATCAGAGCAATCAGACGATTCCGCTCGCACAGTACGTGTTCCAAAGCCAGTTCACGTCGAACTATCCGATGGCCTTCGCGTCCTATCTGATGGCCATGGCTCCGGTCCTCATCGTCTACATCTTCGCCCAGAGTGGGTCGTCGGTGGAGTGATGAGGGGAGCCGTTAAGTGAACAGCCCAGTGGTCTGTTCATAGGCTCTCCCTGAGCGAGCCGATAGGCGAGTGAAGGCAGGGACAACGCGGCCGTAGGCCGTCCGTTCAGGAAGTAACACTTCACCGCTCTGAGCGGGACTGGCCTATCCCACTCCCCAGCGCGGACGTTCCATTTCCCTTTCTGGAACGTCCCGCGTTTTTATTTTTGCGGATTGGTTTTTCGCGTCCGTAAGAAGCGTATTCTTTTCTTGCTTTGCACAACTCGCCGCGGGAAAGAAAGAAAAACAGGGTTGCATACCATAGGGGAGTAGGCAAAATCGATCTTCTGCATGAAGCTGACATGAGCTGGAAACGGGCAGAGTCAGTCACGAAAGATCGAACGAAAATCCAACAAACGTCAAGCAAAGGAGCTCCACGACATGACGAATTTCAATCGTTCCACCCTTCCCGACACCGTGCGTTCCAACGGCGCGACCCCGAACCCGTGGTGGGCCAACGCGGTGGTGTATCAGGTGTATCCTCGTTCCTTCCAAGACACGAACGGCGACGGCATCGGCGATCTGAAGGGCATCACCAGCCGTCTTGACTATCTGCCGATCTTGGCGTGGACGTGGTGTGGCTCTCCCCGGTCTACAAGTCGCCGCAGGACGACAACGGCTACGATATTTCCGATTATCAGGATATCGATCCGCTGTTCGGCACCTTGGAGGATATGGACGAGCTGCTTGCCGAAGCGCACAAGCGCGGTCTGAAGATCGTGATGGATTTGGTGGTCAACCACACGTCCGACGAGCATGCTTGGTTCCAGGCTTCCCGCGACAAGGACGATCCGCATGCCGACTGGTATTGGTGGCGTCCAGCCAGGCCGGGGCATGAGCCGGGCACTCCGGGTGCCGAGCCGAACCGGTGGGGTTCCTATTTCGGCGGTTCCGCTTGGGAGTACGATCCGAAGCGCGGCGAGTATTTCTTCCACCAGTATTCCAAGAAGCAGCCGGATTTGAATTGGGAGAATCCGGAAGTGCGCAAGGCCGTCTACAAGATGATGAACTGGTGGATGGACCGCGGCATTGACGGCTTCCGCATGGATGTGATCACGCAGGTTTCGAAGACTGTTGATAAGAACGGCAAGCTGCCGGGAGAAGACGGCTGCGAGATTGAGGATTATCCGGTTGGTGAGGAAGGCTATTCCAGCCCGTTCCCATGGTGCTCCGACGGTCCGCGCATCGACGAGTTCCTTGCCGAAATGCGCCGCGAAGTGTTCGAAGGCCGCGAAGGCTACATGAACGTCGGCGAAGCGCCGGGCATCACTCCGGCACGCAACGAGCATGTCACCGATCCGAAGAACGGCGAACTTGACATGCTGTTCCTCTTCGACCACGTGGGCATCGACCAGGAAGGTTCCAAGTGGAACACCGTGCCGTTCGAAGTCAAGAATCTGCGCGCCCGTCTCGCCGACCAGCAGGAGGCTGTGAAGAACGCCGGCTGGGCCAGCCTGTTCTTCTGCAACCATGATCAGCCGCGCGTCGTGTCCCGTTGGGGCAATGACACGGACCGTGAGTCGCGCGAGCTGAGCGCCAAGCGTTCGGCATGCTGCTGCACATGCACCGCGGCACCCCTTACATTTACGAGGGCGAAGAGCTGGGCATGACCAACGCACACTTCACCACGCTCGAGCAGTATCGTGATCTGGAATCCATCAACGCCTACCGCCAGCGCGTGGAAGAAGCAAAATGCCAGTCCGCAGAATCGATGATGGCGGCGCTCGCGCTCATCGGCCGCGACAACGCACGCACGCCGATGCAGTGGGACGCCTCCAGGTATGCCGGCTTCACCGCGCCGGACGCGGCGACGGAACCGTGGATCGGTGTCAATCCGAACCATGTCGAGATCAACGCAGCGAGGAATTCGACGATCCCGGATCCGTGTACAGCTTCTACAAGAAGCTCATCGCCATGCGTCACAACAACGCGACCATCGCGACGGGCGAATGGAATCTGGTCGCGGCAGACAGCGAGCAGGTGTATTCCTTCACCCGTACCAGCGGCGACGACACGATTCTCGTCATCGTCAATCTCACCGATAGGACGGCGCAGGTGCCTGCTGAGGTCGCGCAACTGCTTGAGGATGGCGTGGGCGAGTCGCAGGTACTGCTCAGCACCTATGATGCCGTGCATAGCGTGAAGTCGGTCGCTCGCGGCGAGCTCGCTCGCTGGGAGGGGGTCGTGATCCAGCTCTGATCGATCTTTCCTATAAACTTTCTGCAAAGCGTTCGTGCGATTCATCACGGGATCGTACGAACGCTTTTTCTTTATTTGTATTGTGATTTATCAGATTATGTATTGCGATTATTCCTGATTGCTTGTGATTACTTTTCGCAAGCAATCTCACTTTTCATCGCGAAAGCCGCATGATAAGGCAGTTTCGGCAGACGTACGCTTACAATAACGCTCATGGAACAAAACGAGGTTCTCAAAGCATTGCAGCGCGATCACGCAGCTGAACTGAAACTAGCCGCCGAACGGCTCAAGGGCACTGCACGCCACACGGCAATCATTCCGTCCAAGGTGCTGTCCGACATGACCGGACATGAGATTCTGCTCAAGCCTGAGAATCTCCAGGTCACCGGATCGTTCAAGATTCGCGGCGCCTACAACAAGATCGCATCCCTGAGTGATGAGCAGCTGGCTCGCGGCATTGTCACCGCTTCCGCGGGCAACCATGCGCAGGGCGTGGCCTATGCGGCTCGCGAACGTGGTGCGAAGGCAACGATCTGCATGCCGCAGATCACTCCGCCGCTGAAGGTTGACGCCACCAAGGCGTACGGTGCAGACGTGGTGCTGTACGGCGAGGTGTTCGACGAATCCGCAGCCCGCGCCCAGGAATTGAGCGACACCGAAGGCATGATCTACGTGCCGCCATTCGACGATTACGAGGTGCTGTGCGGTCAGGGCACCATCGGCCTTGAAATCCTCGAAGACGTGCCGAACGTCACCGACGTGGTCGTGCCGCTGGGCGGTGGCGGTCTTGGTGCCGGTGTGGCGCTCGCCATCAAGACGTTCAAGCCGGAAGTGCGCGTGATCGGCGCGATTCCGGAGGGTAGCCCAGCATGGAAGAATTCGCTGGCCGCAGGTCATGTGGTTGCCGCCGACCAGGTGCGCACGTCCGCCGAGGGCGTCGCTGTGAAGCGTCCGGGCGATCTCACGTTCGCGCTGCTCAACGAATTCCTTGACGACATTGTCACCGTGACCGAGCGTGACATCAACGAGATGATCCTGCTCATGCTCGAAAAGCACAAGCTGGTGGTTGAGGCTGCCGGCGCTGTGTCTCTGGCTGCGCTCGAGCACCTCAACCTGCGCTCGCGCAAGTTCGCCGAGGCGAAGGGTCCGCATGTGGTGGTGCCGATCATGTCTGGCGGTAATGAAGACACTGTGTCCATTGGCGCTGTGATTCAGAAGGGTATGATCACGCGTGGCCGCATCATGCATTTCGAGGTCGAACTGCCCGATACCCCGGGACAGCTGGTGAAGGTCGCCACATTGCTGGCCGAGCAGCGTGCGAACGTTATCGCGCTGGATCACGACCAGTTCAAGGCGTCCAGCCATTACGCGAATGCCGTGGCTTTGGGCGTGACGGTTGAAACGAATGGTCCCGACCACATTGATCGTGTGCTCGAGGCATTGCGGGAAGCCGGTTTCCAGCCGAAGCGCATTTACTGATTTCAGTACCGTTTTTCAGTATTTGATAACCAATAAGGGTCTTGGAAAGCCTTGCGATGATTTCTGATTGTCGCAAAGCAATCCAAGACCCTTTTGTTGTTTATATTGCTTGACTAGCCGTTACGTCATTCGGATTTTTGTCGTTGAAAAATTCGGATTTTGGTAACGACCAACCAAAACCGGTGTAATTCCAACGATTTGTGCCGGTACTGCAAGACGTACGAGAAAACGTATTTACTGTGCGGCTTACTGCTCGGCGGTGATGGTTTCGTCGACGAGCTGCGGCAGGGCGACGGCGATATCGTCGTGGATAAGCCGGTCGGCCAACCGATCGTATTGCGTGCGTCCCATGTTCATAATGGTGATCGGCACGCCCGCCTCTGCGGCTATGGGCACGATGCTTGCCGCGGGCATGACTTCCAGCGTGGATCCGATGACCCACAGTTCGTCGGCCTGCGTTGCGAGTCGATACGATTTTTCGAGCGCGCCGTCCGGCAGCGCCTCGCCGAAGTAGACCACGTCGGTTTTGATGAGTCCGTTGCATGGCATGTTGCCGCTGTACGGCAGTCTGCGATGGCAGTGCGGATCGGGTTCGTTGTCGAGATTCGCCATGATGTCGGCGGTGTCATATTTTGCATGGCACTTCATGCAGTGCGAGGTACCGATGGTGCCATGCAGATTGACGATGACGTCGCTGCTATTGCCTGCTTTTTCGTGCAGCGCGTCGAAATTCTGTGTGGCGAGCAGTGTTAGCAGTCCAGCCTGTTCCAGTTTGACGAGCGCCTTATGCGCGGTGCCCGGCTGCGCGTTCCATACGGGCGATTCCTTCTGCCAACGCCAGGAATACTCGCGGTCTTCTTCATTGGCGAGGAATGCGTCGATGTCATACACTTTCGTTTGTTCAGGGTGCTTGGTCCAGACGCCGTCCGGGCCGCGGAAGTCGGGAATACCTGCGGACGTGGAAATCCCCGCCCCCGTCAATACTGCGATCTTTTTGCTCATATCTTAGGTATAGCCGCACGACGTAACTTCTGATGTTTCACGTGAAACAGGGAACATCGGGCAATCAAATTCGAGAGAAGCAATCTTAATAATCATGTATGGAAAGGAATGAGAGGTGCATTATGACTACTGATATTGCACAAAACATTGCAGATGATGGCGCTGATGCGGCCGAGACTGCCGAAACGACTGAGACGGTTACGGCGATCGGGGCAATCGATATCGAATCGATGGTGGCGCCGCCGTCGCCGACACAGCTTGCCCCGATTCCGACGCCGGTCGAGCAGACTAAGTTCTTCCCGCACACTGATGAGTTTCCGGAAGGCTGCCAAGTGATTTCCGACTTGGACCAGGATGATTTCGGATATCCCGTGAATATCGAGCAGGTTACATACGTGACCCGTCAGCTGGCTGATGGCAGCAGTGTTGATTTGCCGATATGGGTGTTCACGCCTGGCGTTGACAATATGCCCGAGGCGCAATGCCGGAAGGTGGTTGGCCGGTGATTGTGTTTGTTCGCGGTTCGGCATTCCACAAGCAGAATGTGACCGATTGCTCGAATTATTTCGTGCGTATTGCCGAGCAGGGGTATGTGGTGGATGCGCTGAAGTATCGTCACAGCGATATTGCGCCGTTCCCCGCGCAGATGCAGGATTGCAAGACTGCGGTGCGTTTCATGCGCAAGAATGCCGAACGCTTCCATTGCAACAAGGATCGTATTGCGCTGTAGGGCGATTCTTCGGGCGGTCATACGGTGTTGATGGCTGGGTTCACTGGCAATCGCGCGCCTGATACGGATGCCTATGCCGAGGAAAGCGCCGAAGTGAACGCGATCGTGGATTGGCATGGCCCTACTGATTTCGCGAAGATGAACTTTTATCCGAGTTCGCAGAACCACAGTGATCCGCAGTGTCCGGAAGGTGTGGTGATTGGTGGCGTTGACGTGCTTGAACATCCGGATTTGAGCGCCCAGGCTTCGCCTATGACTTATCTGAGTGCCGATATGTCCACTCCGTCAACGCTGATCATGCATGGTGGCCGCAATCAGTTGGTGCCGTTCAATCAGAGTTGTCGCCTGTATGCCACGTTGAAAGCGCTTGGCAAGGATGTGACGTTCTACAAGCTCGATAACGCCTGCCATGCCTGTTACGGATTCCGTAGCGCTCGCGCGTTGCGTTTGGTGTTCGATTGGCTTTCCGATCGTCTGTGACTTGCTGTGATGCGCTGTTGATCTGCTGATTGCCGTGTTGTTGCGTTGTGTGACACGCGGCAATCAGCTTTTTCTGACGATTTTTGGGTTGTGTTGGAGTTGTTTTTGCGATTTATGGTGTAAGAAAGACGGATTTCGACACGCCGATGCTTTCCAGTGTTTGCAAGGGTTCGCGTCTTGTCTTGTCATGCCCGATTTGCGTGGAATGGGATTGTGCTGTAGGTTTATCTCTTGCTGCCGCTCGGCGAGTGGTTCCCCGG
>ENA-OQEX01000567-OQEX01000567.1-human-gut-metagenome-genome-assembly--contig:-NODE-567-length-18770-cov-2.845036_pt1 | contig 18770 bp, 25 predicted proteins | sample MGYA00242802_ERZ504649 | MGnify/ENA primary metagenome ERZ504649 (study PRJEB26092, sample SAMD00036194) | human gut metagenome | host: Homo sapiens | study: EMG produced TPA metagenomics assembly of...
TCTTTCCTTCTTTGTAACGCATGGAGACAGATACAGTCATTCCAACCCATAACGGACCGGAAAGGGGAGGAATGGTGCGATGATGGACAGGATCAGGTTTCTCAGACCGCTTACCAGATTGGAACGGCTGGAATTGAAATCAATATACTCATCATCTCTTGCCTGACGTGCCTCTGATACAAGGGTCTCTGTAGTAACAAAATCACCAAATGCAATAACATAGCACACCAGTGCCAGTGGCAGTGCTTTGATAAACATAGATGCAGGAGGAATCCCTACGCCAAAGATACTTACCTGATCGATAATTTCTTTGAACCGGGGAATCTTGATAAAGGTACCGATCTCAAACCCGGGGGTATCCAGCTCTCCAACCAGAAGTCCTACTACCATTGCGATCAGGTATGGAAAAAGATTTCCGTATCTTGCAACCAGATCAAGAAACTTGTTGTTTTTTCTCTTCTCCTGATATTTGTCAGAGAAGCTGATCAGGATTAGAAGGCCTACGCCTGCAACAATAGCCAGGGGATATTTGTGCATATTTCCATTCTCTCCCAGCTGCCCTGCCATAACTGTAACAGGTGCTGCAAGAAGGATACCGCCTTTGACAGAATTGGGGACTGCATGAACAAATTTATCTGCCAGTCTGGTCACACCCATAAAGATAAATACCAGACCTACCAGCATCTGCAGTGCGATCATAGCCTGTATTCGTTCTTTTCCCATGGGGAAGCCTTCCAGAAATACAATAGTCAGAGGCAATGTAGGTGTGATCCACCCCGGTACTACCGGATCACCGAGCAGACTGTGAAGCAGATAAAGGAAGGTTTCAATAATTACACAGCTCCACGCCAGCTCATAAGGAAGCCCCAGATACTGCTCCAGATAGGGAACAGCTGCCAACGCAGTAACGCCCAGGATCAGGCCCTGAATGAACTCAACAGATTCTATCTTGTAGTGAATAAACGGAAGTCTTATCTGAAATGGTCCAAAGGGGATGTAGGGCAGTTCATTTTCTCTTCTTTGTATTCTTGTATGCGCCATACACATTCTCCTTTTCAGTGAATTGTTAGATTATTTCTATATTTTTTGATATGTTTTCTATCTTTTTTGTTAATTATTAAACAATCTGATTGAAAAAGAAATCCAATCCGACCGGAAAATGAATTTGAAGCTTGTAACGTCCACACGTATCTTCGGTTGGATTGGATTTCAACATCATGAGATTTCTGTATCTTATTTGTTTCTGTAACTTACTTATTTCTGTTCTTCTTTACAAACAGTGCAAGTAAAATACCGCAGATAGTCACTGCCATGTTCAGAAGCAGGATCATTCTCGGTGCGCCGCTTCCGCCTACTTTGGTAATGTATCCGGCAAGACTTAAAATTGTGTAGTTTGCAATACTGGATGCGATCATTACCAGAGAGGTTGCTGTTCCCTTATTCTCAGGAAAAAACTCTGCTGTGGTGGAAACTGCCAGCTGGAGGACTCCGCCTGCACCTGCATATCCGATTACAAAGCCACCTACCAGACAGATAAACGGAGCCTGGATAAAGTAGCAGAGAGCCAGCATAATTGTGGAGATTAACGGATAGAGGATCAGGACGTTAATCTCTTTCAGGCCTTTTTTGATAAATGCTGCTGTTGCAAGGATGGCAGTTGCAGTTCCCAGGGCATACAGGGACTGGATCTTTGAAGGGTCTGCCATACCGTAGGAACGGGCAAGTTCCTGATTACAGTTCAGCCATAACATAAAGGTGGAGGAGCTGGTGAATCCGATCAGGATTGCAGCAATCGCTGCAGGGGAAATCTTGTGTCCGGATTTCTTCTTATCAGCTTTAGCCTGTACTGCCTTCTCTCTCGCAGGGAAAGGAAGAATCAGAATCAGGATTCCGTCAATGAGGATCGCAATACCTGCAACAATAAAGATTGTCTTGTATGACATATTTGCAGATGCTACGATTCCGATCAGGAACGGAAGCAGGAACTGGCTCAGGCAGATGGAAAATTTTGTAAACAGGTTGGCTACTGACGGGTTGTTTACATAGATTTCCATACAGGTAGGGCTTACGCAGGTATCAAGGAAAGAGTTTGCGATTCCGCCGATCACTGCAAAAGCATATCCCATTGCCATGGATGTGGAATTGGCCATTCCAAAGAAGTATGCCACATAACAGAGCACACCGATAATTCCGCTCAGTTTTCTTCCATATTTGTCAGACAGAGGGCCGGAGAAAGGAAGAGAAATCAGACGTCCCAGTCCAAGTGCTGCAATTACAGATACTACCATACTTACATCCAGGGTGCCATCAGCCAGGGCTTCGCACCCCAGGCAGCTGCAAACTCCGGTTTGTACTGCCCCAGGATAGAAGCACCGATTCCATGGATGAAATAAGTGAAATATGCTGCAAGGGAGGTGAAAATGAGCATTTTGTTTGTTTTCTGTTTCATTTTTGTCTCCTAGGTTATTATTACTTGTTTTCGTTTTCTTCCTGGAATTTCTGGTATTCAGCTGTTGGCATTTCCAGTCCTGTGTAGAGCTTGTAAGCTGCAGCTCCCTGCCATAACAGCATTCCTTTTCCGCCGATTGCAAGCTTGCATCCTGCTTCTTTGGCTTCTTTTACCATTCTTGTTTCTGCAGGATTGTAGACAACGTCTGCAACTACAAGGTCAGGGCGGAACATAGATTTATCTTTGATCAGAGTAAGTTCTTCGTGAGGTTTCATTCCTGCAAGTGTTGCGTTTACGAGAATATCTGCATTTGCAACCTCTTCTTTCAGTTTTGCCTCATCTGCAAGATCAAATACAGAAACTTTACAATCCGGTGTTTCTTTGCTCAGTTTCTCTGCAGTGGACTCTGCACGTGCAAAGAATGGGTCTTTCGGATTGAAAATAGAAATGGATTCTGCACCGTCTAATGCGCACTGTACCTGGATTGCTGTTGCAGCACCGCCTGCACCGAGAACTACCATTTTTTGCCTTTCACATCAACGCCGTGTTCTTTTAAGTTGCGGACAAATCCGATACCGTCTGTGATATGTCCTACTAATTTGCCGTCTTCATTAACGATTGTGTTAACTGCACCGATGATTCTTGCTGCAGGTGAAAGCTCATCATGTGTTTTGCAACTTCGTTCTTGCATGGCATAGTTACGTTTGCGCCTCTCATTTTGAAAAGACGGATTGCATCCAGAGCAGCCGGAACCTGGTCTTCCTTGATGTCAAATGCCATGTAAGCATAGTCAAGGTTATGATGACGGAAACTGAAGTTATACATTGCCGGTGATCCTGAGTGTCCTACCGGGCTTCCGATAAGTGCCATTAATCCTGTTGTTCCTTTAATTCTCTGTTCCATTTCCTGTTTGCCTCCTGAAATATTTTTGTAAAATCATTTTCAAGCTGCTGTCCGCTGATGATATCACACAACACCACTTAACTGCAACTATATTCTTGTAATCAAAATTTAATTTTCCTGGGCTACGGCAACCGAATTCGGGTAAAATATGTCACAAAATAGCTGCCGCAATTCTCATCATAACGCAGACGCTACCTCATACGCTTCTTTCGTAGCGTCAAGTGCTCTTCTTGCGCGGGTGGCATCGCCGATCACGTAGGTATCGGGTACGATAGCTTTGATCTCTTCGCCGAATGGGTTGTAGTTTCTGAATCCCATGGAGAGGATCACAGAATCATAGCCTCTGGATTCATGTCTCTGTCCGTCTGCTGTCTCGTACTCTACGCCGTCCTCATAGAATTTGCATACCTTTGCACCTGTGATCTCTTTGATCTTGTAATCTTCGAAATCTTTCATCAGGTAAACTCTGTGCTCGTGGATCACGTCGGCACCTACAGTGTCTCTGAACTCGATAACTGTCACATCATGATTCTGCTCACCGAGGAATGCTGCTGTCTCGCATCCTACCATTCCGCCGCCTACAACCAGAACTTCTTTCCTGCTGCTCTCTTGCCGTCAAGGAGATCAGAGCCATGGATAATTGCAGGATTGTCGATACCTTCGATGGGAAGGATCAGTGTTCTGGAACCGGAAGCAACAATTACGCTGTCTGGTTTCTCTTCCCTGATAAGATCCAGAGTTACTTCCTGATTCATTTTGATTGTTACGCCTGCTTTCTGGCAGCGTACGATATAGCTGCGGATCATGTTTGTAATGTCGCCTTTTCCCGGAGGATAAGCAGCAAGACGCATGTTTCCGCCAAGTTTATCACTTGCTTCATAAAGTGTTACCTGATGACCTTTTCCTGTGCGATAAATGCAGCACAAAGGCCTGCAACACCGCCGCCGATTACCATTACTTTTTTCGCTTTTTCTGCAGGAGCAATGCCCTCAGCTTCATGTCCAAGGAATGGGTTTACAAGACAGCATACAGGGTTTCCTGCATACATGTTTGCCACGCAGCCCTGAAGACATGCGATACATGGGATCATATCCTCCAGTCTTTCTTCCTGCGCTTTTAATGGCATATAAGGATCTGCAAGGCTCTGACGTCCGAATGCAACCAGATCGCAGCGTCCTTCTTTTACCATTAATTCCGCAAACTGCGGTTCTGTATAACGTCCTACTGTGATCACCGGAATAGATACGGCACGTTTGATCTCTTCTACCTGAGAAGCGGAGAAACCGCCGTGTGTCACTGTCGGTGCCCACATAAATTCATCGCGGATGTGAACAGCTCTGGATACATGGATGGCATCCAGTCCGCATCCTTCCAGATATGCAGCGATCGCAGCACTGTCATGCACATCAAGACCGCCCGGTACTTCATCACAGCTGTTGATTCTTGCAAGAACTGCAATTTTTCCTTCTGTCATCTTCTTAACTTCTTCGATGATCAGACGGGAGAAACGCATTCTGTTCTCAAAAGAACCGCCGAATTCATCCAGTCTCTTGTTCGTTCTCGGAGAAAGGAAGGTGCTTACCAGATAGCCGTGTGCCATATGGATCTCAACTGCATCTACGCCTGCTTCCATGGCTCTCTTTGCTGCGAGGCCATAGCCTTTTACCAGTTCATAAACTTCTTCAGTTGTAACTTCCTTTGGTGTATCTCTTCCGCAGTCTGAGGGAATGCTTGTAGCTGCCTCGATCGGTGCACCTGCATTCTTTGCATTTCCTTCAGGGCCTGCATTCTGAAGCTGTACGGAAACCTTTGCTCCCTCTGCATGACAGGCATCTACTACCTTGCGGAAGCTTTCGATTGTGGAGTCATCATAAAGACATGGCTTGCGGGGGCCGCCCTTTGCGCCTTTATGTACTACTGTTGCTTCGATTGTGATCAGACCGAAGCCGCCTTTTGCTCTTTCACGATAATAAGCTGAGGACTGTTCGCTCATGCTTCCGTCTGTGTTTGCAAAGTTGTTTCCCATTGGCGGAACTACGAAGCGGTTCTTTACTGTCATTGGACCGATGTTGATCGGCTGAAACATTGCATTGAATTTCATGTAACCTTCTCCTTTTCTTTTTACTGAAGTACTTCCGGCCATGCTTCCTCAAGCACTTTCTTTGTGTTCTCATATGTATGGTTTGCAGCATATTCAAGTCCTTTTGCAAGGATTGCATCGCTGATGACTTCTACGCCGATTGCGTTTGGTTTGATTCCTTTTTCTTTTACCATCTTAACGAACGCTGCTGTACATCCGATTCCTGTTCCGGGAGCAAGACGGTCATGCATGGATTCGTCTCTTAAGATCGTTGTTGCATATGGTCTTTCCCATACATCATTGATCTGGATGGATACGATCTTGTCTGCCGGGATGTCTTCGATCACAGAAAGGTCAACCGGCTGATTTGCTCTTACCCAGTGCCAGGTATCCATGATCAGTTTTGCATTCTCGCAGTCAGCTGCCTTTACAACAGCCCAGCCTTTTTTCATATCCGGGATTCCGCTGTATGGCATTGGCTCAACACCGATGATGTATTTTCCTGCTCTCTGGCATAATTCTCTTAATTTCTGAGCAGTATATTCTACGGAGTAGTTTTCCATCAGACCGCAGTTGATCTGTTTTACGTCAAATAATTCACACATATGGAAGCAGAGCTGTTCTTTGTATTTCTGTTCGTAAGATCTGTGTTCTTCAGCCCACTGTACGATGTACTCAACCTCTGTTACTTTCATACCATGTTTGTCCAGAATAGCAAGAATGTCTTTGTCAAAAAGTCCCTCATTCAACGCATCTACATAAGTTTCTGCACGAAGGCCGATTCCTTCGTATCCTGCGTTCTTTGCAGCGATCACTCTGTCTTCAAATTTGCACTGATCTCCCAGTGTCCAGGAACTGATTGTAATTGGAAATTCTTTTGACATCTTATGTCCTCCTCATAAAATTCGCATAATTTTTCTATTTATTTTGATAATTATTTTGTATCTTTTTGATATAAGCATTATATATCTTTGTTAAATATAAAACAAATTAGTTCTATCCTTTAAATTCATAGATTTTTTCAATACATCATGATATAATCTACGTATATGACAAATACAGCGCGGATTATTTGTGCAAGAGTGACTATAATTATAGTTTTCCGAAGCATTAAAGGACTGTAAAAGCCTGCACATAAAATATAGTCACTTATAAAATACTTATCAGAGAAAGGAGTTTTTCTATGAACCTGTATCATCTGCGGTACTTTTCTACGCTGGCTCATATTGAACATTACACAAAAGCCGCTGATATTCTGGCGATCACCCAGCCTTCGCTGAGTTATGCGATCTCCACTCTCGAGGAAGAACTGGGCGTAAAACTGTTTGAAAAAAATGGAAGGAATGTTACTCTTACCAAGTATGGAAAAGTTTTCCTGAATGACGTGGAAGAGGTACTGAACCGTCTGGACTCTTCTGTGAACAGTCTGAAGCTGGCAGGTAAAGGAGAAGGCTGCATTGATGTGGTATCCTGCGTACACTTGGAATTGATTTTCTTCCTAAGATCATGCGGGGATTTCTGGAGGAAAATCCTGCTAAAAAGATAGATTTCAATCTGTATTGTGATAAAGTTTTAACATCTGATATTCTGAACGGATTAAAAGAGAAGAAATATGATCTGGGGTTCTGTTCCAAACTTGATAATGAGCCGCTGATCGAGTTTATTCCGGTTGCCAGACAGGAGCTGGTTGTGATCGTACCTCTGGATCATCCGCTGGCAGTAAAGGATGAAGTACGGCTGGAGGATACCATTCCTTATAAACAGATTATATTTAAGAAGAGAAGTGGTCTGAGACAGATCATTGACGGACTATTTGAATGTATCGGGCAGACACCGGATGTGGCTTATGAGATTGACGAGGATCAGGTTGCTGCAGGCTTTGTCTCCAACGGCTTTGGAATCTGCGTTGCTCCCAATATTCCAATCCTGCAGTCTCTGAATGTAAAGATCCTTCCCTTAGTTTCTCCAAGCTGGCAGAGAAACTTCTATATGGCGATGCTGAAGAACGTATACCATCCACCGGTTGTGGAAGCATTTAAGAAATATGTGATCGAGCAGGCACAGAAGGAATGGGATTATAAGACCAGCTGATCTGACTTAATAAAATATCAGAATACAAAAAGATATGGGACTGTCCCGTCAGTCGAGACACCCCATATCTTTTTATAATAACCGATACATTCAATATTATGACTTGATATCCGGCACTTCTGATATCATAAACCAGATCTGTCTTGTTATATTATTTTTCTTCATCCATGGTGCGGAGTCTGTGTACAAGCTCTTCGCAGATCTCCAGTTCGTTCTTGCCGTCTGTTTCGATGATGATATCAGCCGCTGCCTCGTATTTAGCGCGGCGTTTCTCCATCAGGTCTGCGATAAATGGAACAGTCTTATTGTTCTCGATCAGCGGACGGTCATGGTTATTTTTGACACGGTCAAGAATTGTCTCCGGTTTTGCTGTGAGGAGAACAACACGGCCATTCTTCTTCATCTCTACTACATTGCACTCTCTCATTGGAGTACCACCGCCACAGGAGATCACAACATTGCTGCGTGACTGCATTTCGATAAGCAGATTTGTCTCAAGATCACGGAAATACTGTTCACCGTATGTCTCGAAGATATCGGAAATACTCATTCCCTGTCTCTGGGCAATGATCTGATCCATCTCTACCACATCCATGGCAAATACATTCTTAAGGAAATCAGAAATTGTGGACTTTCCCGCACCCATGAAACCGATCAGCACGATGTTGTAGTTGAAGAGTTTTCTTGCCTGGATCCGTTTACTGTTTGTGCGGATGCATTCAAATACATCGGAAACCTCGTCCTTATGGCGTCTGCTTCCATTCTCTTCTCCAGCCATTCTTTCTGCTTCGCTTCCTGCTCAGGCTGTAAAATCTGGAGTCCGTTGGCTTCTTTATATGCCATAATGTCCTCCACGATCCTGTTACGCATGATAAGTGCATCCAGAATGATCTCATCACACTGGCCAAGACTCTCTCTGAGTATTTCTAACTGATTCATATCTCTTTCCTCTGTCTTTCCTATGTCAGCTTGCAGCAGACTGCAGATCAGCCACAGGCTGACATAAACTATTCACGAACGGCAATATATGAATGCCGACTGTTAAGATTTATTATATCAATATCGCTTTCGTATGGCAACCCTTTAAACCATTAAATTGTTTCATCTGTTCGATAGTTTTTTTCTATGAATTCAACAAACAATTCTATGGCAAGACTCTGATGACGGTTCTTTTATAGTAGTCCCATATAAATGTATCTAATGAAAAAAATCATGAAATACTTTTTCAGTGTACCATTTAAAACTGATTTTTTCCACTGATTTCTCCGCATAGACCGGATAAGAATCTATCAGTTTTCCATCCAGGTAATAGGCAATGCGGCCAAGCTTCTCCCCCTTAAGAACCGGTGCACTGACTTTCTGTGGAATTTCTATTTTACATGTTACAGTTTCCCCTTTTTTCAGAAGGACTTCTTTTTCCCTGTCATATGCGGTTACACTGCATTTACCCCTCAGATAGATTTTCGTTCCTATATCCTGATTATCTTCCACACCGTCTGTTACCAGAATTTTTCCGGTCTGTGGTTCTTTCCAGTAGGTTTCGTACTCGTAGTTGTAATCTCCGAAGTCCAGCAGTTTCTCTGTGTCACTCCATTTATAGGTTTTGTGGTTGGGCCATCCACAGCCAAGAAGACTGACGATAAATGTTTTGCCCTCTTTCTCCCAGGCACATACATAACAGTAGCCTGCCTGGGAAGTATAGCCTGTTTTTCCGGCAAGAACTCCGTCTCTCATGTCAAGAAATGCGTTGGCATTATGTACGGAAAAGGTTCTCTTTCCTGTGATCTCAGAGAATGTATAGTCTCTGGTCTGTGCAATGTGCAGGAATGTTTCGTTTTTAATAGCATAGCGCATGATTAGTGCCAGATCTTTGGCTGTTGTGTGATGTTTTCCGTTCTCATCCTCAGCATCCAGGCCATTGGGTGTAATAAAATACGTATTCTTACATCCTATCTGTTTTGCTTTCCGGTTGAGCATTCTGGCAAAACCTTCCACGCTTCCCCGCAGTGTTCTGCAATGGCAACCGCTGTATCATTATGGCTTTTCAGCATAAGGGAATACAGAAGATCCTCCAGATAATACTGTTCTCCTTTCCGAAGTCCCAGCTTTACTTCCGGCTGGGATGCCGCATTCTGAGAAACCTGAACATAATCATCCCCCGGAGAGTTCTCTAGCGCCACAATACAGGTAAGCACCTTGGTTGTGCTGGCATTTGCCAGAGGACGCTCCCCGTCCTTTTCATAGAGTACTCTGCCGGACTCTCCGTCCATGAGGACTGCTGATAATGCGTATAATTCTGCCGGTTCTTCTGCAACAGGTTTCATGTCTACTGTCTGAGGTATTTTGTACTCCGCTCCCCGGGCGGAGGTGTATGTCTGCGTAAACAATAATACCGCCGTCACAACAATGACAGCGGCAATATGTTTCATTCTCATACTCCACCTCACATGCTGGCAATCCATGAATATCACTGTTCATAATTTACGGTTATTCACAGATTTGTTGTTTACAGGATATCTGCAGGATTTTGCTTCACCCTATAAGATAATTTATGCCTGCATGTCCGGAATATGACTGTCACAGTTCCGAAAAATATCGGGATATGCCCATTACCCGTTATAAGTCCGGTCCCATCTTTTGCTCAGATGATAAGCTCCCTCTCTTAAGGTATAAAGTTCTCCCAGATATTCCACAGCTTCAGGAACCGCCTCTCTGTAAAGCCTCTCAAGTTCAGGCATGGGAGCTTTTGCCTGCTCTACTGCTTCGGCAGTCATGAAATGTTCAATGACAGAGCCGATGGACTCTCCTCCCAGTCTCAGAAGTTTCCCCAGAATCCTGCGTTTTCTTCCATGGTCATCACACACCATGAAATTGGTAAGAATTTTCATCATCCTGACAGAAATATAAATGTTTATGGTTTTCACCAGAGGAATGCCCCTGTGGATCACTCTGGCATATTCCATCTTCGGCATGATCCCGCAGGCCGGATAATAATGGTCAGGATCTTTACCTGTCTCTTCCATAAGCACACGGTCAAATTCCTTCTCCAGAACAATGTGAGGAATGACGCCTTCTGCCGCCATCTTATTTACATAGGGATGGCATGCGGAGTCCAGAATATAATGACAGCCAAATCCAAGAAGATATGCCAAAAGTGCCTCATCATCATTTCTTCTGACCTGCCGCATCCCTTCTTCAAAAAGGCTCTTGCCTTCTCATGATGCATCTCAATCCCGAACTGGGTGACAGGATTCTTTGAAACCATATAGTAGAACAGGATATCCGGCCCATGTAAACCGATTCTGTACAAGTCCCCATGTCTGCGGATCAGGGCTTTCATATCTGAAGGTAGTCTCTTATATACTTCTTTTCCAAATAAATCATGCGCATATGTGGTTGGCATTAGTTTTTTCTCCTTTATCTTACACATCCAGTTTCAACTGGATTTCTTCCTCTGCCTCTGCCTTAAAGTCCTCTATCTGGACAGGGTCAGGGACAGGCAGGGATTCCAGATCCTGTACGCCGAAGCAGCGCAGAAACTCTTCCGTGGTCCCGAGCAGGATCGGACGTCCGGGGGCATCCAGACGCCCAAGTTCCCTGACCAGACTGTATTCTACCAGCTTGTTGATGGCGTGGTCACATTTTACCCCTCGGATCTTCTCGATCTCCGCCTTTGTAACCGGCTGTTTGTATGCAATGATGGATAAGGTTTCCAGCATAACATCTGACAGTGCCGGTTTCTGAGGATGCAGGGCAATATTGATCAGATACTGATAATATTCTTTCTTTGTACACATCTGGAAAGAATTCTCCAGCTCTATGATCTGGATGCCTCTGTTCTCTTCCTGATAACGATCCATCATATTGCGGATGATCCTTCCTGTTGTCTTCTCGTCCACACCGATGGCTCTGGCGATCCGGGGCAGTTCTACGGAACCGCCCATTGCAAAAAGTATTGCTTCTATCGCAGCTTCTGTCTCCTTAATCTTCACTCAGTCTTCCTCATTCCTTTTATTACATATTGATCTCTGTATTCTATGGTTCATCTTCCGCAAATTCTGTAAGATTCTTCCATGTATCCGGGTCTGTCTGTACTTCAACAGAGATATCATCAAACAGCCCATTCTGCTCCACATGGATATGCCCCATTTTCATCAGTTCCAGTATGGAGAGAAAGGTGACGATCACCTGTACTTTCGAGCACTGACTCTCCAGGAGATTTCGAAAACTGAATTTCCGATGGTACGGGCAAAATCTTTGATCTCTATCATCTTATCAGACAGACTGACCTCTTCCTTCTCGATGGTTCCGAATTTGCTTCGGATAGGATCGACCTTGTCTTCCTGCCTGCGGATGATGGACTTATAGATTGCATTCAGCTTCTCCAGTGTGAGACCTGCCAGAAGTTCCTTTGGATCTACAGGCTCTCTGTACTGCAGTACCTCATCGGGAAGAGTGGGCTCTTTAAAGAATACATTTGCCGCATCGTCCATCTTGTCCTTTAGCTCATAGGACATAAACTTATACATCTTATATTCCAGAAGTTTCTCCACCAGTTCCGCTCTTGGATCTTCCTCTTCTCCCTCTTCATTGACTTCTTTCGGGAGAAGCATTTTACACTTGATATCCAGCAATGTGGCTGCCATAACCATGAACTCACTCATGACTCCAAGGTCTTCCCGCTCCATGGCATGGATGTATTCCATATACTGATCTGTGATCTCCACGATGGGGATATCATAGATATCTATTTTATTTTTTTCGATAAGGTGCAGTAAGAGATCCAGAGGACCTTCAAATACTTCCAGCTTTACCGGAATTCCCATAGCACAGTCTTTTCCTTTTCAAGTAAATATTTCGCTGCCATACAGTCAGCAGACAGTAACAATATTCTCAGGCATTCGGTTTCAGATCCACCATCAGCAATTCCCTGGGATTATGAATCCTTACAGGTATGGTGTGTTCCCCTGCTCCTGCGCTTACCAGCATATGCTGTTCCTTCCTGTGGAAATCTCCGCAGCAGAACTTCGGAAATGGATGAAGCTGTGGGGAAAGCAGCCCATTGTGCCTGCCAATTCTTACAATCCCTCCATGATAATGCCCGCTCAGGATCAGATCTGCCCCCCAGTCAAAATAAGTATCTCCATATTTGGGACTGTGAGCCAGAAGAATATTCAGGGAGTCGGAAGATGGTTCTCCGATCAGTTCCCTGATTTCCTCTCTTTTAAGCTGTGGAGAAAATGGCTTTTTATAATAGATCAGAGGTACTTCCAGACCATAGACAGTAAGGCTGGTTTTCCCACCTGCAGGCTGCAGGATTCATTATGTAGGATATGGATCCCGGCTTTCTTCAGCTCTTTTTCATATTCCTGATATCGGGCTGCCATACAGTTATCCTGAGGATCTGTCCTGTACAGCTTATATTCATGGTTTCCCAGTGCATAATAAACCGGATACTGCTGAGCAAGGCTCCTCAGAAGAGATGATGCAGTCTTTAAAGAAGCAGAATCATTTCTCACGATCATATCACCGGCAATGAGGATCCCATCTGGTCTGTACCGGTGGATCGTCTCCAGAAGCTTTCTGTTATCAGAGCCAAATTCCATGCCATGAAGATCTGCGATCACAGCAAATCTGATGCCTCTCGCATCCTTTATTTTGTTAGAATGGATTGTATAATGTACAGTTTTAAATCTTTTCATGCAAGTTTTCTTTTTCCTTTATGTTCACTTTATGTCTGGCAACGCACTTTGCGGGATATCATTTCCCGAATCCGCAGTTCGGGAATGTACAGACATCACAATTCAGACAGAGTCCACCCTCTCCAAGTTGGTTAATCTCTGATAATGTGATCTCATCATCTGCCATCAGTCTCGGCAGAAGCAGATCAAAGATGGTATTCTTTGCATACATAACACATCCCGGAAGCCCAAGGATCGGTATCTGCCTGCCGTCTTTCTCATAATAGGAAACCAGCATCATAGCTCCCGGAAGTACTGGTGCACCGTAAGATACGATGCGGGTTCCTGTTGCTTTGATCGCACCCGGAGTTCTGTCATCCGGATCTACGCTCATTCCACCGCTGCAGACTACCATATCAGCTCCCTCTTCAATAAATTTCAGGATGTCGGCTGTTATCTGTTCCATATCGTCACCCGGTTTTGTCTGACCGATGACCTCTGATGGAAATTTTGCAAATTTATCTCTCAGTACAGGAGTGAAGGTGTCAGTGATCAGACCTTTCTGCACTTCACTTCCTGTTGTTACGATACCCACCTTTTTCTTCTTATATGGCAGAATGGAAAAGATCGGCTCTGTGCCTGCCACCTCTGCTGCACGATCCATTTTCTCCTTCTCGATCACCAGAGGGATAATTCTGGTTCCTGCAAGTTTGTCGCCCTTCTTTACAGGAAAATCTCCATGGCGGGATGCGATCATCATCTCTCCAAGTGAGTTGACAGCCAGCAGAGCTTCTCTGCGTATCTTAAGCACTCCGTCAACGTCTGCGATCAGCTCGATCTTTCCCTCTTTTATATCAGAACCATGCATGGTGTCCGAAGCTCCGGCACAGATCTTATAAAGGATCTCTGCGCCTTCATTCTCATGAAGGATTCCTTCTTTCTTCTCCCACACATATAAATGTTCTTTTCCTACAGAGAGTAACAGAGGAATATCCTCTTCTCTGACAATATGACCTTTCTTAAAAAGCACCCCTTTTTTTACATCTTTGATAATCTGTGTGATGTCATGGCATAAAATGTGCCTACGGCATCTTCTGTACGGATTTCTTTCATTATATAGTACCTTCCTTTTGTTTTTTATTTCCCTCAATACCCATTTGGATTTTATTATACATCGGATTGCTGTCCTTTGTCAAAAAATTATAAAACTGTCCAAAATACTTTTTGTTTACAGGTTACTGTTCACCCTGTTCTCAGTAACGTATTACAATCTCAGTTACAACGTTTTTCAGGCAGTCAGATATGTGGCTTTTCCCGCATTTTCCCCGTAAAGGATCCGCACTCTTCCCAGTTCCTTCCCATCGACGGAATAGATCATCTCCTGCCAGGGTGTTCTTTTTCACCGGGGCCTTTACTTCCCTGTGGATTCTCAGCTTTCTTTTTACATTCCCGATATTCTGTCCTGTGGTATCCAAATAGTGGAACTGTTCCTCATAAACCAGGGAAACCGTCTTTTTCTTTCCATTTCTGACCGGAATCTCAGGCAGAGCTTCCATTTTCTTATCTATGTACAGGCTGCATTTTGAAAAGCCATAATTTAACATGGAGGCAGCATCTTTAAATCGCACTTTATAGTCCGGGGCTGCCATCACTACTGCGATCAGAGTAATGTCATTTCTTTTGGCGACTGCGCTGAGACAGTATTTTGCAATACTGGTGCTTCCTGTTTTCAGACCGACACAGCCCTCATAGCTGCGGATCAGTTTGTTGGTATTGGTAAGTCCGAATTCCTTGGTCCCCTGCCTGGTCACATGGGTGATATTTTCCATCCATATGGAAGAATATTCCAGAATTTTCGGATATTTTGTGATCAGTTCCCTGCTCATGATGGCAATGTCCCTGGCTGTTGTGTAATGATCGGGAGATTCTGTCAGACCACAGCAGTCTTCAAAATGAGTATTTTTCATCCCAAGTCCTTCTGCCCGTTCATTCATGTGGCGAACAAATTCCTGTTCACTGCCGCAGATATGCTCTGCCATTGCTACGCTGGCATCATTTCCTGACGCGATTACAATGCATTTGATCAGGGTTTCCACTGTCTGGATTTCCCCCTCCTCCAGAAACACCTGAGAACCGCCCATTGACTTTGCATGGGCACTGGTTGTGACTGTGTCGTCCATTTTCAGGCTGCCTTTATCCAGAGCATCAAAGATCAGGATCAGAGTCATGATCTTCGTGATACTGGCAGGGCTTCGTCTGGTATCCGCATCCTTCTGATAAACGACTGTTCCTGTCTGCGCTTCCATTAAGATTCCTGATGGTGCTTCAATAAGATCTGTGGATTCTGCCTGTTTGGTATTGCTTTCCTCAGGCAAAAAGATTCCGGCGGCATAAGCAGGGGTAATGATAGTGCAGACCATGATGATCACAGCGCATATTATGGAGATCCATTTTTTTCGCATATTCTCTCTCCGATCAATGTACCGGCAGGCTGCCGGCGCACGCTCTAAGACTACTTCTTTATTCATTATATAGCAATCCAATAAAATAATGCATCTTAATCCGATCCGATACCTGATCATAATCAGATAAAAAGCACTGAAAACCATAAAAATACGATTTTCAGTGCTCATTTTACATCAGCGGCGCAAATGCGCGGAAAATATTCTGCATGATACGCAGCCCTATATTTCTGTTCAGGCAGAATTCCGGTTCTATTTGCCTGCAATATTCCATAGTCTGGATAAAATCATCTTTGATATCCTGTATTACTCTGTTTCTGTAGATCCATACACCATCCTCAAAATGAAGATAAAGACTTCGATAGTCCAGGTTGATGGTTCCCACAACTCCAATCTCATCATCACTCACAAAGGATTTTGCGTGAAGGAAACCGGGCTGATATTCATAAATCTTTACACCGGCTTCCAGAAGCTGTCTGTAATAGGATTGGGTAAGGATAAATACCAGCTTCTTGTCAGGGATTCCCGGCGTCATAATACGCACGTCCACCCCGCTTTTGGCTGCCAGACAGAGGCAGTCATCATCTCATTATCTATGATCAGATAGGGAGTACAGATATATACATATTTTTTTGCCTTGTTGATAATGTTCAGATATACATCTTCACCGACAACCTCCTCATCCAGAGGTGTATCACAGAATGGCTGGACAAATCCGTCACTCTCAAATTCTCCCTCATGATATCTGTGGGGAAAATAGGCTTCATAATCAATACTTTCTTCAGATCTGCCGATCACCGCCCACATATGGAGAAACATTACCGTCATATTCCAGACAGCTTCCCCTTTGAGCATAACTGCAGTGTCCTTCCAGTGTCCGAAACGCGCTTTCTGTTGATATATTCATCTGCAAGATTGATGCCTCCCGTAAATCCAACCCATCCGTCAATGATACAGAGCTTCCTGTGATCCCGGTTATTCTGGATAATATTCAGAATGGGACGGAAAGGATTAAATACCTGACATTTGATTCCTTTTTTCTGAAGCTCTTCATAATATTTATGGGGAAGTGTTGTAAGACAGCCAAATCCGTCATAGATCAGGCGCACATCAACGCCCTCCGCAGCTTTCTCTTCCAGAATATTCAGGATTGTCTGCCACATCACCCCATCATTGATAATGAAATATTCAATAAAAATATATTTCTTCGCCTGTTTCAGTTCCCTCACAAGCACCGGGAACATATCATCTCCTACCTGAAAATACTCTGCAGTTGTATTCTCATGGACCGGAAATCTGGAAACATCCGAAATATATCTGGACTGATTTGAAGCCGAGGGATCCAGAGCCTCCAGCTTCTGCCTCGTCTGTGGACAATCCCGCAGATACTCCCTGCTCTCCTCAATCCTCTGTTCAAAATGCTGCTGCATGATCGCAGCGATCCTGGAACGTCCAAATACAAAATATAATACCACTCCAAGGATTGGCAGGATCAAGATCAGCATGGTCCAGGCCAGTTTGTAGGAAGGATTTATTTCCTTATTCAAAATCCACAATACCAGTACAATACCTATCAGCCTCAATCCGATATCAATATATCTGGAATAAGCGGCCAGACGCAGTACCATCATTAAGATCCATCCGAGCTGGACAAGCATTGCAACCGCAACATAAAAGATTCTGTTGAAAATCAGCTTTGCCAGTTTTTTAAACAGTAAAAGGATCCAGTTTTTCTTTTCTTTAAGTATTTTGTTATTTTCTGCCTTCAAGATTACTTCCTTCCCCTGATTATTGTCCAAATTATGATAAAATCCCTGACAGAACTGCCAGGGATTTTTGCGCACAATTAATTATATTTACGTTTTCTTGCGGCTTCAGATTTCTTTTTACGACGAACGCTTGGTTTCTCGTAATGCTCTCTTTTGCGGATTTCCTGCTGGATTCCTGCTTTTGCACAGCTTCTCTTGAATCTGCGAAGAGCGCTATCTAAAGTCTCGTTCTCTTTTACGATTACGTTTGACATAGACTCACACCTAACCTCCTCCAGTTGTAGATTGTGCTAAAATACAACTGTCTGGGTATTTTTTCTTGCACAAGTGATATTATATATCATTGCCTGTGGGTTCGTCAACATCTTTTTGGTTAAATTTTGCAGATTTTTTTAGTTACTATTCACACGCCACTATCCCGCGAGGTGTTTTGGCATATATATGCCAAATCCCGAGACATACCGCGCGAATTTATGCGATTAGCATAAATTAAGTTTGCGAAGCAAACGATACTCCTTGGGCATTGCACAAGGAGGTTCATATTTCCTGCATCGCGAAGCGTGTTGCTGGTCACAAAGTGAGCAGTAACAATTTTTACTTTATCTGACCTTCAAGGATTCCTGCTGCTGCATCTACGGCTTCCTGAGCTTTGGCAGGGTTCTTTCCGCCGGCCTGAGCCATGTTCGGACGTCCGCCGCCGCCACCGCCTACGATAGCTGCCACTGCTTTGATCAGGTTACCTGCGTGAGCGCCTGCTTTCTGTGCTGCATCAGTAGCCATTGCAAGAAGGTTTACTTTCTCACCGTTTACTGCTGCCAGAAGGACAACACCTTCACCAAGTTTGCCTTTCAGCTGGTCGCCAAGGTCACGAAGTCCGTTCATATCCACTCCGTCTACTTTTGCAGCAAGAAGTTTCACACCTTTGACTTCTACTACTTTATCCATAACATCTCCCAGAGCTCCCTGAGCCAGTTTGCTCTTTAAGGATTCGTTCTCACTGGAAAGTGCCTTTACTTCTCCCTGAAGATGTCCGATCTTCTCTACGATCTCTGCAGGATTTGCTTTCAGAACTTTTGCAGCTTCATGAAGCAGTTCTTCCTGTTTCTTATAGTATTCCAGAACACCATTTCCTGTCAGAGCTTCGATACGGCGCACACCTGCTGCAATACCGGATTCGGAAACGATCTTGAACAGCATGATGTTGCCTGTGTTTGCCACATGAGTACCACCGCAGAGTTCCTTGGAGAAGTCGCCCATGGATACCACACGTACCTTCTGATCATATTTCTCTCCGAACAGAGCCATTGCTCCGGATTTCTTAGCCTCTTCCACATC
>ENA-OQEX01000569-OQEX01000569.1-human-gut-metagenome-genome-assembly--contig:-NODE-569-length-18740-cov-2.611239_pt1 | contig 18740 bp, 18 predicted proteins | sample MGYA00242802_ERZ504649 | MGnify/ENA primary metagenome ERZ504649 (study PRJEB26092, sample SAMD00036194) | human gut metagenome | host: Homo sapiens | study: EMG produced TPA metagenomics assembly of...
GTCAAAAGTAAGCACCAGAGCAGGGAGCAAAGTAACACAACACAGAACACCGATAACAACTCCCTTGGCCATTACGACACCCATATCACGTCCAAGTGAGAAGGTCATAAAACAAAGTGCGATAAATCCGGCTACTGTTGTAATAGAACTTCCGATTACAGATTTGAAGGTTGCATTGATGGCATGTGCCATAGCCCTCTCTTTATCACCCTCAAACCGCTTCTTATTCTCCTCATAACTGTTCAGCAGGAAAATGGAATAATCCATGGTAACACCAAGCTGCAGGACTGCTGTCAGTGCCTGAGTGATGTATGAAATCTGACCAAGAAAAATATTACTTCCAAGATTATACAAGACTGCAACACCAATGCAGAGCAAAAACAAAACCGGAACTACCAGAGAATCCATTGCAAGGAGCAACACTATCAGAGAAAGGCAGGAAGCAATCACAACGTAAATCGGCATTTCCTTAAGTGCGATCTGTTTGATATCAGTAACAATGCCTGTCATTCCACTGACAAAACAGTTCTTTGAAGTAATCTTACGAATCTGCGTCACAGCTTCCATGGAAGTTTCTGATGATGTTGTATTATCAAACAACGCGATCATCATAGTTGCATCTCCGTTAAAAAATGCCTCTCTTAAATCCTTCGGAAGCATTTCTACAGGAACGGAAACATCCAGGACACTGTCATACCACAGTACTTTTTCACGTGATCAACTGCTTCGATTTTCTCTTTCAGAGCAGCTACATCCTTCAGTTCCATATCCTCCACCACTATCATGGAAAAGGCTCCCATCCCAAACTGATCTACCATAATGTCCTGTCCCTCAACTGTCTCAAGGGTATCCGGCAGATAACTCAGTACATCGTAGTTGATTCTGGTCGCCGCCATACCGAGATATGAAGGGATCAGCAATGCAATTCCGATGATAATGATCAGTATCTTGTGTTTTGCAATCCACTTTCCTACCTTAATCATCTTTTTCTCCTCTTCTTTCTTTATTATTGATACTGTTTGATCATTCTATGACCAACAGTCATTTTTTATTTCATGGAATGTTATATAACAAAAATGACTTTCAGTCAATAATCATTCTTCACAATTTGTCTAAATTTTTCCAGAACAAAAATGTAATATTATTTCAGTCATTTTTGTTTAAAATAGTAATTATATATGATCACAATATAATTACAAAGTAAGCTTATGTTGCTGTGAACAGTAAGACGCTTATTGCTTTTCGCAAACTCCGCAGCGGGACTTACCTGATTCGGTTAAAATGTTGTGTATACAGTAGAGGAAGGAATGAATCTGAAATGGGAAAACTGGAGCTGAATAAAAAGAAGAAAAAAGATGCTCTTTTCAACACTGCCTTTGAACTTTTTACGACGAAGGGACTTACCAAAACTACAATTTCAGATATTGTAGATCAGGCCGGGGTTGCCAAGGGGACGTTTTACCTCTATTTTAAGGATAAATATGATATCCGGAATAAACTGGTTTCCCACAAGACCGGAGAATTGTTTTTCCGGGCCCATGAGGCTGTGCAGAATGCACATATCAGCGAATTTGACAGGCAGGTACATTTTATTATAGATTACATTCTTACTGAGTTGAATAAAGACCGTACTCTCCTGCTGTTTATTTCAAAGAATCTTGCCTGGGGTGTCTTCAAGGGTGCTTTTGAGGAAAAAATGCCTGACGACGAATATAATTTTTATCAGTCCTATCTGGATATGCTTGCTCAAAGCGGACTACATTATAAAAATCCAGAACTGATGCTCTTTACGATCATTGAGCTGGTAGGTTCCACCTGCTACAGCTGCATTCTGTATCAGCAGCCTGTGTCTCTGGCTGAGTACCGTCCTTATCTGCACAGGACTATTTCAGGAATTATGGAAACTTTTTCACAGGATCATACTACATGTGAAGTTTTGTCTTCCGACACTAAAACACATGTGGACCATACAGCATAATCACTATGGCAACCCTCATAAATGATACATTTAAAAAGATTGCTGTAAAAAAGGCAAGCCTCCGGAGGTTTGTCTTTTTATAATTTGTAGGTTTCCAGATCATCAGGAATCCAGAGATTTCCTTTATAATACTGTCTGCCTTCTTCTGTGTAGAGCTCCTTTCGTCTGGAAATATTTTTATCCTCTGTATGATACAGAATCAGATTCTCTGCTTCCAGTTTCTGTGCCAGCTCACAGGCATCCTTTACAGTAGAATGATGTTTCTCATATGGTTTGAATTTATCTGCCTGAGAGAACAGACAGAATGCTTCATGAAGAAGCCATGTGCTGTTTTTGGCATATTTCTGTTCACATTCATTATATGGCTCATCTCCACAACAGGTCAGCTTCTTTCCCTCTGCGTACTCCATGCAGAACCCAAACTGTTTTGCCTTTGTAGACAGAATATCAAAAAATGTCACCCTGTGTCCCAGAATCGTTCTATCTTCTCCGTCCTTTACTTCTTCCAGATGGACTTTGTCTCCGATAAATTTCGTTTCCTTTGGTGTGAGAAGCATCTCTGCCATCTGTTTCAGCAGCTGATCACTTCATCATGTCCATAGATAGTCACTTCACCGCCAAACTGTCCTCTTGCCATTCCCTGACAATACATACGAAGCATCCAGATGATTCCAAGCAGATGATCGATGTGTTTATGTGTCACAAATATAGTGCTGATTTCTTTCCAGCTGATTCCTGCGTCCTCCAGCTGCTTCAGAATTGTATTTCCGCCACCTCCGTCTATCATAAAATATTCTTTATCTTTATTTAGCACAAAACAGGTGTTATAGCATTTCGTCACCTTTGCATTTCCGGTTCCCAATATTGTAAGTTTCATCTTTATGTACCTCCCGACTTTCTTTGGATGCTGACACTTAGCAGGCAGCAAATATTTCCTATATATAATAACATATTCGAAAGCAAAAAGAAATCTGTCTGTCAGACGATATGAATCTTCGTTACTGTTCACTCCGTTCACAGTAACTTAGCCAAAATTCATTCCAGATTGCCTGCGGCAATGGAATTTTGGCTTGTATGTCTCGGGATTTTGGCATATTCATGCCAAAACACCTCGCGGGATAGTGGTGTGTGAACAGTAACGCGAAACAACCAGTAAACAGCGCGGGGCATTATTTCGGTTTGGGTGAATTTTGCAGGAAGCGTAGTAACTCTTAGTTCCGGGAAATCTGCGTTATTCGAAATGCTCACTGTCTGAGCCGCTTTGCGGCGAGTTTGAGCATTTTTCGAATGCTTTTAGCAGATTTTCCGAAACTTAGAGTTCCTAGCGTCCGAAACTGAACCCAAACCGAAATAATGCCCCGCGCGTCCCTTAATCGAACAAAAAGAACTGCCATGCCACCGCACAGCAGTTCTTTCTCCCATTACTGAATAATATGTCTCGGACAAACCTCTTTACAAGCCCCACAATTCGTACACTTACTATAATCAATATGCGCACAGAAATTATCAACCGTAATCGCCCCATTCGGGCAAGTCTTCTCACACTTCTTACATCCGATACAGCCAACCTCACACGCAGAAGTAACAGCCTTACCTTTCGCATGAGAACTACACTGCACAAACGTAGTCTGCTCATAGGGCACAAGCTCGATCAGATGCTTCGGACACTTGGCAACACACTTACCGCAGGCCTTACAAGCTCCTTATCAACAACCGCCACACCGTTCACAACATCAATCGCCCCAAACGGACAGGCCTTCACGCAGCTTCCAAAACCAAGGCATCCATAAGTACAGGACTTCGCACCGCCACCGGGAATGAAAGCCATCATCTCACAGTCTTCCACACCTGTATACTCATAATTATCCTTCGTCTTCTCACAGGTACCCGCACACTTCACATACGCCACCTGACGGGTAGTCTCCACAACTTCCTGTCCCATGATCGCTGCGATTACTTTTCCGACAGGCTCACCGCCTACCGGACATCCATTTACAGGTGCCTCACCTTTGGCGATCGCTGCTGCCAGACCATCACAGCCGGGATAACCACAGCCACCGCAGTTATTACCGGGAAGCGCCTCACGAACAGCAACTTCCTTCTCATCCACTTCCACAGCAAACTTCTTACCGGCAACGCAAGGAAAACACCGATAAAAAGGCCTACTGCCGCAACCAGTACAGTTGCCGCGATAATTGCTCCTATATTCATACCAGTCCCCTCCTTAAATCAGTCCTGAAAATCCGAAGAAGGCAATTGCCATCAGTCCGGCTGTCAGCAGAACTGTAGGAAATCCCTGGAAGGATTTTGGAATGTCATTGTATGCGATTTTCTCACGGATACCAGCCATCAGCACAATAGAAATCGTAAAGCCCACTGCTGTTGCAAATCCGTTCACTGTTCCCTGAAGAATATTATACTCTTTCTGCACGTTTGTAAGGGCAACACCAAGAACTGCACAGTTTGTTGTGATCAGAGGAAGATACACGCCAAGTGCTGATACAGGGAAGGCATTGCTTCTTAAGGAACATCTCTACAAACTGTACCAGTGCCGCGATCAGCAGGATGAATACGATCGTCTGCAGATAAGTCAGGTTTGTAGGAACCAGGATAGCATTGTAAATAATACCTGTCACAAAAGATGACAATGTAATAACGAAAATGATCGCGCCGCCCATGCCGCTGCTGTCTCTACACTCTTGGAAACGCCAAGGAAAGGACAAAGGCCAAGGAACTGGCTGAGGACTACGTTATTTACAATTGCTGAGCTTACAAGTATGATCAAAAGTTCTTTCATAATCCATTACCCCCTTTTTCCCTTACACATGGTATTGCCGCAGGCTGCACAGCTTCCGCCGCAATCAGGATTGCTTGGATCAATGCCACGTTTGGCTGCACCGATTTTAAATTTGTTCTGCAATGCAGAAAGTGCTGCCAGAACAAAGAATGCTCCGGGTGCCAGAATAAAGATTGTGATCGGTTCATAACCGGCCTTACCTGCTGCAGCATCTGCCAGAGGAAGAATCTGATGTCCGAACAGGAACCTGCACCGATCAGCTCACGTACTGCACCGATACAGGTGATACTTAAGGTAAATCCAAGGCCCATACCAATACCGTCAAACAAAGAGGCAATGGGTTTATTCTTGGATGCATAAGCCTCTGCACGTCCAAGGATAATACAGTTAACTACGATCAGAGGAATATAGATTCCAAGGGAGTCATACAGACTTGGGATAAATCCCTGTAAAAGAAGCTGTACAACTGTTACAAATGAAGCAACAACTACGATAAATGCAGGCATACGCACTCTGTCCGGGATAAAGTTTCTCAGAAGAGAGATCATTAAGTTGGATGCTGCAAGGATCACAGTTGTAGTAAGTCCCATTCCGATACCATTGGTTGCAGATGTGGTGATAGCCAGTGTAGGACACATACCAAGCATCAGTACAAAGGTAGGATTTTCTTTGATGATTCCGTTATATAAACGTTCAGCAGGTGTGTTTGGTTTCATCACTGATTTCCCCCTTTCTCATACTGGAACGCACATAATCCGGCATTGACACCGTTTGTCATGGCATTCGTTGTAATAGTGGCACCACTTAACGCATCGATCTGGTTATCCGCTGTGGCACCGGTCTTTGTATATTCAAATTTATCTACGTTCTTATCTTTGAACTGATCCTTAAATGCATCTGTGTTTGCTCTCATACCAAGACCTGCGGTCTCACCGATGGAAAGAATGGAAATTCCATTTAAAGTACCGTCATCCTGGATACCCATTGCAAACTGGATATCTCCGCCGTAACCCTCAGAAGTAGTTACTGTAAATGCATATCCCAGTTCATTGCCTGAAGCATCTTTGGCAAGCATAGTTTCATCTATGGACTGTGCCGCATATCCGTTCTCATCCAGATAAGACTGCATGGCATCTACATCCACATCCACTGTCTCAAAGCTGTCCGCATCTGCAAATACTGCCTTATACGCATCCTGTTTCGCCTGAGCTTCCTGCTTTGCAATAGGATCTGCTGTAATATCCTGGACTACACCAAGGGCAAGTCCTGCCACAAGTGTGATCACTGTAATAGCTATGGTATCTTTGATAATTCTGTTACTCATGCCTTTTTGCCCCCTTTCCCAAATGCCGGGTGACGAGTCACACGTTCGATCATCGGAACTAACAGGTTGCAGAAAATGATCGCATAGGATACGCCCTCTGCGGAACCGCCGAAGAGACGGAAGACCGCAGTCAGTACACCAAGACAGACACCGTATACATACTGTCCTCTTGGTGTGATCGGTGTTGTGACATAGTCTGTAGCCATAAACCATGCACCAAGCATAAGACCACCGCCGAAGATGTGGCTGAACAGATAGTTCACGTCAAATCCCTTGCCTGTTCCAAGCATGTAAAGGATTACAAATACTGCGAAACTTCCAATATAGGTAAGCGGGATCTTCAGATCAATCACCTTGAAAACCAGAAGGATTGCAGCTCCGATGAGGATTGCAAGGGCAGAAGTCTCACCGATGGTTCCCTGGATATCACCGATAAACATATGTAATACAGATACAGAACTGTCTGTAAATCCATTCTGTTTCAGAGCTGCCAGAGGAGTTGCACCGGATACAGTATCTACCACACCTCTGAAGCTGTCGCTTACTGCGAAATCTGTCATCTTTCCTGCGAAAGAGATCATCAGGAAACATCTTCCTGCAAGTGCCGGGTTCATGAAGTTCTGTCCCAGACCACCGAAGAGCTGTTTTACAACGATGATCGCAAATGCACTGCCAAGTACAGGCATCCAGAGCGGAATTGATGCAGGCATATTTAATGCAAGTAATAAACCTGTAACAACTGCACTGAAGTCTGTAATTGTGTTCTTCTTATGCATCAGCTTGTCATAAATCCACTCAAAGAATACACTGGAAGCGACGGTGATCACTACTACCAGTAAGGCACGAAGGCCAAAATTATAAATTCCAAACAGTGTGGTCGGCAGAAGCGCCAGTACCACAAGCTGCATGATTTTGCTTGTTGTCATCTTATCCCGGACATGGGGATTGGATGATACATGTAACATCTGATCCATTACGATGTCCCCCTTTTACTTTTTCTTACGGCTTGCCAGAACCATCTTACGCATAGATTTGATCATCTGGGTCAGCGGACGCTTGGCAGGGCAGATATAACTGCAGCAGCCACATTCGCAGCACTCCATACCATCAAATTTCTGGAAGCTCTCCATGTCACCATGCTCTGCAAAGGTTGCAAGTCTTGCAGGAATGACATGGCCGGGACAGACTCCTACACATCTGCCGCAGTTAATGCATGCAGTCTGTTCGGCATCTGCCACATCATCCTTCTCCAGACAGAGACATGCGGAACTTGTCTTAATACATGGTACATGAGTGTCATACATGGCAAATCCCATCATAGGACCACCTGAAATTACTTTGGATACATTGTCTGTCAGTCCGCCGGCAGCTTCAATCAGCTCTGCCATATCTGTTCCGGAAAGGACATCAAAGTTCTGCGGATTCTTAATCCCCTGTCCTGTTACTGTCACGATACGGTCCATAACAGGTTTTCCAAGGATAACGGCTTCATAAACAGCAATTACGGTATCTACGTTATCAACTACGCATCCTGCATCTGCCGGAAGCATGGCAGAGTTGATCTCTCTGTCTGTGACAGCCTTGATCAGGAAACGCTCACCACCCTGTGGGTACTTGGTCATCAGCTCTGCTACTTCAATACGTGGAATATCTTTTACCATTCTTTCAGTTTCGCAATACAGTTCAGGCTTGTTATCCTCAATACAGATGTATCCCTTCGCATTGTCAAAGAGCTTCAGCATAACTCTTAAGCCTCGATCAGCTTCTCAGAGTCATCCAGCATTCTTCTGTAGTCACTGGTAAGATAGGGTTCACACTCGGCACCGTTTACAAGGATATGATCGATCTTGTCCGGTTCCTTTGGCGCAAGCTTTACCTGTGTGGGGAATCCGGCGCCGCCCATTCCCACAACTCCGCCTTCTTTAATTCTCGCCAGAATTTCCTCTTTCGAAAGATCTTCCAGACGTGCAGGAGTAAATTCCACACTTTCATACTGCTGGTCATTTTCAATGATAATGGAATTGACCATGGAACCTGTTGCTGTCAGGCGCGGTTCGATTCCTTTTACCGTACCGGAAACAGACGAATGGATCGGTGATGAGACAAACCCCGCAGCATCTGCGATCTTCTGTCCTGCGAGCACATGGTCTCCCTTCTGAACTATCGCTGCAGCCGGAGCACCGATATGCTGGGAAAGAGGATATACCATATCTCCCTTTGGCAGATATTTCACTACCGGACTGTTCTTGGATAATTCTTTTCCGTCATAAGGATGAACACCACCCTTAAAGGTTAAAATTCCCATTTCGTTCCCTCCTTTTATATTAAGCACCACCAAAGTGCTCTATTTTTGATAAAATCCATATACTTTTTTTGTACATTTTTTATCAACCTGTTTATAATATAAACCATTTTTTTCAAAAAAAGCACTACCCAAATTTCATTTTCTTGTGTATAATTAAATACAATTTCAGAAAGGAAAAATTATTAACATGATTGTTAAAAAAATGCCCATTTTACAAGGGTTTCCAGACTTTGAGACTGTTAAATTTTTCACCGGAAAATTCTTCCAAAAATACAATTTTACACCTGTTTTTTACGACATTGAAACCACCGGATTATCAAGAAATTCCACGTATTTATACCTGATCGGAGCTGTTGGAATTGAAGATGAAACTTGGAATTTTTATCAATGGATGGCGGAGAATGCAAATGAAGAAGAGACAATTCTGAGAATTTTTTCACAATTTCTTCAGCAATGTGATTTGCTGATTTCCTACAACGGAGACCGCTTCGACCAGCCATATCTGGAAGCACGATATGAAAAATATGGAATTCCCTCTCCGTTTACGGGAAAACAGTCGCTGGATCTCTACCTGACATTAAAACCGTTAAAGTCACTTTTAAAACTGTCTGCCATGAAGCAGCCCTGCATGGAAGAATTTCTGGGGATCAAAGACAGGATTTATGATAATGGTAAGGAATGCATTAAACTTTACAAAGATTTTCTGAAAAAAAGAGATGCCTTTACAGCTGATGAAATTCTGGGACACAACCTGGAGGATGTGCTGGGACTGGGAAGAATCTTTGATATGCTGGGATATCTTTGCATCTATGATGGAGATTATGAAGTTACATACAGCGAATTTGACGGAGACAACCTGATCCTGAAGCTGAAGCTCCCCTGCACATTGCCACAGGAATTTTCCAATGGAAACACCGACTTCTATCTGACAGGAAAAGACGAAGAAATCAATTTAATTATCAAAACAACTGACGGGAAACTGAAACAATACTATGCAGATTATAAGGATTACTATTATCTCCCGGAGGAGGATACGGTTATCCCGAAATCTCTCGGATCCGGAATTGACAGAAAGCACCGGAAAGCAGCAACCAAAAATACCTGTTACACCTGGTTTACCTGCTCCGATGCCTTCCTCAGTTCCCCCGTACAGCAGAAGCAATATCTGACATATACGCTTTCCTGTCTGATTGAAACTCTAGAACGCGTCTGAAAAATCCTCTGTGATCATACATAAATATCGTCGAAAACAATTTTCAATGGATTGTGAAGAGAAAAAGCCCTCTCACTGCTGACCGAGAAAATATAACCGTCAAATTCCATTGTCTCAAAAAAGCATGGCCTTTCTGAGGATTTTCCGAGGACAAACCCGTCTGCTGTGGGAACCACTTCAAAAGAATCCAAAGGAAGGCTCATTCCTCTGCCTGTCATTTTCATATAACTTTCTTTTAATGTCCAGAGCGTAAAAAACGCCTTATCTTTGTTCTTCGCAGCCTTGATGTAAGCAAGCTCTGAATGGTAGAAATAATGTTCTGCCACCTCAAGAGGCGCATTGGCATTTTTCTCAATATCGCACCCGACTTCGCAGTCTGACAGCACACCCACAACATAGTCCCCCGCATGAGATACATTAAAAAAAAGGCCATCCACAACCGGCTTTTCATTGTCAGAATATCTCAGGCAGCTTTCCGTAAGCCCGTTTTCATCGAGGATTTTTCTGATGATGATCCCTGCACCCAGACTTCTTTTGCGGTCATCAGGCATACGATACCTGATGACCTTTTCTCTTCTTCTGATCCCAACCAGATCCAGAAGCCTTTCATTCTTAAGCGGATCCTCAAAATGATTAATATTGATCCTGTATAATTTCTGCATCTGATCAACAGTTACTTCTTCTGAATATCGATCTTGCTGTCAAACCCTGTAAGGCTGAATACATCGTAAACCTCATCAGAAACATTGATGATCTTAAATCCATCCTTTTGAGCCATTTTTTTGTAGGCTACGATCACCTGACGTAAGCCTGCAGATGAAATATACTCCAGATTTGTAAAATCAAATACCAGACTTGTGATGCTGTCTTCAAGTCCGGACAGAGCCTCCCCTAACTGGGGAGCTGTCTGTGTATCAAGCCATCCGCTGATTTCCATAGTTGCTTTGTTACCTTCTGTTTTTGTGATAATTTCCATTGTAATTTTCCCTCCTGAATCAATCAAAAAATGTAAGTCTGTCAAGTGCTGCAATTGCATTTTCCAGATATCTGTCATCTGTAACCGGCCATTTATAATCCAGCCTGTACAGAACCTGTGCTGTAAAACGATTGCTGTAATCAATGGTATAGATTTCATTTTCATTATGTGAGGTATAGGCGATCAGTCCGGAAACCGCATCAGAATCCTGACCGGTCTTTGCAAATTCCTTCACTGCTGCCTCAAACTCCTCATCTCTTACAATATCAATCCTGAATCCATAGCTGCGCATTGCGTAGATCAGGTCTGCCATATAAATATGATGGCTGTTGCATGCATGGAATACAGTAAATCTCCGGTCGGTCTGAGCCAGTCTCAGAACTGCCAGCGCAGTAGAATCAATCGGTGAGAATTCTGCCACCTCATGCATACCGCCCATAGGGAATTTACCTACAGCCGCATAACCTCTCAGGCTGCGAAGGAATCCATTGGTAATGAAATTAATCTGGAACTCGCCGTCAGAGTTTCGGCTCATCAGATTACCTACCCGGATCACCTTGCCGTCCAGTCCCTCGGAAACTGCTTCCAGAACCGCCCTCTCTGCCAGGAATTTGGTGCGGATATATTCGTTGGTAATATTCTGTCCGATGTACAAATCATTCTCACAGAAAACTCTGGACATTGGCGGAACACCGTCAGAACCCTCTCCCGCAACGGAAACCGTAGAAATCTGGATCAGTCTGCGGCCGTTATTCTTACAGAAATCGATCAGATTTTCCACACCCTGCACATTAATTCTCTCCAGTACATCATCAGCCGCAAAATGCTTTACGCAGGCAGCGCAGTTAATGATGGTGCTGAATTTGTATTCTGAAAATCCTGTTACCTGTTCCTTTGAGGTAATATCCCCATCCACACAGATAATACGGCTTTCAAACAGCTCTTTGTATGGATCATCAAAATAGTACATCAGCATGTTCATCATTCGCTTTTCAGGCGATTCATATTTGCCCTTACGTACAAGACAGTAAACCTTACCGTCATAATTGTCAAGAAATGCTTTAAGGACATGGATCCCCAGGAAACCTGTGCACCTGTGACCATAATATCTCCCAGCTTTTCCTTTGTGATCCGGTCTGCATTTTCTTCTGTATTTGCGCTGATCACATTCTGGATCCTGTTATAGTTATAATCCGAAAATTCATTCTTGCTCTGTGCAGCCTCTGTAACTCCGTCATCATCAACCAGAGCTGCAAGTTCCCGTACAGTAGGATATTTGAAAATATCCGCATATACCAGTGAAATATTCTTTGACAGACACATAACAGCAACCTTGGATGCAGTAAGGGAAGATCCGCCCAGCTCAAAGAAGTTGTCCTCAATCCCTACTCTTTCAATTCCCAGTGCTTTCTCAAAAATCTCACAGAGTGCTCTCTGAGCTGCAGTAACCGGCTCTACATAGCTGGCAGTGTTCGTGGTTACCTCCGGCATTGGCAGTGCTTTTTTATCAATCTTACCGCCCGGTGTCACAGGCATTTCCTCAATGCTGACAAAGAAAGACGGCATCATATAATCCGGGATCAGCGGCTCCAGGAAGGTCTTCAGTTCATCCTCCGGGATGGCTTCTCCTGTATAATAAGCTGTGATATATTTATTTCCACCCTTTTCAATTACTGTAACGGCTGCATTTTTCACCAGCTCATGTTTCAGAAGGGCACCTTCGATCTCACCAAGCTCCACACGATATCCTCTGATCTTCACCTGTGAATCGATCCGGCCTATGTACTCAATATTTCCGTCACCTTTCATGCGGACCATATCACCGGTCCTGTAAAGACGGCTTTCCTGCTCACATACAGCAAATGGATTTTCTACAAACACAGATGCTGTTTTTCCGGAAGATTATGATATCCTCTGGCAATCTGCTTCCTGCGTGACAAAGTTCGCCGGACGCACCCACCGGAAGCCGGTTCAGATTCTCATCCACAATGTAGCTGCGCACATTCCGCTGTGATTTTCCGATCGGGATGTTGTCATACTGTCTGTCTACCAAAAACTCTGTGGAAGAAAACGTATTCTCTGTAGGACCGTAGCCATTGATCATCTGATAGGTACGGTTACGGTAATGCTTGAATTTCTCGCCGCCAAGTGTAACAAATTTAAGAGCAGGTGCATCCTCCAGAAGTTCTGTAACCAGTTCTCCCATCTGGTAGGGAAGGTTACGGTGGTGATCTCTTTTTCCTTTATATATCTGCTTATGGCAATGGCGTCCTTACGGATACTCTCCGGTAAAATATACAGGACTGCTCCTGCGGTAAGAGGTGCAAACAGATCGATCACTGACGCATCGAAACAGAAGCTCGCAAACTCTGCCACAATGTCATCCGGTGAAGTATTTCTGCTCAGTGTGATATATTCGATCAGGTTCAACAGATTTCTGTGCTCGATCATAACACCCTTTGGCTTTCCTGTGGAGCCTGAGGTATAGATCATATAGGCAAGGTTCTCCGGTTTCGGAGAAATAAGCTCTGCAGAAAGTTCAAAATCCTCAGCCTCATCTGACACACTGTCCAGACTGATCACATTTCCGTCATAAAATTCCACAAGATTCTGATACTGATCGATCACAAGGAGATTTCTTGCTCCTGAATCCTTCAGCATATATTCAATTCTGCTCTGCGGATACTCCGGATCCAGAGGAACATAGGCTCCGCCGGCCTTCATAACACCCACATAGGCTACTGTATATTCCTTTGTCCTGCCGCACAGGATACCTGCTGCCTGTTCCGGGCCAAATCCGTTTTCCGTAAGCTTCTGAGCAATATAATCAGACATTCTGTCCAACTCTCTGTAAGTAAAATCTCCGGAGTCATCCCGCACTGCCGGTCTGTCCGGATATCTGGTAGCCATCTCCTTAAACAGATCTATGAAGGTCTTTCCTGCATGTTCCGGAATATCCTCCATCTGAGGTTTTTCCTCAAACATCAGCCGGATATCAGCCGGATCGCATTCCCTTAAGATTCCCTCTGCAGTGGTTTCCAGATTGTCAGCCAGATACCGGATAGTTTCCTCATGGTACATATCCCCTCTGTACTCAATCTCAAAGACAAATCTGTTCTTTTCAATGGAAATGCTGACAGAAACCGGTGCCTTTGCCATGTTCAGGCTGACAGGCTCCTCCTGTGCATATTCCCCGCCAATGGTGTCAAAAGCAAAATTGTCGCCCTGGTAAATAACCATGCATCTGCCTTAATATCAAACTCATGGCTGATCTGTGAGAAAGGATAAATATCGTTGTTCATGGAATCGATCAGCTGTTTCTGTACACCGCTTAAGCAATCTTTGGCTGTTCCTGAGAAATCGCAGAAAACAGGGAGTGTTTTTACCAGCATACCCACTGTTTCCGAAAGTCTGGAATCGTTTCTTCCATGGTAAATAGTGGTAAATACAGCATCCTTTTTGAAATTATATTTTCCAAGTGTGATACCAAAAGCGGAAATGAAGAATACATTCTCCGTAATTCCATGCTTTTTACAGAATTCCTTCACATCCTGCACGGAAATGGATCTGGTCTCTCTGTGGTAAAGTTCTGCTGTTGGAGCCGCACCGTTTTTGTCCGGATAGAAGCTGATGCTTCCACCTGCATGTTCAAATACTGACTTATAATAATTCTCTGCATTTTTATAGATATCACCTGCCAGGCATCTCTGTTATCCAGTGCCAGATCATAGGAAGTATAACCTTCCGGTTCCAGCTTCTCACCGCTGTAAGCTCTGTTAATATCATTAATTATAATAGCCAGAGATGTACCATCGGCAACAATGTGGTGAAGGTCCAGGAACAGATAATTGCCATCACAGGTTCTGTAGATTTCAAACCGGAAAAGCTGTTCATTAAACAACATATATGGACGTACCAGAGTGTCTCTGTTCATTCCGTTTAAAATCGGTGTTTTATAACTGAGCCCATCGTTTCGTTTCTGAAGTACATTTCCGTTGTCATCCATAAACAGACGGGTTTTCAGATAAGGATGCGCCTCAACAGTACTGTCAATGGCTTCTGCCAGTCTGTCCAGATCCACCTTGTTATCAAGCTTTAACAGATACGGGATATTGTAAATGGTAGAACCCATATTTGCAGTACACTCAATGAAAATCCCCTCCTGAGTGTTGGTAAGAGGATAACTTTCCTGTACTTCTCTTTTGCTTTCTTTTCCCGCAGTTTTTACAAATTCCTCCATCATTCGGATAGTGGGATGATTCTTAATATCTGAAGTTTTGATCACAATGTCAAAGGCTTTGGAGATCAGGATATTCAGCTTAATGGCAGTGATGGATGTCAGACCTGCCTCATAAATATCTGTGGTAATCCCAAAATCCGTATACCCCAGAACCTCTGCGATACAGTCAAATAATATCTGCTGAACCTCATTCTCAGGCTTAATGATCTCCGCTGCTTTTTTCTCAGGCAGAGGAAGAGCCTTTTATTTACCTTCTGGTTCTGGTTCAGCGGAATTTTGTCAATCTGCATGGTAACTGCAGGTACCATATAGGCAGGCTTTGTCTCTTTAATAAAATCATTCAGGGCATTGATATCAACAGTGCTGTCCGATACCACATAGGCAGCAATATATTTTCCACCATTTGGATCATCAAAGGCAACTACAGTGGCATCCCTGATGCCCTCATATCTGCGGATCACTTCCTCAACCTCAGAAAGCTCAATCCTGAAACCTCTGATCTTAACCTGGGAATCCTTTCTGCCAATGATCTGGATATTTCCATCCGGAAGAAATCTTGCCACATCACCTGAATGATACATCACTTCGTATCCCGGTGTATCATCATAAAGATTCTTTGTATAGACCTCGGCAGTTTTTTCCGGCTTGTTAAGATATCCTCTGGAAACCTGCCAGCCGGTGATCATCAGCTCTCCGCATGCACCGGGAGGAAGCATATGCCCCAGCTTGTCTGTAATATAAAGCTTCACATTGTCAAGTGCTTTTCCGATCGGGACATTTGGATAATATTTGTCCACTTCAAATACAGTCGTAAAAATAGTCGCCTCTGTAGGTCCATAAGCATTGATAAACTTATAATCTTTTGGCGGCTCACATGGAACCAGCTTCTCTCCTCCTACAGAAAGATATCTCAGGCTCTTACAATCCATCTCCAACGCAAACTGCCTTCCCACCTGAGTAGTCATAAAGGAATGCGTGATGCCATTTTCCTCAAAATAGCGCTGCAGTCCAATGAAATCCAGACGGATCTCCTCCGGAATAATGTGAAGCTGTGCACCGTTTGCGATGGCACCGTAAATATCCATCATGCAGGCATCAAAACCAAAAGAAGCATATGCAGCTACCCTGGAATCCGAATCTATGTCATAATACCTCTTGAACCAGTGACAGAAAGCAGTAATATTCCATATTCCAGCATACAGCCCTTTGGCACACCTGTGGAACCGGAAGTATACAAAAGGATAAACAGATCATGCAGCTGCGGCTTCTTAAGCACAACATCCCTATCCTCCAGCTGCCAGATCTGATCTGTAAACAGCACCGGTCCTTTATATCCGTCTACCAGAGGAAGAAGCTCTCTGTCAGCAATGAGAAGCTTTGCAGAGGAATCCTCCATCATGTACATCAGGCGTCCCTGGGATAGGTTGGATCCAGAGGCTGGTAAGCTGCACCTGCCTTTATCACGCCCATCGGTGCGATCGCCATATATTCACAGCGGGGGATCAGAATGGAAACAACATCCTCACTGCCGATTCCCTGGGATGCGATATATTTTCCAAGTCTGTCACTGATCTCATCCAGTTCTCTGTAAGTATATTTTTATCCTTAAATACCACAGCCGTATGGTCAGGAATGGTCTGTACCAGCTCCTCAAACATATCAGCGATGGTCTTACTTCTGTCATATTCGCAGGCAGTATTATTAAATTCCGAAATTTTGTCTGCTCCATTTTGGGAAAGAACAGAAACTTCCGAAATATATTTTGCTTTCAGCAGGGAATCCATAGCTGCCTCATAGGATTCCAGCATTCCACGTACAAAGGCTTCACTGTACATGTCACTGCGGTATTCTGCAGTAAGCACATATTTATGATCATATTCTCTTACCTGGATCAACAGAGGCATCTTTGACATATCCGGAGAAAGGTCATGACCCCTGGCAACGGTATCACCGATTGGGAAATCATCCCCAAGCTCTGCCTGATATGCAAATACCAGATCAGAATTAATCCCGTACTTTGCACAAATATCAGAGAACGGAAAAATATCATTTGCCATGGAAGACAGAATCTGCTCAGAGAGCTCTGTCATATAGGCTGTATGGTGACTTTCGGATCACAGGAACAGTAAACCGGCAGAGTCTTTACAAGCATGCAGACTGTATTCTCCAGTCTGGAATCATTTCTTCCATTATAAATAGTTGCAAAAGACTTTCCTCGGAATTGGAATATCTGCTCATGAGAATGCCGAATACACCTGTAAACAGAATGTTTGGAGTAACCCCCAGCTTCTCGCAGGCAGAAAGTACCAGAGACTCTCCGGTGTCCACAGGCATCGACAGATATCCTCTCTCAGGAGTCTTTCCTGAGCAGTCAGGAAGAGGCAGGGATTCTGTCTCAATTCCCTCGAAAATACTGTCATAATATTTCTCGGCCTTCTTATATTTTCCCTCTTTCATCTGCTGTTCTTCATCAAGGGCAGCATCAAAGCCTGTGTAGGATTCTTTCTCCAATTTCTCACCCAGATAGGCCCGATCGATATCCTCAAAAATAATATCATAGGAATTACCATCTGCCAGGATATGGTGGAAATCTGTAAAAAGATATTTCCTGTCTTCTGTCACATAAATCCCCGCCCGGAACAGCCGTCCCTTTTCCAGCTTAAAGGGACGCACCAGCTCATCTTTTATCTTTTCAAACTGCTCATTTGTGGTCCGGACCACCTCTGGTACAAAGGCTTCCTCACAAGGCTTCTGCACCATCTCTCCGCTGTCACTTAAATAAACCTTTGTCAACAGATACGGATGTGCAGCGATCATCTGAGAAATGGCATCTGACAGCTTCTGAACGTCAACAGAGCTTTCCAGTTCAAACAGGAACGGAATATTGTATACCGTACTCTCAGGATTCTTCATGCACTCTGCAAAAATACCCTTCTGGGAGCCGGTAAGAGGGTAAACTTCTCTCTTTTCATAGGTTCTGATCTTCGGTGCAAGCATCACATATTTTTCCAGTTTCTCCACCGTATTGTTTTCGTGAATATCACTGGTTTTCACAGTCACTCCGAATTCCTCTGAGATCAGAATACAAAGCTTCATGGCACTGATAGAAGACAGCCCCGCCCTGTAAAAACTTGTGTCAGTTCCAAAAAAATCATTCTCCACAACGTCTGCAACGATTTCAAAAATCTTCTTCTGCATAGGAGTCTGGGGTTCTTTCAGATTCTTTGGCTGTGCTTTCTTATCAATTTTGCCATTCTGTGTCACAGGCATCTTTTCCAGTTGGACAAAAACCTCAGGAACCATATAATGAGCCAGGGACTCTGATGCATAGGCAGAAAGCTCCTCTGTATTGATCTGGCGGTCAGCCATAAAATAGCAGCAGAGGAATTTGTTATCTACAGGCAGAGTAATGCTGGTAATGATTCCCTCATAGGAATTGATCACTTCCTCGATCTCACCAAGCTCAATCCTCAGACCGCGAAGCTTGATCTGATTGTCTATTCTTCCGAAAAATTCAATCTCACCCTCAGGCTGATCCTTGCAAGGTCACCGGTCTTATAAGCTCTCTCTCCGTTAAGATCAATGAATACAGCCTCTGTTTTATCCGGCAGATTCATATAACCTCTGCCAACGCCCAGTCCTGCGATCACAAGCTCTCCGGTCTCTCCGTCCGGAAGGATCTTATTCTCTTTATCTACAATATATACCTTCACATTACCGTTAGGCGTACCAATGGTAATGTTTCTGCTGTCCGTAATTACCTTCATGGTACAGCTGATGGTAGTTTCCGTAGGTCCATAACCATTCATAATGTAAGCATCCGGGTTTACTCTGCGAATCTTGTCATACAGAAGCCGGAGGAAAAGCCTCTGCACCTACATCAAACACCTTAATCTGAGAAACTGCT
>ENA-OQEX01000570-OQEX01000570.1-human-gut-metagenome-genome-assembly--contig:-NODE-570-length-18737-cov-3.829393_pt1 | contig 18737 bp, 22 predicted proteins | sample MGYA00242802_ERZ504649 | MGnify/ENA primary metagenome ERZ504649 (study PRJEB26092, sample SAMD00036194) | human gut metagenome | host: Homo sapiens | study: EMG produced TPA metagenomics assembly of...
CGCTGCCGTGGAAACGCTCCCAGTCCGTGTGCAGCAGCGGCTTCAGTCCGCCGCAGTCCGGCAGGTAAAGGTGTAGTTCTGGGTCGCCTCGTCCGACATATGGAGCAGGATCAGGATGCGGCTGTCTCCGGAGCGGCGCTCCATGGCTAGATGCCTTTCTGCTCCTGGTGGCAGTCCACCCAGCAGAATCCGTTCCGCTCATAGTCGTCCCGGTACAGCGCCGGCTCGGTGAGGTACAGCTTGTTCAGTTCCAACATAAAGTGGTAGAACGCATCGTGGATGGGATATTTCAGAATGTCCCAGTCCTGCTGCTCCTCCTCGATCCACTCCCGGAGCTGTCCCAGCTCGCTGCCCATGAACAGCAGCTTTTTGCCGGGGTGCGCATACATATATAAATAGAGCAGCCGTGCCTGCGGGAATTTCTGCTCGTATTCGCCGAACATCTTCTGCATGACCGTGGCTTTTCCATGGACGTTTTCGTCATGGGACAGCGGCAGCAGGTAGTACTCGTTGGGGAAGTACATCATGGAAAATGTCAGCTTGTGATAGGTCTCTTCGTCCCGGCGCACCCAGGGATACTGCCGGAAATAGTCCAGAGTGTCGTTCATCCAGCCCATGTCCCACTTGTAGTCGAATCCCAGTCCGCCGTATTCCACCGGACAGGTCACGCCCTCATAGTTGGTGGAATCCTCGGCGATGAGCATTCCCTCCGGATGCAGCTGGTGGAGTCCCTGGTTCATCCGCTTGAGGAAGTTGATGCTTGAGGGATTCGTGCCACGGTTCGGGTCTCCGCCCCAGTAGATGAGCCGGCTCACCGCATCCATCCGCAGTCCGTCAAAGTGGAACACGTCCATCCAGTAGTTGGCGCAGGACTGGAGAAAACTGCACACCTCGCCACGGGCATGGATAAAGTTGCAGCTGCCCCATTCGCTGTAGTTGTCCTCTTTTTCCGGGTATTCGTACAGCGTTGTACCGTCGTAGTGGTTCAGCGCATAGCCGTCTACGGCGAAGTGTACCGGCACAAAGTCCAGGATTACGCCGATGCCTGCCTGGTGGCAGGTGTCGATGAGCTGCATCAGCTGGTGCGCCGTGCCGTACCGGGAGGTGGGACTGAAAAATCCGGTGTTCTGATAGCCCCAGGAACAGTCTGCCGGATGCTCGCTCAGCGGCATGAACTCGATGTAGTTGTAGCCGGCTTTTTTCACATAGTCCACCAGTTTCGGGGCGATCTCCTCATAGGTGTACCAGCCGTTGGGATCGTTTGGGTTGGTGCGCCAGGAACCAGATGTACCTCGTAGATGTTGACGGGCTTGTGCCGGTGGTTGCCGCACTGTGCCAGCCATTTCTTGTCGTGAAAGGTGTAGCTGGACAGGTCACGGATGATCGAGGCGTTGTTGGGACGCAGCTCCATGCCGAACCCGTAGGGTCGCAGTGGTCGATGACGTCGCCGTCCGGATTCTGGGGAGTGATGCGGTATTTATACATCTGTCCCGGAACAGCCTCCGGAACGGTCAGCTCATAGACACCGCCGTCATGTACCTTTTTCATCGGCATCGGCTCCCACTCGCCGCCTTCCCAGATCAGATCGACGGCTGCGGCGTTTGGCGCAAGGGTGCGGAACACAACGCCCTCTTCTGTGACGTGTGCGCCGAAATAAGTATGGGCATCAAAGGAATTGCCCAGAAAAAACTGATGAATATCCATGGGGTTTGTTCACTCCTCTATGTTGTTTCGCAATTGTACGTAAAATTTACGCAAATACATAGGATTCTAGTACTATTATACTAAAACTGCATACAGTATTGCAAGCACCAAATCCATATGCAGTGTTGTATTATAGACAAAAGTTTATTTTCTGTAGGGCATCCGCACACTTTTTGAGAAAATACGAAAAAATTTTCGGAAACCCATTGCATTTGAACCCGAAATGCGGTATAATAAATGTAGCGGACATTCTGAAACAGGAATATCTGTTGCACCAAATTGAATTAGGAGCACTTTTTTATGTTAGTATCGGCAAAGGATATGATGGACAAGGCAAGAGACGGCAAGTATGCAGTCGGTCAGTTCAACATCAACAATCTGGAATGGACAAAGGCAATCCTGAACACAGCACAGAAGCTGAATTCCCCGGTTATCCTGGGCGTTTCCGGCGGTGCTGGCAAGTATATGACCGGTTTCAAGGTTGTTGCAGATATGGTAAAGGCTATGGACGAATCTCTGGGTATCACAGTTCCGGTTGCACTGCACCTGGACCACGGTACTTACGATCAGTGCTATGACTGCATCAAGGCAGGCTTTACTTCCATCATGTTCGATGGTTCTCACTTCCCGATCGAAGAAAACCTGGCAAAGACCAAGGAACTGGTTGCTGTTGCACATAAGCTGGGTCTGTCCATCGAGGCAGAGGTCGGCGCAATCGGCGGCGAAGAAGACGGCGTTATCGGCAAGGGCGAATGCGCTGATCCGCAGGAATGCAAGACCATCGCTGATCTTGGCGTAGACATCCTGGCTGCCGGCATCGGCAACATCCACGGTGTATATCCGGCAAACTGGGAAGGTCTGAGCTTCGAGACACTGGAAGCTGTTAAGAAGCTGTCGGCGCTATGCCGCTGGTACTGCACGGCGGTACCGGTATCCCGGACGACCAGATCACAAAGGCAATCTCCCTGGGCGTTGCAAAGATCAACGTAAACACAGAGTGCCAGCTGGTATTTGCTGAGGCTACCAGAAAGTACATCGAAGAAGGCAAGGATCAGGTAGGCAAGGGCTTTGACCCGAGAAAGCTGCTCCTGCCGGGCTACGAGGCAATCATGGCTAAGGTAGAAGAGAAGATGAACCTGTTTGGTTCTGTCAACAAGGCATAAGTCTTCTGACACTTGCAGAGAAAGGAATGTGTTCCCGATGAAAAAGACGCTACAGGTTATACTCTCTGTACTGGAGATCGTCATGTACACCACAGGCATCCTGGTTTCGGCAAAGACCTTGGTGGAACTGGCACATTCTGACGAATGCGAAAACAACACAGAAGAGGCGTAACCCTCTGAAAGAAACCGGTTTGCATTGAAACGGATGCAGACCGGTTTTTTGTGTGCAGCAGAGAAAAAACAAATATGATGCGAAAAACGTAAATTTTTTTGGAAAAAAACGTACTTTTTTCTTCAAAACCCTTGATTTTTTCGTCCGGCAGTGTTATAATAATGATAATCATGCAGCAAAAGACCGGAACCCCACCGGTCTTTCGTTTATGTTGGCACTTTTTTTGATTGCAGAGCGCAGTGAAAAAAGAATGCAATACGCTGGAAAAAGGAGCAGATGCCATGAAAATGAAGAAGTTCGGTGGGACAGAAAAAGTGGTCTATGACCTGGTGAAGCTCATCGCCGATGAACAGGGCTATTCCATCTGGGATGTGAGCTTTGAAAAGGAGGGTGCATACTGGTACCTGCGTGTTTTCATCGACCATCCGGACGGGATCGACATCGAGGACTGTGAAAAGATGACACGTCCGGTCAATGCGGCGGTGGATGCCGCAGATCCCATCGCACAGGCATACGTGCTGGAGGTCGGCTCGGCAGGACTGGAACGGGAACTGAACCAGCCCTGGCACTTTGAAGAAACTCTGGGCATGGAGGTCCGTGCCAGAGCCATCCGTCCCATCGAGGGCGAAAAGGAATGGATCGGCGTATTGACAGCGTATGATACAGAACAAATCACCATACAGCCGGAGGATCGTGAGGAACCCATAACCCTGGCGCTGCGGGATCTGTCGTATGTGCGGCGGTATGTAACAGTAGAATTTAATCAACGGAGGCATAGTGAAGAAAATGGACAACAGTTTTTTTGAAGCGCTTTCCTCACTGGGAAGCGAAGCAAATGTGGATACTGCTCTGCTGGTGGAAAAAGTAAAGTCTGCCATGCTGAAAGCAGCCAGAAAGGCGTATCCGGAGTGTGAAGAAAACATCAGCGTAGAGATCGACCCGGCGACCAAGACATTTGAGATGTACCTGCGCCAGACCGTGGTAGACGATGAGCCGATCGACGCCAATGAGGTCAACATCGACGTGGCACGCACCATCGACCCCAACGCCTGTGTGGGCGGATTTATTGAAAGACGGCTGGACATCGCCAAGTTCGGCAGAGCAGCCGCACAGTCTGCAAAGCAGTCCATCAAGGGTGATCTGCGTGAGATCAACCGGGAACGCATCCTGGGCGAGTTCGAGTCCCTGGAAAACGACTGCATCACCTGTGAGGTGTCTCAGGTCGAGACCGGCGGCACAGCGACCCTGCTGTATCACAAGACCGAACTGTATCTGTTCCGCAACGAGCAGATCCCGGGCGAAGTGCTGAAAGAGGGACAGCGTGTCAAGGTTTACATCACCACCATCGCCAACAAGCAGAAAAAGCCCATCATCAAGATTTCACGTGTCCGCAAGGAACTGGTAAAGCGCCTGTTTGAGCTGGAAATCCCGGAGATTTACGACGGCACGGTGGAGATCAAGTCCATTTCCCGTGAGGCAGGCTCCCGTACAAAGGTGGCTGTCTGGTCGAACGACCCCAATGTAGATGCCATCGGCGCCTGCATCGGTCCGAAGCGCTCCCGTATCTCTGCCATTGTGGCTGAGCTGAACGGCGAGAAGATCGACATTATTCCTTACAGCGAAAAGCCGGAGGAATTCATCGCCAAGGCACTGGCACCGGCAAATGTGCTGGATGTTCAGATCCTGGACGAAGAAGAGCGTACCTGCACCGTTAAGGTGCCGAACAACCAGCTTTCTCTGGCAATCGGCAACAAGGGTCAGAACGCAAAGCTGGCAGCAAAGCTGACCGGCTATAAGATCGACATCAAGCCGGAATTTGATGTGCTGCATCAGAACGATGCTCCGGCAGAGGAAAAGGCGGAGACTCCGGTGGAACAGCCGACAGATGCACCGGCAGAGACAGAGGCAGCAGCACCGGAGGCGAACAGCGTTGAAGAGTAAAAAAATTCCCATGCGGCTTTGCGTGGGATGCGGCACCATGCAGCCGAAAAAAGATCTCATCCGGGTGCTGAAAAATGCGGACGGTGAAATGAAACTGGATTTTACAGGAAAACAGTCCGGACGTGGCGCATATCTATGTAAGAACATGGAGTGTCTTGCAGCAGCCAGAAAGGGACACCGCATCGAGCGCTCTTTTGGCTGCCGTGTACCGGAAGAAGTGTACGAGGAGATGGAAAATGCACTACAGGCAGAACTGGCAGGGGATTCTGAGCATCTGTCGTAAGGCAGGAAAGCTTGCCATGGGGCTGGAACCCACAAAGGATGCCATGTACCGTGGCGAAGTCTTTGGCGTATTGGTAGCGTCGGATGCGTCCCCCAAGACGCAGAAAGAGGCGGCGTTCTATTGCAGCCAGGCAGAAGTGCCTTGCCTGCAGCTGGACTTCACCAAGCAGATTTCGCCCAGATGATCGGCAGAGGCAGCGGCGTGCTGGCGGTGTGCGATGAAGGATTTTCCGTAAGATGCAGACCATCGCCGCAAAGGAAAACGCCTCGCCGGAAAAGTGAAAATTGTTCCCGGAGCAATCCGGGTAAATAGACAGCGCTGCCGGAAACGGGCGGCGTGTGCAGACGCAGGTTTGGAATGCAGCGGAAGAACAGGCGGTTCTTTCGGGCGTTCCTTGGAGAAAAGGAGGATTTTCGCCTATGACGAAGAAAGTGAAACTGAGTGATGTAGCACGGGATTTACAGATCTCAACACAGGAACTGATCGGATTCTATCAGGAACGGGATGCCAACGGCAACACCAAGAAGGGTGTGACCGGTCTGACACCGGAAGAAATCAACCTGGCACTGGAGTATTATTCTCAGAAATCTCAGGTAGAGAGCCTGGATGCGTATTTTGCATCCAAGGACACCCCGAAACAGAAACAGGAGAAAAAGCCGAGCGAGAAGAAACCGGCAGAAAAGAAGGCATCTTCCGAGAAAAAGCAGTCGGAAAAGAAACAGCCGGATAACAAAAAGCAGCAGAAACCCCAGGCTGCGGAAAAGAAACCCCAGGCACAGAAATCCGAAAAGCCGGCAGAAAAGAAACCGGCAGCTGCGGAAACAGCTAAGCCCAAGCAGAACAATGCGCCGAAGCATGAAAAGCCCAAAAAGCAGCAGGCAAAGGCACAGAAACACGGCGAGCGTCTCCATGTAGAAGTGGAGATGGCATCTGCGGACAGCATTACCACAGAAAAGCGCCGCACTGTCGATACCCGTGGCTCTTATGTAGATCTGGATAAGTATAACCAGCGCTATGAGCAGATTGCTCCGGCAAATAAATACACCAACGACAAGTATTCCACCAAAAAGCAGAAGATCAACCAGAAGTCTGCACAGCGCAACAAGCAGCGCTATTCCAACAAGCGTGAGACAGAGCAGGATAAGCTGCGCCGTCTGGAGCTGGAGCGTGCCAGAAAGCAGCAGCTGCGTGTCCGCATCCCGGACGTGATCTCTGTGGGTGAACTGGCGACCCGTCTGAAAGTTACTGCGACCGAGGTCATCAAAAAGCTGATGATGCTGGGCGTTATGGCTACCATCAATGAGGAAATCGACTTCGACACCGCATCTCTGGTGGCAGAGGAACTGGGCGCAAAGGTAGAACACGAAGTGATCGTGACCATCGAAGACCGTCTGATCGACGAGGATGACGACGCGAGGATACCGAAGAGCGCTGCCCAGTTGTTGTAGTTATGGGTCACGTTGACCATGGTAAGACTTCTATCCTGGACCGCATCCGGAATGCACACGTTACCGCAGGCGAGGCTGGCGGCATCACACAGCATATCGGTGCATACCAGGTAAGATATGAGGGCAAGGACATCACATTCCTGGATACGCCGGGACACGAAGCGTTCACTGCCATGCGTGCAAGAGGTGCAAACATCACCGATATTGCCATCCTGGTCGTTGCCGCAGACGACGGCATCATGCCGCAGACCGTTGAGTCCATCAACCATGCAAAGGCTGCCGGCATCACTGTGATCGTTGCCATCAACAAGATGGATAAGGAAGGCGCAAACCCGGATCGTGTCAAGGAAGAACTGACCAAGTACGGCATGGTATGCGAAGAGTGGGGCGGCGACGTGATCTGCGTTCCGGTTTCTGCAAAGACCGGCGAGGGCATCGACGAACTGCTGGAGAACATCCTTCTGGTTGCAGAGACCAGCGAACTGAAAGCCAATCCGGATCGCCGTGCAAAGGGTACGGTTGTGGAGGCTCGTCTGGACAAGGGACGTGGCCCGATCGCAACTCTGCTGGTACAGAACGGCACACTCCACACCGGCGATGTCATTATCGCAGGCACTGCGGTAGGCCGTGTTCGTGTTATGACCAACGACAAGGGCAAGACCGTGCATACTGCCGGCCCATCCGTTCCGGTAGAGATCACCGGTCTGGCAGAAGTGCCGGAGGCAGGCGATGTATTCAATGCTGTTGAAGATGAGCGTCTGGCAAGAGAACTGGTTGAGCAGAGAAAGCACGAGGCAAAGCAGGCGAAGTTCAACGAATACCAGAAGGTAACGCTGGATAACCTGTTCAGCCAGATCGAGCAGGGCGAAATGAAGGAACTGTCTCTGATCGTAAAGGCAGACGTACAGGGTTCTGTTGAGGCAGTGACTCAGTCCCTGGAAAAGCTGTCCAATGAGGAAGTTCGTGTCCGTGTGATCCACGGCGCGTCGGCGGCATCAAGGAGAGCGACGTTATGCTGGCGAGTGCATCCAATGCGATCATCATCGGCTTTAACGTGCGTCCGGATCAGACCGCAGAAGAGATCGCAGCCCGGGATAAGGTAGATATCCGCACATACCGTGTCATCTATGATGCGATCGAAGAGATCGAGACCGCAATGAAGGGTATGCTGGCACCGAAATACCGTGAGGTCGTTATGGGACGCATCGAGGTGCGCCAGGTTTATAAGATCTCCAATGTCGGTGCAGTTGCCGGTGCTTATGTGCTCAGCGGCAAGGTCACCAGACAGTGCGAGATCCGTGTGGTTCGTGACGGCATCGTGATCGCTGAGGATAAGATGTCCAGCCTGAAACGGTTCAAGGATGATGCCAAGGAAGTCGGCGAAGGCTACGAGTGCGGTATCACCCTGGAGAAGTTCCGTGACTTCAAGGAAGGCGACATCTTCGAGGCGTTCATCATGGAAGAATACAGAGACTAATCCGATACAGACAGCACTTCGGAAGAGGATTCAGAGGATGTGCTGTTTATCGTTTACAGAAAGGAGCCGTACAGCATGGCAAACTTCAAAGCAAACCGCACCGAAGAGGATATCCTGCGGGAAATGACAGCGATTTTGCGGGAACTCAAAGATCCACGCATCGACCCGATGCTGACGGTGGTCCGTGCAGAGCTGTCCCGGGATCTTTCGGACTGCAAGATCTTCGTCTCCAGTCTTTCCGGCAAGGATGCCGCCAAGGAATCCTGCAAGGGACTGGACAGCGCCGCCGGCTATATCCGGCGTGAACTGCTGCACCGTCTGAAGATCCGCCGCAGCCCGGTGCTGCACTTTGTGGCAGATGATTCCATCGCACACAGCGCAGAGATCGACCGGATGCTGCACCAGATCCAGCCGGCAGTGGAAGACATCCCGGAGGATGACAGCACAGAAAAGGAGTGAACGTGATGCAGGAACTGACATTGGCAAAGACTGCCGCATGGCTCAAGGAATGCGAAGATGCGTATATTCTGATTCACCGCAGCCCGGACGGAGACTGCATCGGCGCCGGATATGCGCTGGCAGAGATGCTGCACCAGCTGGGCAAGCGTGCCGTGGTGCTGTGCAATGACGAGATCCCGAAGCGATATCAGTTTATGCTGCCGGAAGAGGACGGCACAGCGGCGCATTTTGAACCGCAGTGCATCATTGCCGTGGATGTGGCAGACGCCAAGCTGCTGGGCAGCAGCGTCCAGGAACACTACGGCAGCCGGGTAGACTTGTGCATCGATCATCATGTTTCCAACGTCCCTTATGCCAAGGCACGTCTCCTGGATGGTGCGGCATCGGCGGCGTGTGAGATCCTCTATCGGCTGAGCCGCATCCTTCCGGTGAAAATGACCGATCATATGGCGCTGTGCTGTATACCGGCATGGCGACAGACACCGGCTGTTTTCAGTATGACAATGCCGGTCCGGAAACCCACCGGGCTGTGGCTGCGCTGATGGAGATGTGTCCGGATGTGCGCTATGCGTGGATCAACCGGGAGATGTTTGCCGTGAAGAGTTTCGGCAGACTCCAGCTGGATAAGCTGCTTATCGACATATGGAGCGCTATCTGAATGACAAGTGCATCCTGATCTGCGTCTCCCAGGAGTTTCTGCGGAAGTTCCAGGTGGATGAGGCAGAGCTGGAGGCATCGCCGGATTTCCGCTCCAGGTCGAAGGCGCTGAGATCGGCATTACCATGAAGGAAAAAGAACCCGGCAAGTTTCGCATTTCCATGCGGTCGCGGATAAGGTCAATGTATCCGCCATCTGCCAGCGCCTGGGCGGCGGCGGTCATGTGAAGGCTGCCGGATGCCAGTCTGCGGCACCGCTGACGAAGTGCGCAACATCCTGCTGGATGCAGTGCAAAAAGAATGGAGCAACGCATGAATCTGGACACAGTGCAGGGTGTACTCTGCATGAATAAGCCCACGGAATTCACCTCCTTTGACGTGATCGGCAAGCTGCGTGGTATTCTGCATATGCGGCGGCTGGGACACACGGGGACGCTGGATCCGATGGCGACCGGTGTGCTGCCGGTGCTGGTGGGAAAGGCAACACGTGCCTGCGATATCCTGCCGGATCAGACCAAGTCGTATCGTGCGGCGGTACAGTTCGGCTGGGAGACCGACACCGAAGATGTGTGGGGAATCCGGACAGCGGCGTATCCGGAGATGCACGTGACAAAGGAAATGCTGGACGAAGTAATTCCCCGGTTTCTGGGAGAGATCCAGCAGATCCCGCCCATGTATTCGGCGGTCTCCGTCGAGGGAAAGCGGCTCTATGAGCTGGCACGAAAGGGTGTCGTGATCGACCGCCCGGCGAGGACGGTGCAGGTGGATGACATCACCCTGGAAGAATGGGACGAGGAAAAGCAGACGGCGGTGCTGTCGGTGACCTGCGGCAAGGGAACGTATATCCGTACCCTGCTGTCGGATATCGGCAGGGCGCTGGGCGGCGGCGCTGTGATGACGGCGCTCTGCCGGACGATGGCGCATGGTTTCACACTGGAACAGTGCTATACGTTTGAGCAGGTGACAGAGTTCTGCCGGATGGGAACACTGGCAGAGCATCTGATCCCCACCGACCGGCTGTTTGCGGCGCTGCCGGCACTGCATCTGACAGAACAGCAGACCGCTCTTTACGGCAACGGCGTGAAACTGGCGCTGAGCCGTGTGGAGGGCATCCTGCCGGATCAGGAACAATACCGGGTCTACGGCGCAGACGGCTGCTTTTTCGGCACGGCGCAGACCGACCGGAAAAGCGACGAACTGCGTGTGGGAAAGAATATGAAGTAGAAAGGCGGAAACGGGCTTGGAAAAGCTGAGGCGCATCACTGCACCGCTGGCACAGGAAAGTGCCGTGGCGCTGGGATTTTTTGACGGTGTTCATCTGGGACACCGTGCTGTGCTGGGTGCTGCGGCACAATGTGCGGCGGCGCAGGGGCTGATGGCGTGTGCATTCACCTTTGCGGCAGATTCCGTCCCGGTCAAGCAGGGCGTGCCGCTGACCTACCTCTATACTGATGCCCAGAAAGCGGAACTGATGCAGGACTGCGGCATCCACGGCGTATACTGCCCGGCGTTTTCGGAACTCTGCGCCCTGGACGGCGAATCGTTCTGCCGGCAGGTGCTGGTGGAGCTGCTCCACGCCAGAGAGGTGTTCTGCGGCGGCGATTTTCGGTTTGGCGCAAAGGCGGCGTGGAATATCGACAGCTGCGGGAATTCGGCAGGCAGATGGGCTTTGCCGTGCATCAGATCGACCCGGTGTTTTGCGGCGGCGAGAAATTTCGTCTACGGCGATCCGTGATGCGATCCGTCGGGGCGAGCCGGAGACCGCAGCCGGAATGCTGGGGACGGCGTACCGCATCAGCGGCAGCGTTGTCCACGGGGCAGCGCTGGGACGCACCAGGGCAGTCCCCACCATCAATATTCCCTTTGCACCGGGACAGCTTGTCCCAGGTACGGGGTTTATGTTTCCCGGACGCACACGCCCCAGGGCAGTTTTGATTCCATCACCGATGTGGGCGTAAAGCTACGGTGGCAGATGCCCAGGCACCGGCGGCGGAGACATTTCTGCTGGATTTTTCCGGTGATCTGTACGAACAGCCCTGCCGGGTGGAGCTGCTGCATTTTCTGCGTGACGAACGAAAGTTTCCGGATGTGGAAAGCCTGTACGGGCGATCGCACGGGATCAGGAGCAGTGCCGGGAATGGCTGAAGAATCATAAAAACCTATAAGAGCAGACAACTCTTTTCTGAATAGAGACAGCGGTGCTGTCAAGACAAAAATGCGAAAGGAAGTTCAAAGCAATGAACAAGCGAGTAAGAACCAGATTTGCGCCCAGTCCGACGGGCTATATGCACATCGGCAATCTGCGGACGGCACTGTATGCCTATCTGATTGCCAAGAAACAGGACGGCGATTTTATTCTGCGAATTGAGGATACCGACCAGGAGCGCTATGTGGAAGGCGCAGTTGACGTGATCTACGACACCCTGCGTGTTGCCGGTCTGAATTGGGACGAAGGCCCGGACATCGGCGGTCCGGTTGGTCCGTATGTGCAGTCTGAGCGCATGGGAATGTTCAAGTCCTATGCGGAAGAACTGGTCAAGAGCGGCCACGCATACTACTGTTTCTGTGACAAGGAGCGTCTGGACGAAGTGCGCAAGATCCAGGAGCATCGCACATTGCACCGATGTACGACCGCCACTGCCGTAACCTGTCTCCGGAAGAGGTACAGGCAAAGCTGGACGCAGGCGTGCCGTATGTCATCCGCCAGAAGATGCCGCTGGACGGCACGACGACCTTCCACGATGACATCTATGGCGATGTTACCGTAGAAAACAGCACCCTGGACGACCAGATTCTCATCAAGACAGACGGAATGCCCACCTACAACTTTGCCAACGTAGTAGACGACCATCTGATGGGCATTACACACGTGGTACGAGGCAACGAGTATCTGTCCTCTGCACCGAAGTACAACCTGCTGTATCAGGCATTCGGCTGGGATGTGCCGGAATATGTACACTGCGCACCGGTCATGAAGGACAAGACCCACAAGCTGTCCAAGCGAAACGGCGACGCATCCTTCCAGGATCTGATGGCAAAGGGCTATCTGCCCCAGGCGGTCATCAACTTTATCGCACTGCTGGGATGGGCGCCGTCCGGCGAGTATAACGAGCAGGAGATCTTCTCCATGGACGAGCTGAAAAAGGCGTTCGAGATCAGCGGCATCAGCAAGTCGCCGGCGATCTTTGACGACAAAAAACTCCGTGCTATCAACGGCGCTTATGTACACAAGATGGATCCGGCAGAGTTCGCCAAGGCAGCTGAGCCGTATATCCGTGAGACCGTAAAGCGCACGGATATCGACATGGCACTGCTGTGCAGCGTTCTGCAGAACCGTACCGAAGTGTTTTCGGATATTCCGGAGCAGGTAGACTTCATTGACGCAATGCCGGAGTATGATCTGGAGATGTACCGTCACAAGAAGATGAAGACCACGCCGGAGACTGCACTGGATGCACTGAAGGAGACGCTGCCAGTGCTGGAAGGCGTAAGCGAGTGGGATGTGGAGCATATCCACGAGGCACTGTTCGCAAAGATCGCAGATCTGGGCGTAAAGAACGGCTGGATGCTGTGGCCGCTGCGTACCGCCGTTTCCGGCAAGCAGTTTACACCGGGCGGCGGCGTAGAACTGTGTGCGATCCTGGGCAAGGAGGACACACTGGCTCGTATCCGCAAGGCAATTGATGCGCTCTCCGCATAAGATTGCCATCTTTCGTAAGACTATCACGTCATTATCACAATTGGATGATAAACTATAGCTAGTTTTTGTGTGCCGGAGCGCCGGGGATTTTCCGTTTCGGAGAGACCGCAGGCTCGGCATACAGCAGAAGGAGGCAATCACAGGGATGATTGAAGTCAAACATCTGACGAAACAATACGGGGACAAGCTGGCGGTCAACGACATCAGCTTTACCGTAGAGGACGGTGAGATCCTGGGACTTCTGGGACCGAACGGCGCCGGAAAGTCCACCACCATGAATATGCTCACCGGCTATATCAGCTCCACATCCGGACAGGCACTGATTAACGGCATCGACATTCTGGAAGATCCGATCAAGGCAAAGGCACAGATCGGCTATCTGCCGGAGCTGCCGCCGCTGTACCTGGATATGACCGTCATGGGCTATCTGAACTTTGTCTATGACTTGAAAAAGTGCAAGCTGCCACGGCGCTCGCATTTGAAGGACGTCTGCAATCTCTGCCGGATCAGCGACGTTTCCGGCAGAGTCATCAAGCACCTGTCTAAAGGTTACCGGCAGCGTGTGGGTCTGGCACAGGCGCTCATCAACAATCCGCCGATTCTGATCCTGGACGAACCTACCGTTGGTCTCGACCCGAAACAGATCATCGAGATCCGTACCCTGGTGAAAAAGCTGGGCAAAAAGCACACCGTGATCCTGTCGTCTCACATTCTGACCGAGGTGCAGGAAGTCTGCGATCGTGTGGTCATCATCAACCATGGTCAGATCGCTGCGAATGACACCATTGACAACCTGTCCAAGCAGTTTCCGGTGTCAATCGTCTGGTGGTTCGCATCAACGGACCGAAAACGAGGTTCTGCAGGCGATTCGTGGGCTAGAAGATGTCACCAAGGTGCGTGCCGACATGGAACGGGAACCGGGCATCTTCGAATTCGAGATCGAGGCAAAGCCGGACGCAGACATTCGCCCGGCGCTGAACCAGATGGTCGAGTCCCACGGATGGTACATTTATAAGATGGATCTGGGCGTAATGACGCTGGAGGATGCGTTCCTGAAGATCACTATGGGCGAGGGCGTAAAGCTGTCCACCGATAAAAAAGAAGTGAACCCGGCAGCAGCATCTGCACCGGAGAAAACAGAAACACCGCAGCAGGCAACTGCACCGGCAGAAACGGAAGAACCGGCTGAACCGGAAACCGAACAGCCGGCAGAGACAAAAGAAGGAGGCGAGGCGTAATGGGTGCCATTTATCGGCGTGAGATCGGGGCGTTTTTCACCTCCAGCATTGCCTATGTATTTCTGGCAGTGTTCTATCTGGCAGCAGGCTACTTCTTCTTTGGCTCATCCCTGGCGATGTCTACCACAGATATGTCCAACCTGTTCACCAGTCTGTTCTTTATCGTAACCATTCTGATTCCGGTACTGACCATGCGCTTGTTCAGTGAGGAAAAGAAACAGAAAACCGAGCAGGGGCTGCTGACTGCACCAGTGTCCATCGGCGGCATCGTCATGGGCAAGTATCTGGCAGCGCTCACCCTGTACACCATTGGCCTGGCGATCATCTTCGTCTATGCGCTGATCCTGAGCTTTTTCGGGGCAGTGGCATGGGGTATCGTGATCTCCAACATTCTGGCGCTGTTCCTGCTGGGCGCAGCATTTATCGCAGTGACCCTGTTCATCTCGTCTCTGACGGAAAACCAGGTCGTTGCTGCGGTGGTAGGCATGATCGTTCTGCTGGCGCTGGCACTGATCGACGTGGTGGCTCGTTATGCAGAGAGCGTTCCGGTAGTTCCCACAGTGCTGAATGCGCTGTCGTTCTATACCAGATATTATGATTTTACTGCGGGTCTGTTTGATCCGGCCAGTGTGCTGTTTTATGTCAGCACGGCAGTGATCTTTAATTTCTTTACTGTACGTGTGTTCGAAAAACGGCGCTGGAGCTGAGAGGAGGACATCACCCATGGAAAATCAGAAAAAGGAAAAAACAACCGAGGCTTCTCTGGAAAAACAGCAGAAAAAGCTGAAAAACCGGAAAAAGCTGAAATACGGCGGTCTGGCGACTGCCATTACCGTGATCTTTGTTGCAGTTGTCGTATTGGTCAACGTGGTCGTTACCCAGCTGGATAAGCGTTTTCCGAACGCAAAGTTGGATCTCACTACCGCAAACCTGTATGAGATCAGCGACGAGACACTGGACTACATCCGCAACCTGGATAAGGATGTAGATGTTGCCATCTCTTCCGATGAGGCGACATTTACCTCTGACAAATACAACAAGATGATCGCTGAAACACTGTCCAAGTACCAGGGCTATTCTGACCGCATCAATGTCACCTATTTTGACACCACCAAGGATCCGGATGTGCTGTCCAAGTACCAGGAACTGTACGGCGGTTCGATCCAGTCCGGACAGGTCATCATCAACAGCGGCAAGCGTATCAAGGTGTACAACACCCAGACCGATATGTTTGAAGTCGATCAGCAGAAGTATCAGTACTATCAGTACGGTATGGCAAGTTTCTCCGACTGCATAACCGCATTCAAGGGCGAGCAGACGCTGACCTCCGGTATCATGAATGTGACCGACTCCAACCCCAAGACCGTGGGCATTCTGGCAACCAGCAACGGCTCTCCCATCTTCGCACAGACCAGTTCCAGTGCAGACCCCAACACCTACGCATTTTATGCCATGGAAAATCTGCTGGACGAAAACGGCTATGATGTCAAGCGTCTGGACATGATGACCGATGAGCTGGACACTGCAACCTACGATATCCTGATCCTGCCGGCGCCGAAAACCGACCTGACCATGGATTCCATCCAGAAGCTCCAGGACTTCATGTATAATGACGGCAACCTGGGCAAGCAGCTGGTCTATATCGCAGACTACACCCAGTCATCCACCCCGAATCTGGACGCTTTCCTGAAAGAGTGGAACGTACAGGTGGATTACAGTTCTGTCATTGACGAGAATAACAGTTCCAACCAGCAGGTAAACATCCTGCTGTCCCAGAACAGCAACAGTAGCTTTGTTGCCCCGGTCGTAACTGTAACGGACGACGAGGACTATAACGGACATCTGGCAAATACCAGTCTGCCTATCGTTGCACCGATGGCACGTTCCATCCAGACACTGACCGCAAACAACGGCAGAACCGTAACATCCCTGCTGACCTCCTCGGAGACCTCTTACTGCTATCCGCTTTCGCCCAAGACTTATAACACCGACGGCACAGACGGCACTGCGGCAGACGGTGAGACCCAGGCGGCAACAGAGGCAGCGACTGAGGCTGCAGCAGAGAACACCACTACCACAACTTCGTTTGACAAGGACGCAGCACCCCACGGTGCAAACACCGTCATGGCGCTGTGCCGTGACCAGCAGTCCACCGGCGATTCGTTCATCGAGAGCGATGTGATCGTGCTGGGTTCTATGTCCATGCTGGACGCTAACCTGGTGCAGAACTCTTCGTATAACAACGCAGAATATTTCGTCGGCCTGCTGAACTCTGTTTGCGGCAAGGAAGACAGCATCGTTGTGGCATCCAAGGATCTGACACAGACTTCCATCACGCAACAGCAACACAGCTGAAAGTGATCCGTCTGGTTGTCGTATTCCTGATCCCGCTGACTGTTGTAGTTGCCGGCGTGATCGTGGCAGTCCGCAGACGTTATCGTTAACCGAAAGGATGGAGCATCATGCGTAAAAAAACGCTGGGAATCATCGGCGGCGTCGTATTGGTGGCAGCACTGGAACGGCATCGTTTTTCCTGCTGAAAAATCCGCCGGCAGAGGAGTCGTCCTCTTCCGCAGTATCCGACGAGGACAGCAGCGAGAGCATTTCGCTGACCTCAGAGGATCCCAACGATGTCACCTCAATTGATATTACAAATACTTCCGGAAGTTTTGAGGTTGTCCGCACCGCAGAGGGCAGCGGCACCGGAGATGACCATGCGGCGTATGCCGTTTCCGGCTGGAAGATCTTCCCATGGACACATCCACCTGTGGACGCTGTCCAACAACACCGCATCTATGGACACCACCGGCGTTGTGGAGGAAAACTGTTCCGATCTGGCGAAGTTCGGGCTGGACGATGCGAGCGACCGCAGTGACCCTGCACTTCGCCGACGGCAGCGACTACAGTTTCCGTGTGGGCAATGCGGCGGCAAATACGGAAAACACCTATCTTGCGCCGGCGGACAAAGACACTGTCTATACGGTAAAAACTTCCCTGGTGGCGAATTTTAGCAAGAGCGCCGAGGACTTCCTGTCCAAAACCATGCTGGAAGCGCCGGCAGATACCAACGATTATCCCATTGTCAACAAGCTGACCATAGACCGCAAGGACATGGACTATACCCTGGAACTGGACTACGACGAGGCAGCCGCAGACGATACATCCATGGGCGGCATGGTGGCAAGCCACGAGATGGTTTCGCCGGTGCCGGCATATCTGAGCGTAGACCGTTCCACTCCGGTGGTGACGGGAATGTTCGGACTCAAGGCGGAAAAGGTAGCTGTACCGCATCCCTCTGCGGAGGATATCGCCAAGGCAGGGCTGGACGACCCGTTCGGCACGGCAACTATGGCGTGCGAGGACAACAACACCTATGTACTGACATTCGGCGAACGCTTTACCGAAAAGGATGAGGAGAGCGGCACAGAGACCGCATACTACTACGCAATGCTGAGCGGCGTGGATGCGATCTACCAGGTAACGGAAGAAAACATGGTCTGGGCGACAACAACGCCCACCGACATTGCCTCCAAGCTGGTTTTCGGCACTTACGTCTGGGATGTAGGTGAGCTGAGCGTGAGCGTGGGCGAGGAGAAGTTCCAGTTCAATGTTGTGGGCAGCGATAAGGATACCGCTGTGGTAACGCTGAACGGCGACAGCACCGAGTCCGACCGCTACCGTCAGTTCTACTCGTTCCTGCTGAACACCACGGCAGAGACCGTCAAGCTGGACAGCACGCCGAGCGGCGATATGCTGGCGGAGATCAGCCTCAAGACTCAGGACGGCACATTCGAACGGGATCTGCAGTTCTATGCCATCGACGATTTCACCTGTCTCATCACCGTGGACGGAAAGTCGGCGTATACCTGCCGGAAGAGCTATCTGGATACCCTGCTGAACAATATGAAGATCTACAGCGACACAAGCAAAGAATTTACGACAAACTGGAGTTAAGGAAACATTGGTTTCATCCGTGTTGCCTTGACCGTTCTGGAGAGATCCGGGACGCTGCCGGAGAAAGGAAGGAACAGCAATGAATCAGGAATTTTTTATGTATCGTGGATATCCGCTGGTACGCAAGGGAAATGAAATCTATTACGGGTATATGTCAGAGCCATTCGTGGTAATGATGCAGATCGTGCATCAGCAGGAAGTCAACGGGCTGAAGGTTGCAGATAAGATTCGTGTCTATCAAATGGCAACCAAGGAACCGGATCCTGTGAAGGCGATCACCAAGACTTCCGACCGACCGAATCTGTATGAGGCGGTAGATCTGGCAACGTCTGGCTGAAACGTGCCGAAAAGGACGTAGCAGCAAAGTAAAGGCAAAATAAATCCGATTTGCTTTCAAAAGAGCATCTCTGCACGGGAGTGATCCTGTGGGAGATGTTCTTTTTTAGCCTCCCTTTTTCAAAAATAGCTCCCTTGAAAAGGCGCCCGTAGGGTGTGCCTTGTGCTGAGCTGGCAGCCGTAGCTGACTGAGGGATTTTGTGTAA
>ENA-OQEX01000571-OQEX01000571.1-human-gut-metagenome-genome-assembly--contig:-NODE-571-length-18736-cov-2.881509_pt1 | contig 18736 bp, 19 predicted proteins | sample MGYA00242802_ERZ504649 | MGnify/ENA primary metagenome ERZ504649 (study PRJEB26092, sample SAMD00036194) | human gut metagenome | host: Homo sapiens | study: EMG produced TPA metagenomics assembly of...
TAAACATTCTATTGGGAACCAGCAGTCGTTGGTAAACGACAGGTACATTCTGTCATTGAGGATAGTGATGGAGATTTGTGGTTTGGAACCAGTAACGGAATCAGCCTTTATAACAGACAAACTAAAAAGTGGCACTCGTTTTTAAGCTCTACTGATCATCATTTGAAGGATAAAAATCATATTTTCATTACTTTATGTGAGGTTTCTCCTGGAATAATATGGGCGGGGGGATATACCTCCGGTTTGTATAAAATTAATAAAGAGAGTTTGTCTGTAGAATATTTCTCTCCTTTTTTGCTTACTTCTATAAATATGCAGCCGGATAAATATATTCGTGGTATGATAAAGGATTCGCAGGGATATATATGGTCGGGAGGATTCTATAATTTGAAGTGCTTTGATCTAAAGGATAATAGTGTCCGTTTGTATCCGGGGGTAAGCTCGATAACCGCTATTGCGGAAAAAGATAGTCGCCACATGTGGATTGGTACAGTTGCAGGGCTTTATCTGCTGGATAGAGATTCCGGCGATTATCAATATATCGCAATGCCTGTAGAGTCTAGCTATATCAATACACTGTATCAGTCGGCTGATGGGTTGTTATATATAGGAACGAATGGTTCGGGAGTACTGACTTATGATCATCGTAATAAAAATTTTGTACATTATTATACAGGTAATTGTGCATTGGTTTCTAATAATATATATACCATTTTACCTGAAATGGATGGATGTATCATTATGAGTACGGAGGATGGAATTACTAGTTTTCAGATAAAAGATAAAACTTTTCACAATCGGACCAGCGAGCAGGGACTTTTGTCGGCATGTTTTAATCCGTCTTCCGGTACATTATGCAGGAATGGAGGTTTTGTTCTGGGGAGTACGATGGTGCTGTTGAATTTCCGGAAAATTGAGATTCCCTACTTATGCTTACAAAAAAATGATATTAAGCGATTTTCAGATATCTTATCAGCCGGTTTATCCTGGAGATGAAGATTCTCCATTGGAAAAAGATATAAATGAAACGCAGGTCTTAAAGCTGAATTATGATCAGAATACTTTTTCTTTGGTATTATCTTCTATTAATTATGATTATCCCTCTAATGTGTTGTTTTCATGGAAATTGGATGGATTTTACAATGAATGGAGCCAGCCGGGAACTTCTAATCTCATACGTTATACAAGTTTGGATCCCGGTAAATACACGTTGCGCATCCGGGCTGTTTCCAAAGAGGAACAACAATTGGTTTTTGAAGAACGTGTACTGACAATTATGATAGCCCGTCCTTTGTGGTTGAGTTTTGGGCTATATTAGGGTATGTGATTCTTGCGTTATCCCTATTTGTTATTATTTATCGTGTCTTGAATCTAAAGAAGCAAAAAAAAATATCAGATGAGAAAACTCGCTTTTTATCAATACGGCTCATGATATCCGTACACCGCTTACATTGATAAAAGCCCCTTTGGAGGAATTGTTTGAGAAAGAAAGTTTTAGTGACCGTGGAAAGAAAAGGATGAAGATTGCCTTAAGGAATGTAGATGTACTGTTGCGGCTGACTACTAATTTGATAAATTTTGAACGGACGGATGTTTATTCTTCTGAGTTGTTTATTGCTCAATATGACTTGAAATCTTATTTACAGGATGTTTGTGATACTTTCCGTTCTTATGCTGCTTTTAAACATTTGGATTTTACCTGCGACTGTAATGTGGAGGAAGGACTGGAAGTATGGTTTGATAAAGAGAAGATGGATTCTATTTTGAAAAATCTGATCTCGAATGCGATGAAATATACACCTGAATATGGTATGGTTCGTGTTTCGGTGCAGGAGAATAAGGATACTTGGAAACTGGAAGTGAAAGATACAGGTATCGGAATATCATCTAAAGAACATAATAAATTGTTCAAGATGCATTTTCGTGGAGTAAACGCTATTAATTCGAAAATCACAGGGAGTGGCATCGGGCTCATGCTGACACGAAAACTGATACGTCTGCACGGTGGTGAAATAGAGGTAAAAAGTGTGGAACATCAGGGTACTACTATAAAGGTAACTTTTTTAAAGGGGCGGGAACATTTGCGTAAATGTATTCAGATTGAGCCTGAACGGGAAATGAAGAAAGGAAGGATGGATGAGATTGCGGTTGCAGATCATTCTGGGAAATCTTCTGAAATTGTTGATAATGGTGCTTACCACGCATTTTAGTAGTGGAAGATAATGATGAATTGCGGACTTACCTGATAGATTCTCTTTCGGATATATATAATGTGCAGGCTTGTTGTAATGGAAAAGAAGCATGCATCATTGTGAAGGAGTTTTGGCCGGAACTTATCTTGTCGGATATTATGATGCCCGAAATGGGAGGGGATGAATTGTGTGTGACTATAAAAGGTGATATAGAAACGTCTCATATTCCATTTTGTTGTTAACGGCGTTGGGGGACGAACGGAATATTCTGGAAGGGTTGAAAGTAGGGGCGGACGATTATATTACCAAACCTTTTAATTTGAAAATCCTGAGAGCGAGAATTGCTAATCTGCTTGCAAATAGAGCATTGCTGCGCGAAAAATATGGCTCTTTGAATATGGCCGCAGAAATATTGGAAGAGCCGGTAGGAAAAAATTGTTTAAATGCCCTTGATTGGAAATTTATATCGGGGGTGCGTAAAAACGTGGAGGATAATTTGGATGACCCTGATTTTACTGTAGATTCGCTTTGTTCATTGCAAAACATGAGTCGCTCCAGTTTTTATAATAAATTGAAAGCATTGACAGGACAGGCGCCGGCAGATATATCCGGCTGATACGCTTAAACCGTGCGGCGGAATTGTTGAAAGAGGGTGGAAGTCCGTATCAGAAGTGGCAGAAATGACTGGCTTTTGTGATGGTAAATATTTCCGTGAAGTATTCAAGAAACATTTTAAAGTGAGTCCAAGTAGATATGGAAAAGAAGAACCTCTCAGAGTGGATGCTGAATAGGAATATGATTATCAGATAGGGAGGAGTTGTAATATTTGGTCTTTTCTTTATCATAATTGTTTTTTAGACAATAAAATGCCTCTGTCTTTTCGTTTGTATGGTTAATAGAATTATATTTGTACATTATACAATATCTATTGACCATGAAAACTTATTCATTATTAGCAGGCATTTTATTGTCTTTTTCGTTATCTATTCAGGCGGGTGATCTGAAATTGTGGTATAAGCAACCTGCCGGAACGTGGGTGGAAGCGCTTCGGTCGGCAATTCCCGGATGGGAGCGATGGTATATGGCGGAACGGCCCGTGAAGAACTTCAACTAAACGATGAAACCATGTGGGGAGGCAGTCCTTACCGGAATGACAGGTCGGAAGCATTGAAAAGTCTGCCCCAAGTGCGTGAACTGATTTTGCCGGAAAAAACATGGAGCTCAAAACTTGATTCAAGATAATTTTTATGCCGGGAAACATGGTATGCCCTATCAGACAATCGGCAGTTTGATTATAGAAACTCCCGGACATGAAAAGGTAACCGATTATTATCGTGATCTGGATTTGGAACGTGCGGTGGCTACTACTCGCTATAAAGTGGATGGCGTGACTTTTCAACGTGAAGTTTTTGCATCATTTCCTGATAAGGTGATAGTGGTCCGTTTGACAGCAGACCGGCCGGGGAAACTGAATTTTAAGGTCGGATATGTGTCGCCATTGGAACATAAAGTCAGCAGGAAAGGAAAAAAATTGGTTCTGACTGGAAAGGGTAGGGATCATGAGGGAGTGAAAGGATTGATTCGTATGGAAACACAGACGCAGGCTGATGTGGATGGGGGTAAGGTGAAAATTGATGACCAAAACATTACAGTGGAAGGAGCGGACAGTGTTACTCTGTATGTTTCATCGGGTACGAATTTTATTAATTATCATGATATAAGTGGCAATGAGAGTAAAAAAGCGTCTGGATATCTTTCTCTGGCATTGGGACGCCCTTATAGTCAGGTTTTACAGGAGCATATAGCTCTTTATAAAGAGCAGTTTGACCGTGTAAGATTGGATTTGGGAACCAGTGAGCGGGCTAAGCTGGAAACTGTCAAACGCATCGAACTGTTCAATGAGGGTAAGGATGTTTCTTTGGCGGTGTTGCTTTTTCAGTATGGACGTTATTTGCTTATTTCCTCCTCCCAGCCGGGAGGTCAGCCTGCCAATTTGCAAGGTATATGGAATAATAAACTGGCTGCTCCATGGGATGGAAAATATACCATCAATATTAATACGGAAATGAATTATTGGCCGGCTGAAGTGACCAATCTGAGTGAAACACACCAGCCTTGTTCGAAATGGTGAAAGAATTATCAGTTACCGGCAGGGAAACGGCACGGACTATGTATGGATGCAACGGATGGGTGGCTCATCACAATACAGATATATGGCGTGCCACCGGTCCGGTGGATAAAGCGTTTTATGGTACATGGCCCATGGGAGGTGCTTGGTTGACTACCCACTTGTGGCAGCATTATTTATATAGTGGGGACAAGCTGTTTCTTTCCGAAGCCTATCCGGCATTAAAAGGAGCTGCTGATTTTTATCTTGATTATTTAATTGAACATCCTGAATACGGTTGGATGGTGACTGCTCCGTCCATGTCTCCGGAACATGGACCTTCGGGAGAGGATACTAAAAAAGCTTCAACGATTGTAGCAGGTTGTACTATGGATAATCAGATAATTTTCGATGTGCTTAGCAATGCATTGCATGCATCAAGAATTCTGAAAATGTCCGCTTCTTATCAAGATTCTTTGCGGTCTATGTTAAATCGTCTGGCCCCGATGCAGATCGGGAAATACAATCAGTTACAAGAATGGCTGGAAGATTTAGATAATCCGAATGACAAGCATCGCCATATTTCTCATGTATATGGATTGTTCCCTAGTAATCAGATATCTCCTTACACTCATCCTTTACTTTTCCAGGCAGCTAAAAATACGTTGTTACAGCGTGGCGACGAAGCTACCGGTTGGTCCATTGGCTGGAAAGTTAATCTGTGGGCCCGTTTGCTGGACGGTAATCATGCGTTCCGGATTATTAATAATATGTTGAAGCTGCTGCCTGGAGATGAAGTGAAAGAAGCTTATCCGCAAGGACGGACTTATCCTAATCTGTTTGATGCTCATCCGCCTTTCCAGATTGACGGCAACTTTGGCTATACTGCCGGTGTGGCTGAAATGTTGTTGCAGAGCCATGACGGAGCTGTACATTTGCTTCCGGCTCTTCCGGATGCTTGGGCCACAGGAAGTGTGCAAGGACTAGTTGCCCGTGGAGGATTTGTGGTGGATATGAACTGGAATGGCGTGCAGCTGGATAAAGCGAAGATTCATTCCCGTTTGGGAGGTAATTTACGTTTACGTTCGTATGTTCCTTTGCGTGGGGTTGGATTAAAAGAGGCAAAAGGTAAGAACCCGAATGAATATTATATGCAGGCAGAGATCAAAGAGCCTTTGATTTCCAAGGAGATAAACCCGCAATACCCTGCTTTGTATAAGTGTATGAATATGACTTGATGACAGAACAGGGACAAGATTATATAGTGGAGCGTGGGTTATAATACATGAAGATGCCCAAAGTGATTTTTGTATTATTTCACTTTGGGCACTTTTGTAAATGGAAGTGTCATTGTGTAGTTATCAGATGGCTTCCTCCTTTTCCAATTCTAATGCTCTGGGAAAAATGATATTGTTTTCCAGGTGGATATGTTCATGTAATGCCTCTTCAAATTGTTTCAATTGTTGTAAAACCAAGCGGAAGCTGGCACAAGCATCTTCAGGGGCGGTGAATCCATTGGTTAATGAAGAGATTTTTTCAAAACGTTCTCCTTCGTGATTATGTTCATCTTCCATCACTTCGATGGGATATAGAATGGTGCCGCAATGGAATTTAGCTACTTTCAAACCTTCCTCTTTGGCTTGGAACATTTCATAAACATAAGGAAATAATACATTCTCTTCTTTTGATAAATGATTTTCCAAATCAAGAAGCGAGTCGCGGAACAGTGCTTGGACTTGCAATAACTCTGGATGATTCTTTGAATGCGCTTCGGTTACTTTGGCTAATAATGCTTCTATTTGCGGACCTTTGGCACGGATTCCCCGATGGTGTATTTTCAATACGTAGTCTATTAATAAATCGATGGGCCATCCGGCAAAGTCAGGAGCATTACTAACCGTATTCTCTTGTAATTCATTTAATTCACGTGCTACTGCTTCGGGATCAATACCGCGGTTCCGGCAGGCTTCTGCAAACGGAGTATTGCCATGGCAGCAAAAATCAATATGGTAACGGGAGAATACTTTGGTTGTATCAAAGTTGCCGGCTACAATTTGTCCGACTGTACATGAATTGTAATTTTTCTGTTTCATAATTATTCCGTTTATTCGTTCATTAATCCTAATTTTTTCATATCACTTTCTACTGTACCGATACCGCTTACTCCAAAGTTCTCGACTAGTACTTTCGTCACGTTGGGCGAGAGGAATGCGGGTAAGGTGGGACCGAGATGAATCTCTTTTATTCCCAAACTGAGTAATGCCAGCAATACGATTACCGCTTTCTGTTCATACCAGGCGATATTGTAAACAATGGGCAGTTCATTGATGTCATGTAGCCCGAATACTTCCTTCAGTTTGAGGGCGATGACTGCCAATGAATAGCTATCGTTACATTGTCCTGCATCTAAAACACGCGGAATGCCATTAATGTCACCTAACCCTAGTTTGTTATAACGATATTTAGCACATCCCGCAGTCAAAATGACTGTGTCTTTGGGAAGCATCTCGGCAAAAGTGGTGTAGTAATCACGACTGCGCATACGCCCGTCACAACCTGCCATGACGATGAACTTACGGATAGCTCCGCTCTTTACCGCTTCTACTACCTTGTCTGCTAGTTGAAATACCTGATTATGGGCAAAACCACCCATGATTTCTCCATGTTCTATTTCTGTCGGTGCGGCACATTGTTTGGCTGTTTCTATTATTTCAGTATAGTCCTTATGTCCTTTCTCATCTGCTGTAATATGCTTGCAACCGGGATATCCGGTAGAATTAGTGGTAAACATGCGTTCTTTATAAGTGGCATTGGGCAGAGGAGGAACGATGCAGTTGGTTGTGAACAGGATAGGACCATTGAACGAGGTAAACTCCTCCCGTTGTTTCCACCAGGCATTTCCATAGTTTCCTACAAAATGTGTATATTTTTTAAATGCCGGATAGTAATGTGCAGGAAGCATTTCACCGTGAGTATATACGTCCACGCCGCTATCCTTGGTTTGTTCCAACAATTCTTCCAGATCATGCAGGTCATGTCCGCTTATCAGAATACCGGGTCGGGTACCAGTTCCGATATTTACACGGGTAATTTCTGGATTGCCATAACTGGAAGTATTTGCTTTGTCGAGCAAAGCCATTGTTCGAACGCCTATTTCACCTGTTCTCAGTGCTAATACAGTCAGTTCATCTGCCGATAAAGATTTTGTTGTAATTTGTGCGATGGTGTTCTGCATGAAACGATGAATACTTTCGTCATTATGTCCTAACCTCATGGCATGTTCCAGATAAGCAGCCATTCCCTTTAGACCATACATAATCAGTTCTTTTAAAGAGCGTAGGTCCTCGTTTTTTTCACGCAAAACTCCGACTGTTGCGGCTTTTGCATCATATTCATCGTGACTGCCTTTCCAATTTAACTCATCGGCTTCCGGCAGAGGAATATCCTTGGCAAAAGCTTGATGTTTAAGGTCATTACGTATTACTAATCCTTTGTCAATGCGTTTCATAATGCTTTCGTCGTCGAAATTGGCATTGGTAATGGTACAGAATAAGGCGTCTACAATAAAATTGTCCACATCTTTTTTAACGGGGAGGGAATGTTGGCGCAATTGATCTGCCACAACAGAAATTCCTCGTACTACAAAAAGCAATAAATCCATAGTACGTGCTGTAGTTGCATTTTTTCCACAAACACCTTTTAAGGTGCAACCGAAACCTTTGGCTGTTTCCTGACATTGGAAACAAAACATGTTATTCTCCATATCTTTTCTCATTTTAATGATTTCTATTACTTTTGTGCAAAAGTACATGGTTTTCGTCTTTTAAGTTGTACCATATGTTACAGCGGATACAAATAACAGTTAAAAGAAAGTAGGATGGAACTGACAGGATTATTGCAGATAGCTCCTTTTCAGGGAATGAAAGAAGAAGAATTGGTTGCTTTACTATTCGGACTTCCGAATAGTTTGAAACACTTTGAACCGGGTGATATCATTGCCCGGCAAGGTGACTTATGTAAAGGGTTGTACATTCTTGCATCGGGAAGGGTACGGGCGGGAATGATAAATGATGAAGGGAAAGAACTGACGGTAGAAGAAATTGGAGCTCCTAACTTGCTGGCCTCGGCTTTTATTTTTGCCACTGAAAATCGTTTTCCCGTTAATGTAGAAGCAATAGGACTTTGTGAGGTTTTTATAATAGGTAAAGAACGATTTTTAGAATTTATGCGTTTGCATCCATTGATGATGCAGAATTTTTGAAGGATATTTCGGACAGGAGTGTCTTTTTAAGCAGGAAATTGAATGAGTTTGCTTTGTTGAATTTAAAGACTCGTTTGTTGAAATATCTAGAAACACATTCTGCTATTCATAATCAGCAGGAGGTGGCGCAGAAGCTGGGAGTTACTCGTCCGTCATTGGCTAGGGCGCTGTCTGAACTGGTGAATGAAGGGAAAATAAAGAAATAATTTGAGATTTCTTTTTTTAAGTGGAAAACGTGTCTTGTATCTTTGAGAGTTTTTATGTGTAACCCATTCTTGTGAAAGTGTTCAAGTTGTTTTTCTATAAAAACTTTGACTTTAAAGAAAGAAAAGGATCCTTGTCTATAAGGATTGGTTCTTTTGAAATGAGGACTATTTTGAAATTCTCTTGATTAAAAAAGAGGGTGAATTCAAGACCCTTTATGTGATTCTTTTGTCTTGATTCACCCTTTGGGAAATATTTGGTTGGTGTGTATTCAACATGTTACTTCATCTGAATACTTTTATCTCGTACTTTTCTTAATATTTGTTGTAATTCGAATACTTTTTCGGGATGTTCAGTCGCTAAATTCACTTTTTCCCCTGCTTGTTTCATATCATATAACTGGGGAATACCTAAATAACCAGTTTCAATTTTTGGCCCCCAAGGAATCATTTTAGGACCATCGCTGCCTTCAATAAATTTCCAATCTTTAGTACGCACGGATAGGGTGTGATTGGATGCCTGTTCAATAACCCATGGGCGGTCTGTTTTGTCTTGTCCTAATAAATTTGCTAACCGATTGTAGCTGTCGGGAGCACTTCCTTTCGGAATACGGGCATCTACCAAAGAAGCCAGTGATGCCAACCAGTCTATTTGTGAAATAAGCACATCGCTGACTTCCGGCTTGTTGATAGCTTTAGGCCAGTGTACAATTACAGGAACACGGGTACCCCCTTCAAATGCACTGTATTTTCCACCTCTCAGGTTACCGGCAGGTTCGTGCCCGTTCAGTAGCTCTTCTGCCTTGTCATCGTATCCGTCGTCTACTACCGGTCCATTGTCGCTGGAAAGAATAATTAATGTGTTCTGGGTCAATCCCATTTTATCGAGGGCCTCGAGTAACTGACCTACACTCCAGTCAAATTGTGCGATAGCATCACCGCGCAGTCCCATCTTGTTTTTACCACGGAAGCGATTGTGTGGAAACGGGGAACATGCACATCATTAGTGGCGAAATACATAAAGAAAGGCTCGTCTTTATGTTGTTTGATAAAATCAACTGCATGTGCGGTAATGGAATCGGCTATATTTCATCTTTCCATAATGCTTTGCCACCTCCTTTCATATAACCGATTCGGCTGATGCCGTTCACGATAGACATATCATGACCGTGGCTCGGCTTCAGATTATATAAAAGTTCAGGATTGTCTTTTCCGGTAGGTTCACCGGGGAAATTTTTTATATAGCTTACTTTTATCGGAGCTGAAGGATCATAATTGGCTACTTGACCATTCTCGATAAATACACAGGGAACCCGGTCGGCTGTGGCTGCCATGATATAGGAATAGTCAAACCCCAAATCACCTAGAGAAGCGGAGAGAGGGGCATTCCAGTCTTGTTGTGCAGTTTTATCACCTAATCCTAAATGCCATTTGCCAAATGCTCCTGTGGCATATCCGGAGCTTTTAAACATATCTGCCATAGTATACTGCTCGGGGCGTATAATCATTCCTGCATTGCCTGCAGCTACATCTGTTCCGGGTTTACGCCATGCATATTCTCCGGTCAGCATGGAATATCTGGATGGGGTACTGGTAGCGGCAGTGGCGTGTGCGTTGATAAATCGTATCCCTTCGGATGCCAGACGGTTGACATTTGGAGTTTGTACGTTTTTTGCTCCATAACACTCCAAGTCACCATATCCTAAATCATCAGCATAAATGAAGATGACATTGGGCTTGTCTGTGTTTTGATTTTTATTTTCCGCATGAACAGCCAAGCATGAAGTAAATGCCAATGAGAGCATTCCGTAATGTCTTTTTTTCATAGTAATTATATTGTTTAGTGAGTAATCAATTCTACAAAGATAAAGATATATTTTAAAAACGGGGATTAATTCTACAAAATTGTGGAATGAAATTGTGGTATTTCCACATAATGTGGAAAATAAAAAAAAATGATTATTCTGTTGATTTTTAGTGTATTGAATGATACTATGCCCCGTGGTATATTTTTTGTTATGTGAATTAACATAATACGCTAAAAACTAAACTTTTAAATATATAACCATTTACCTTAACAAAACAAGGGTGAAAAGCTGATAGAAAAGCCATGTTCCCCCTGAATGGGAAAATCTGTATATAACTCAGTTTTAAGCTTCCCGGTTCGTGACGAATCGGGAAGTTTCTATTTTTTTCTTAATGAATCTAGTTTTTCTACAAGTCTTTTACTGAAAATAAGTTAATATTAATGGATGAAATGCAGTATTTGATCTCTTTTTTACTTTTAAGAGTAGAAAATAGATTAATACATTATGGTTATGAAAAATTGAACCTTTTATTATTAGCATTCCTAGTAGTTATGGGAGTCACTTTCCAATCATGTGATGATGGTGATGGCTACTCTCTTGGTGATGTGGCAGTGGATTGGGCTACTGTAAATGTGAAAGGTGCCCATGTATATGACTTACCGGTGACAGATGGGGACAAATTTGGCCTGCAACTACTGATTATTTTTGGTATTCCCCGATAGATGGACAACGAGTTATTCTTTATTTCAATCCTCTGTATGATAATTATCCGGAAGGATATGATTGTTCAGTCAAAGTGTTGAATATAAAGGAAATTCTAACTAAACCTATAGAGGAGTTAACAGCAGAGAATGAAGAAACGTTTGGCAATGATCCTGTAGATATATTTGAAGGTAATATGTGGATTAGTGGTGGTTATTTAAATATTATTTTTAATCAGAATATGCCTTCTAAAATGAAACATTTGGTTAGTTTGGTAAAGAACACTACAATTACGCCCGACCAGGATGGCTATATTCATTTAGAATATCGTTACAATACGTATGCTGATACTACTGGTTATTGGAGAAACGGTGCGGTATCCTTTAATTTGAATTCTTTGGAAATAACATCGGAAACAAAGGGTATAAAGGTAAAAATAAACTCGGCTAAAAATGGTGAGAAGGAAGTCACTTTTGATTTAAAAGAAACACCGTCACCAGTAGGTTTGAGCCAAATGGATTTTTCTCAAATGGAAATCAAATAATTAGGGTTTGATTAGAGAGAGTTGTGTGTGGCCCTTGCATCTTGTTGTGTAGATGCAGGGGGCTGATTGTATTGTTGATAACGTTTTTCAGTTTGATATTTGTTGTTTATTGGTTGGTTGATGGAAAAAATTGTATGGTTACTTCGTTTTTTTTCTTATTTCAGTGTTTTTTCAGAATTATCTTGTTTCTTTGTCTTTAAGAACCAAAAGTTGGACTTATGAAAATACTATTAGTAGAAGACGATGCTAATTTGCGTGAAGTGACTCAGCGTTCATTGGAAAAGGAGCGTTATGTGGTGGAAATTGCTGCCGATTACCGTACTGCATTACAAAAGATAGAGGATTATGATTATGACTGTATTTTGCTGGATATTATGTTGCCGGATGGGAGTGGCTTGGATTTGTTGGAAAAGTTAAAAAAAATGCATAAACGGGAAAATGTTATCATTCTTTCAGCCAAAGATTCTATAGAAGACAAAGTGCTAGGATTGGATCTCGGAGCTGATGATTATCTGCCTAAACCTTTTCATTTGGTGGAACTGAATGCACGTATCAAAAGTGTGATACGCCGTCATCAGCAAGGTGGGAAAAATAGTATCAAATACGGAAATATAGAAATTTTTCCCGATAAATATGGGGTGACCGTAGCTGGAAAAAAGATTGAGCTGAACCGTAAGGAATATGATATTCTGGTTTATTTTATGAACCGTCCCGGCAGATTGGTTAATAAAAACACACTTGCCGAATCCGTATGGGGCGACCATATAGATCAAGTCGATAATTTTGATTTTATCTATGCCCAAATAAAGAATTTACGAAAGAGGTTGAAAGAGGCAGGAGCTACTCCTGAACTGAAGGCTGTTTATGGTTTTGGATATAAAATGGTAGTGGAATAAATGAAATTGATTTATTATGTCATTATCCGTATATCGTTAGTGTTGTCGGTTTTATTGACTGGCTGGGCCATCCTTTTCTATTTTACTGTAATGGATGAGGTGAATGATGAAGTGGATGACTCATTGGAAGATTATTCTGAAATTATCATCATACGTGCATTGGCGGGAGAGGAGCTTCCTTCTAAAAATACAGCTTCCAACAATCAGTATTTCCTGCGTGAAGTGACAAAGGGATATGCAGGATCTCGTGATGATATCCTTTATAAGGATTCTATGGTTTATATTCCCGAAAAAGATGAAACTGAACCTGCACGAATCCTTACTACCATTTTTAAGGATGATGGCGAAAAGTTTTTTGAATTGACGGTAGCGACCCCTTCTATAGAAAAAGATGATTTGAAAGATGCTATGGCAGGTTGGATGATTTTTCTTTATATAGCTTTATTACTGACTATAATTGTTATTAATGTGTGGGTGTTTTATCGAAATATGCGTCCTCTTTATGTATTGCTTCATTGGTTGGATAAATATCGTATCGGTAAAGGAAACGAGCCTTTACAAAATAATACCCGGGTTTCAGAATTCAGAAAATTGAATGAGGCGGCTGTTCGTTATGCAGAGCGCAGTGAGCAGATGTTCGAACAGCAAAAACAATTTATTGGTAATGCATCTCATGAGATGCAGACACCACTAGCTATTTGTCGTAATCGGTTGGAGATGCTGATGGAGGATGAAAATCTTTCAGAAAGCCAATTGGAGGAGTTGATGAAAACCCATCAGACTTTGGAGCATATAACGAAGCTGAACAAGTCTTTGTTATTGCTTTCGAAGATAGAGAACGGTCAATTTACGGATACTACCCAAGTAGAAGTGAATAAATTATTGAGGCAATATTTGGAGGACTATAAAGAAGTGTATCAATATCGTGAGATCATAACAAGTGTAGAGGAAGAAGGTATTTTCTATCTTACGATAAATGAGACACTGGCAGTGGTGTTGCTTACCAATTTGTTGAAGAATGCTTTTGTACACAATATAGACGGTGGACACATCCGGATTGTCATTACTCCCCACAGTGTGATGTTTTGCAATACAGGGGCGGCACAACCACTGGATGCCCAGCGTATTTTTGAGCGTTTTTATCAAGGAAAGAAAAAAGAAGGCTCAACCGGTCTAGGCTTGGCAATAGCAGATACGATATGTAAAATGCAGGCTCTCAGGCTTTGCTATGAATATAAGAGTGGGGAGCATTGTTTTATACTTTATACATCCACTCATAATCAATGAAAAAAATCGTGTTTTTTCAGAATTTCAAATTCTTTTCAGAATCTCCCTTCATATTTGCATCAGAAAACAGAATGTAGAACCAAATAAAAAAAATGACGATTATGAAAAAGGTATTATTATTGTTAGTGTGCTTATTTACGTTGCAAACAGTGGTATGGGCGGATGATGACAAACCTATTCAAGTAAACCAATTGCCTCAGACTGCACAAACTTATCAAAACTCATTTCCCCAATAACAAGGTGGCGATGGCTAAAATGGAAACAGACTGGTTTGATAAAAGCTATGATGTGATTTTTACCAATGGAGACAAATTGGAATTCGATAAGAAAGGGGTTTGGACAGAAGTGAATTGCAAATACAGCGCTGTACCTGTCGCTGTGGTTCCTGACGCGATAAAGAAGTACGTCACTACGAATTATCCCGATGCCAAGATGCTCAAGATCGAGAGGGACAAGTATGATTATGAAGTGAAACTTTCTAATGGTTGGGAGATAAAGTTTGATATGCAGTTCAATGTGATTGATATTGACAATTAATTATTAGTTATAGATCTGAAGTGTGGTTTATGTGAATAAACTGAAGCTTTGCAGGCCGTTTCTTGTTCCATGAAGAAACGGCCTGTCTTTTTTATTGATTTTAATAGCATAGTAATTCTGCCGACACGATCTTGTAATAGATAACATGGATATTTGCATAGTTTTAATAATAAAGATATGCATCTAAGAACGTATTATCCTACAGTGGTTTTATCGGATATCCATCTGGGAACCTCTCATTCCAAAACAATTGAAGTCAGTAACTTTCTGAAATCTGTCAATTGTGACCGTCTGATATTGAACGGAGACATTATAGATGGTTGGCATTTGCGTAAGGCAGGTACTAAGAGGTGGCAAGCAAAACATACTGATTTCTTTAAGGTTATCATGAAGATGATGGAGAACTTCGGTACTGAAGTAATTTATGTGTGTGGCAACCACGATGATTTTCTGGACAGCTTGGTCCCTATGACATTCTATAACGTAAAAATCGTCAAAGAATACATCCTTGAAACACATGGAAAGCGTTATTATGTGACACATGGCGATATATTCGACCGGGTTACTACGCAGATGAAATGGTTAGCCCAGTTGGGCGATGCAGGTTATACATTCCTCTTATGGGTGAACCGCTTTTATAACCAATATCGTACTAAGCGGGGGAAACCGTATTATTCTCTGTCACAGGCCGTCAAACAAAAAGTAAAGTCGGCTGTTTCCTATATATCGGACTTTGAGAAAGTATTGGTGGAGTTTGCACGTGTACGTAAATGTGACGGAGTGATTTGTGGTCATATCCATCATCCGGCTAATACCTATTATGATGGTATTCATTATCTGAATTCGGGCGATTGGGTAGAAAGCTTTCGGCACTGACTGAGGATGCGGACGGGAATTGGAATATCATGGAATACCATCATGTACTAGCTGATGAGAATGAAGAAAATAAAGAGTTTACCCTAATACATACAGCCTCATGAAATTTTTATTTATAGTACAGGGTGAGGGGAGAGGACATCTTACTCAAGCCATTACGTTGGAGGAAATATTGCGCCGGAACGGTCACGAAGTAGTGGAAGTACTGGTAGGTAAAAGTAGTTCGCGCCGCTTGCCGGGATTTTTCAATCGTAATATCCATGCTCCGGTAAAACGTTTTGTCAGTCCTAATTTTCTGCCTACACCAGCTAACAAACGGGTGAGTTTGATGCGGAGCGTGGCGTATAATCTAGTGAAACTTCCTGTGTATATCAATAGCATTAACTACATTCGTCAGCGTATTGAGGACAGTGGTGCGGATAGGGTTATCAATTTCTATGAATTGCTGACCGGACTGACTTATTTCCTGTTCCGTCCCTCTGTTCCGCAAATCTGTATAGGGCATCAATATCTGTTCTTGCATAAAAGTTTTGAATTTCCAAAGGCTGATAAAGTAAGCTTGGCTCTTTTGAAGTTTTTTACCGTATTGACCAGCTTGGGGGCGAAGGAACGTTTGGCTCTTTCTTTTCGTCACATGAACGATGATCCTCAGAATCATATCCGTGTGATTCCTCTTGTTGCGTAGGGAAGTGACTTTACATGAACCTTATTCCGGTGACTATATACATGGCTATATGGTTAATGCGGGTTTCAGTGAAAATGTAATGAAATGGCACAGGCAACATCCCGGGATACCGCTTCGTTTCTTTTGGGACAAGTGGGAGGAGGAACCGGTGAAGAGAGTGGACAATACATTGAGCTTTTATCAACTGGATGATGTGGAATTTTTGAGGCAGATGGCGGGATGTAAGGCTTATGCCAGTACTGCCGGATTTGAATCGGTGTGCGAGGCCATGTATTTAGGCAAACCTATTCTGATGGTTCCTGCTCATATAGAACAGGACTGTAATGCATATGATGCCGAAAAAAGCGGTGCGGGTATCATTTCCTCAGATTTTAATTTGCAACAGTTGCTGGAATTTGCGAAAGATTACCACCCAATCGTGATTTTGTGTATTGGGTACGTGGAGCTGAATATACTTTGTTGAATTTGTTAGAGAGTGATTCTTCCAATTATCAACAAATTTTATTTAATGAGATGTATTTGGTTGAAGAGTTTATTTGATTTTCTTATAAAAACTCTCTTTAAGTCATGGCTGTATGCGTCGGCTGTGACTTTTTTATTGTTATTGATTTGTAGTTATATTGACATGTTATTGTAATGTGTATGACGTATTTTTGCTAAAAATATTAAAACCGTATGGAGAAGAAGAAAAAGGAAGATAAATATTATCTGCCGAGAGATATCAGTTGGATGTATTTTAATCGTCGCATTTTGCAGGAAGCCATGAAAGAACGTGTTCCTATACTGGAACGGTTGAGCTTTTTAGGAATTTACTCTAATAATTTGGATGAATTTTTCAGAGTACGTGTAGCTACTCAAAGCCGGGTGGCCGAGTGCGAAGATAAAGCGGCGCATTCTGAACGGGAAGAAGCATTGAAACTGATTAGACAGATAAATAAACTGAACAACAGGTACTCTAAAGAATATGAAGGTGCGATCAAGCAGGTAACGGCAGAATTGGAGAAAGAGAATATTTGTTTAGTCAATCATGTACAACTGGATGAGGAACAACAGTTATTTGTCGATTCTTTTTATCAACAACGGCTGAATGGGTTTATTAGTCCTGTTTGGCTGAAATCAGTAAAACAACTGGGTAACGAAGCGGATGAAAATATCTTTTTGGCTGTAAAGATGAGGAAAGAAGGACATAAAGTTGGAGAATATGCAATTATAGAGCTGCCTGTAGCACAGGCAGGGCGTTTTATCCGTCTGCCGGATAAGGATGGTAAAAATTACCTGATGTATTTGGATGATGTGGTACGCTATTGTTTACCATTGATATTTCATGGTATGAACTATAAACATTTTGAAGCGTATGCTTTCAAGTTTACCAAAGATGCGGAGATGGAGATAGACAATGATCTGCGTAACGGAATGATGCAGAAAATTTCTAAAGGAGTAAAGAGTCGCAAACGAGGTGAGCCTTTACGGGTTATTTATGATGCCAGTATGCCTAAAGATCTTTTAAAACGTGTCATGAACAAGTTGAATCTGGATAAGTTGGATACAGTATTGGGCGGTGGAAAATATCATAACCATAAGGACCTGATGCGTTTTCCAGACTGTGGCCGGAAAGATTTGAAATACCCTGAATGGACTCCTGTTTTGAAAAATGAGCTTTCGGGTAACGTTGGTATGTTGGAGCTGATTCGTAGGAAAGATCGTTTTATTCATGTGCCTTATCATAGTTTCGATTCTTATATCCGTATATTGCAGGAAGCGGCGATTAATAAAGAAGTAAAAAGTATCAAGACAACCCTCTATCGTTTGGCTAAAGATTCGAAAGTGGTAAAAGCATTGATTAATGCGGCACGCAATGGAAAGAAAGTAACAGTAGTTATTGAATTGCTGGCACGTTTTGACGAGGCTTCCAATATAGATTGGTCAAAGAAAATGCAGGATGCCGGTATCCGTGTGATATTTGGGGTGGAGGGACTGAAGGTACACTCTAAGATTACCTATATATCCATGAAAACAGGTGCGGATATAGCTTGTATCAGTACAGGAAACTTTCATGAAGGTAACGCCCGTATGTACACTGATTATATGTTGATGACGGCTGCTAAGAATGTGACGCGTGACGTGAGTTTTGTCTTTGATTTTATAGAACGCCCTTATTCTCCCGTTCGCTTCAAAGAACTGTTGGTATCTCCTAATGAGATGAAGCAAAAATTTATCCGTCTTATTAATGAAGAAATTAAGAACAAGCAGGCCGGAAAACCTGCTTACATTTTGATAAAGATTAATCATATTACTGATCCGGTAATGGTGAAGAAACTGTATGAAGCATCTTCGCATGGTGTTCGGATAGACTTGCTGGTTCGTGGTAATTGTTCACTGATTACGGGAGTGCCGGGAGTGAGTGATACAATTCGTATCAATGGCATCATAGACCGTTATCTGGAACATTCGCGTATTTTTATTTTTGCCAATGGTGGTGATGAGAAAATGTTCATTGGTTCGGCTGACTGGATGCCGCGCAATTTGGATAACAGGGTGGAAGTGATTGCTCCCGTTTACGATCCGGAAATAAAGGCAGACTTGAAGCGGGTAGTGGAATATGGTTTGAAAGATACTCTGCAAGGACGGGTGGTGGACG
>ENA-OQEX01000572-OQEX01000572.1-human-gut-metagenome-genome-assembly--contig:-NODE-572-length-18727-cov-2.568280_pt1 | contig 18727 bp, 17 predicted proteins | sample MGYA00242802_ERZ504649 | MGnify/ENA primary metagenome ERZ504649 (study PRJEB26092, sample SAMD00036194) | human gut metagenome | host: Homo sapiens | study: EMG produced TPA metagenomics assembly of...
CTTATTTGTGAAATCAGCATCTGAGCAATCAGGTGCTATTTTTATACCCAAATCACGAAAGGAATGAAAGAACATGGAAGACGAAACCAAAAACGAGACAGCACAGCAGCAGGAGCCGGCACCAGAGCCACAGGCAAAGACCTACAGCGAAGAGGATTACAACGCACTGCAGGCAAAGTTGGATGCTGTCACAGGACAGCTGAACGATGCGAACAGCAAGATCCAGTCGTACACCGAAATGGATATTGACGGTATCAAACAGTCCGCTGCCGACTGGCAGAAGAAGTACGAGGCTGCACAGGATCAGATGCAGCAGATGGAGTACAGCGCCAAGCTGGACAAGTTTGTGGCGCAGCAGGGCTGCCGGAATCCGATCTATGCGGACTATTTGAAATTTCAATTTATTCCCTCCATACGGAGGGAGACTCGACGTGTGTCACGCTGCCGTCCGGGTTAACAGTATTTCAATCCACTCCCTCCACACGGAGGGAGACCACGTCATTTTCTGCACCCTCTTTCTCTGTTTCATGTATTTCAATCCACTCCCTCCACACGGAGGGAGACCGTCCGTCACGTCCTTGTTTGTGCTGCCGGGTGTGATTTCAATCCACTCCCTCCGCATGGAGGGAGACAAGAAATCCTTAATTCCATCGAGAACGCCGTCCGCATTTCAATCCACTCCCTCCGCATGGAGGGAGACAAGCAAGGCAGCAGCTGCAAAGTAAGAGAGGAAAGGCATTTCAATCCACTCCCTCCGCATGGAGGGAGACACAGCTGGAAGTCAAGGTAGAGCAGGACCGACCAATTTCAATCCACTCCCTCCGCATGGAGGGAGACCTGCCATTTTTATCATTCCTTTCTAATTTTTATATTTCAATCCACTCCCTCCGCATGGAGGGAGACCGGCGGACAGACCAAAACGGTCCGCGTGAAGGTATTTCAATCCACTCCCTCCGCATGGAGGGAGACAAATCCTGCCATCGATCCATCCAATTGACAGGGAATTTCAATCCACTCCCTCCGCATGGAGGGAGACTATCAAGTGCCACATATTTCCAGCATGATATATATTTCAATCCACTCCCTCCGCATGGAGGGAGACGCCTGTGCCAGTACGCCAGCGGTTTTTCCTTCTGTCATTTCAATCCACTCCCTCCGCATGGAGGGAGACAAATAGAATGATTATGTACAGAATTCAACAGCTTATTTCAATCCACTCCCTCCGCATGGAGGGAGACAGCAAAACTGCACAGGAAAGCGTTTTTCATTTCGCCTATCCTTGTACAATCCTGCAAAAAAAGGATGCAAAAGACTACATTCTGCACCCGAAAAAATGGTTTTTTTCGAAAAAAGGGAGAAAAATTTGGTGCGAAACCTTCAGCATCTTTCTGTGCGCCTATGATTCGCACCGACACTTTTCCCTTAAATTTCTCTCACAGAATCAGCGGCTCTTCCATGTCTATGGTTTCCTTTGCACCGATATGTTCCACCTTCGACTGATAACGATTTCCCAGGTAATAAAACCGCAGGCTGTCCCTTTCTGTATCAATCGCCTGTTCCAGCCGATGCTTGAGTACCTTGCATTCTGCCGCATCAACATGACACTCAAAGACAGAATTCTGCACCCGAATGCCACGTTGGTACAGATCTTCGCCACGTGCGCAGGCGCTTTCTGCCCTCTTTGGTCTCTGTATTTACATCATACGCTACAACTACCAGCATACGCTCTCACTTCCACAAAAACGGCGGATACGCATCCAGATCGCCCCGGAGATAGCGTGCAAGCAAAAGTGCCTGCACATAGGGCAGCAAGCCCCATTCCACTTTTTCTTCCAGAAACGGATGCTGAATCATATCATCCTTGCGCTTTTGCCATGCCCGCAGGAATGTACGCCGTCCGTCCTCCGTCAGCGAAACAGCGCCGTCCTCCTGGACATCGAAATCCTCTGCATGGATCATGCCACGGTTAATGAGCGTCAGAACAAAACGGTCACAGCAGAGCGCACGAAATTCCTCGACCAGATCCAAAGAAAGAGACGGTCGACCCGGACGGTCTGTGTGCAGTACGCCCACATAGGGATCCAACCCCACGGACTCCAGCGCCGCAGAACACATTCCCGTCATCAGCGAATAGGCAAAATTCAGCATTGCATTGACCCGATCCAGCGAAGGCCGCTTGTTTCTGCCGTGAAATGCAAACGCTGCCTTTTCCTTTAGAATCATGTCGTCAAAAACGGAAAAGTATACCGACGCCGCCTCGCCCTCTATGCCACGGAGCGTGTCCGCTAAATCTGCCTCTGCCGCCTTGGAAATAGACTGCTGCAAAAACTGAGACTTCTGCCGAAACGTTTCTGCATCAATCCTCGGTGCATGGTCCCGTATCATGCGTTCCAGCACCCAGCGGCTGTTGAACAGCTTTCCGACGATCATATTCCGGGCAATCGAAAGACTGGCATCTGCATCATCTGCCACCCGATACTGATGCCGCCGCAGTAAAACATTGCCGTTGACAGCGCCCTCGACCCGTGCCAGAAATTTTCCGGAGCTTGTCATAAAGACCAGTTCTCTTCCGTCCTTTGCGCATCTGCCCATCAGCGCCGGACTTGCACCGGTATATCCAAAGGTCATGATGCGCTCGACATTGTGCAGCGGCATCCGTACTTTCTTTTCCTCCCGCATGACAACCAGATTCTCCCCATCCAGTGAGAGATAACTGTCCGGATTTGTCACATAAATGGTGTTTAGCAACTTCTTCATGGCATTTTTACTCCATTGTCCCCAGCATTTTCTGCAAATAACCGCCTGCGGTTTTCTTTCCGCAAAGCACCGGCAGACAGATATCCTTCAAAGAACAGGCATTGCAGGCTTTCGTCCGCTTTCCCTTGGGCGTATGCCTTTTCCGGCAAAGCTGGTGCATCTCTTCGGCAGTATCTGCCACTCGTTTCCGCAGTTCCGGCGTAAACTCCACCCTGGTACGATGCCGTGTTTCCCCATAATACAGAAATCCGACCGGTATGTCGCAGCACAACATCTCTTCCAGGCACATTGCCTGTGCTGTGAGCTGTGCAATATCGCATTCGTCTTCCTTGGGTTTGCCACGTTTGTACTCCACAGGTGTTACTGTATAAGTACCCTCTTGTCCGAAAATGGGAACGCCTTTCGGAGAGCGCCGGAATTCTACCGCATCGCACTCTCCGCTCAGCCCCAGACGGGCAGATGACACTTTCATTCCTCTGACGATCAGCAGATCGCCACGCTTTTCCCGAAACGAGCTGTCATGTACATTACGGTGCATGATCCTGCCGTCTGCGGTGCGTTCATTTTCCACCCATTGCTGTTCCAGATACGCCAGCGCCCACTGCCGCCGGCAAAACACAAAATGCTGGATGCCGGAAAGCTGTAGATACTCCTCTTCCCGATATTCCATTGCAGCTTATACCAAATCGATCACTTCCGGTGTCAAGCCGTCCAGTGTTTCCAGTGTGATGTCATAATCATCCAAAGACTTGGGATTTTCCACGCCTTCTTTTGCTTTGATTTTCAGCGAACGGTGTACCTTGGCAGAAGTGTACTTCGGCGTTTTGCAGTCATGTTCCCACCAGTACAGCCGGCAGACTTCCATGCTGCCGTCCGGACGTGCCGCAGAGCTGTCATTCTCGAACAGCGTTTTCAGCGCCTCTTTGATTTTCTCCGCATCCTCTTCGGTAAAGCCGGTTTTCTCTGCCAGCTGACAGTTGATGCTGCCCTTGATTACATAAAGTCCGAACTCCACCATATGCTTCATGCCCATGGTATCCGAGGACTTGGCATTTTTGCCGCTTTCGCCGTTGACACACTTGGTGATCTGCAGGCTTACAATATTCACCGGGGAAACGCTGACTGCCTGGTGAATCGAAACCGGTCCACGCACGCCAACAGAGATACCGCCTTGATTGCAAAAACCTGTCCAAAGCTACGCACGTCGATCCACTCCTCGCAGGCAGCTTTTGCAAAGGCATCCTGGTCGGTATCCTTACCCTTGACAAGCTGGCTAAGATGTTCATTTTTCGTGGCACGGTCGCTCAGATTGGTAAAGTCATCGGTACGGGCATGGTCTTTCGACTGCACATACACATTCTCGCCCATGTCCTGCAGTCTGTTCCGGATCTTCCGCTTGATGCACACATCCGAAATTTCGCCGCAGCTGTCATAATTTTCTCTGGGACGGTTTCCGTTCAGCGGATCGCCGTTGGGGTTTGCGTTTGCGGCAGTGACCAGCACTGCGAAGTCAATCTTATGTTCCAGTACACTCATGAGTTATTCCTCCTCGTTTCCGTTTTTAGCGGTTTCATTGTTTGAAAGTTTTTCCTTCTTGGTAAACAGATACTTCATCTCGTGATCGTATCCCAGCAGATACAGGGAAGACAGGCGTGCCGTGCTGGAGAACACTTCGGGAGACATCATGCTGCTGATCTCCTGCATCTCGATCTGATAGCGGTCTGCCTTTTTTCCCAGCTTGTTGATATAGGGGATCAGCCGTCCCCGAAGGATTCCCCAGGTATAGTAGGGACGAACGGAGAACATATTCCAAAGCCGCTTGGCATTGGTCACCCGATCTTCTCCCGCATCAAATGTATCCCGTTCCAGCTTGTCCGCAACTGCCAGCAGCCGTCCGAACAGATAGCTTCTGTCTGTATACGTTTTGTCGAGGTCTAACAACTTATCCACGTCATTCGCTCCTTTCAATCGTTCCGGATGGTTTTCCAGTTCCTGTTTCCGTATCAATGCACAGGCTGTTTTCAGCACCCGATTGTGATTATAGAATTTGGGATCAAAGGCAAGCGGTGCCGATGCACGCTGTGCCAGATTCTGCACCAGTTCTGACGGAATGTGCTTACCGTAAATGATACACGGCAGCAGCCGCAGCATCTCGCTGCCGAACAGTTTCGATTTACAGGTGAGCTTTCCGTTCTGCTCCACCCCGTGTGCGCACAGAATGACATCATACAGCGAGACCGAGTTCACCAGATAACCCTTCGCCTTGGAATAATAGCTTTTCCACCCTGTGGAAAGATGCCAGTATTCCAGATTTTCCAGGAACTGTGAACCTTTCAGTTCTGCATACATCGGTATCGAAACACGACCCTCCGTCGATGCCTCCAAACCCAGCACCATGACCTTATCCGGAATCTCCATTTTGTCCCGATATCCGTAGATCATCTGGTGAACCATATCGGCATATGCCGTACCGATGGTGGGCGGATCTTCTTCGTCCTCGTCCTCATCTTCGTCCTGCTTGTCTGCCAGCTGCAAGGCGCTCTTGTAAATGGACGGCAGCTCCTGCATGGTGCTGGACCAGATCACCAGAGAAAGGTCGCAAAATGGATTTTTGGGCTGCAAAGCAATCAGCCATTTCAGCGCATTGTGGACCTTCTGCGAATACTCATAGCCTATGGCGAATGCCTCTTCCTTATCGCTGAACCGTCCACGATAGGTAAAGCCGCTGTCATCGTTGGCAGAGATCAGCCGGGCATTTGCCGAGGAAAGCACGATCTTCGAGGGATGCTTATAGGTAATGATCGCATCTTCGCCGGTGGCATAGCACAGCCGTTTCGGCATATCCTGCATCTGTTCCCGGCGCAGCCGGATAAAGGCATCCTGCAATTCTGTGTCGTTCCAGGTCTCACTGTTGCGCAGCATATCCGTATAATGGATGCGAAACCGCACAAAGGCTTTCCCCTGGTCCACGCCGTTGATGCTGTCCTTTCCCAGTTCTCCGGAGGACTCATCCATTTCAGCACACTTTTCCCATCGCTGCCCACAGCGTGGATCAGATCCTGCATGACGCTGCCTTTCTGCAAGTACAGCAAAAGGCGTGAACTGCCGGGTGGGTGCAGTCGCTCTCATCCCAGTCTTTCAGCTGTTCCATATACGCCTTGTGGCACTCTTCCGCACGCTTTGCATCCACATATTTGGCATAATCCGCAGCCAGATAGATCAGCTTCTCCGTAAAGGGCATGGGTGCAATGCCGCTGCTTCTCGCACCGGAATCCTCCGTAACCGGGAGAACCGTCAGCTCTTCCTCTTTTGTCAGCCGTCTGGCAGAAGAAAACTCGCCGTCCTCACGAATGGAGATCTCGATCTGCACCTTGGTGGACGAATGGTAGATCGGCACCATGGAAACCGGAAATTCCGTCTGGTCGTGAAAGTTCTCATACACCTGGTACAGTTCATTCGTCCAGCTCATCTGTTTCACCTCCCGTGAATTCTTCCAGTCCGCTAAAGTTGCCCTGTTCCTTTCCAAACTTCTTCACAGACATTTTCTTGATATGCCGCTTGATGGTACATTCTGCCGGAGGCAGGAACTGGATCACCCCGTCCTGGATCACCGGTTTCCAAAAGCGAACCGTCATTTTTCCCTTGTCCTCCGGCAGCTCTGCCTCGTCTGCATACGTAATGCCGTGGTACATCAGACTGTACGGCATTTCGCCGCTGTTGTCATAGTATCCTTCTCCCTCGCCGAACACGCAGGGTTTCACATAGCCCTGGCATTCTCTTGTGCCGAGAAAAATATCCCGTCTGCCGCCACGGGCAACCATGCGCTTTGCAATGTTGTGATGCTTGTTCTCATTGCGGTCGCACGCCAGTTCCGGATGGTTTTCGTTCCACTCAAAGTGCGCACGCACCTGGTAACAGACATTGCGCAGATATGTGTAATACGCCAGGTCGTTTTCACCGTTCATCTTTAAGGGACGCATTCCTTTCCGCTCCGTTCGGATGGGATTCATAATGCGAACCGCATCCACCTTCCACAAAATGGTCGGCTTAAAGTAAATGCTGTGTACGATCCTTTGATTGCCTCATAGGTCGGGATATCATAGGTACACTTCTCGCCGGACGGTCTCGTCAGCACATCGGAAAACAGTGCGTAGTCTCCGCACACTTCAAACTCAATGGTATTTCTATGAATCGTCTGACTCATACTGCAGCCTCCTTTCCGCAATTTGTTCCGGAAAAGCACACCAGGGTATTTTTCCGGAATTACAATTCAATTATATCACATCTTTACATAATTGTCAACAATTTTAGATGGATTTATAGTCGATTCGACAATATTCGACAAAAATTCCAATATTTTCTGTACATCATAAATCCAAAAACGGACGTTCCTGTCCCTCTGTCAGCAGTCCCAGCGCTGTCTTGTCATAGAAGTTCTCTTCCAGTGCCAGCGCTCCGCAATGCAGCGGACAGAGTGCGCCTGCCTCTGCCAGTTTCCGTTTGTCCCCGGCGTAAACTGAAACCGTATACTTTTGCACCGACCGCAGCAGTTTCTGCATCTGTCCGAATTCCAGGTCGCCGTTCAGATCCCGGATCATCTGCCCGGCATCTTCATCATACGGCACAATCACGCTTTCTCCAGCATCCTCAATTACATGAAACGCTTTTCCAGCTGTGGCAAACGCCTGTAGGGAAAACTTGTCATATTTGGAGCGGTTTCCTTTTCCCAGTTCTGCCCGTTTGCTGTCGGTGGAAAGCAGTTTCAGCAGATCCTGGTCGTTTTCGGACTGCGGAAAGGACAGTTCCTTTTGATTCTCCTGGTAGAGTTTCTGGAAATACTGGGACAGGGTCTCCACGGACAGCAGATCAGTCTCCTTCTCTTTCTGCTGCATACAGAGAGAATCCCAGACAGCGCTGGTCACATTCTGCGCAGAGACGATTTCCTTCAGCCGGTCAATGTTTTCCTCTGTCAGTTTCATCAGATACACCGGACAGATCTTTCTCATTTCCCCGTGCCGGTTGCACCGTCCTGCCGCCTGCGCCACATTGGATAATCCAGCCTTAGAACGCACCACGCAGCCAAAGGAAATGTCCACCCCTGCCTCAATCAGCTGGGTAGTCACACAGATGACGCTTTCCCCGTCCTGCAAATACTTCCGCATTTCCCGGATGGCGTTCTCCCGGTGTGCCGGACACATATTGGTGCTGAGGTGAATCAGATGGACATTCTCTTCTCCGTCCTCCACTCGTTCTTTGAGACGGCGGTACAGGTCAGCTGCGGTTTTCCGGGTATTGACAACCATGAGAACACTGCGATGCACCTTGAACTGTTCCCAGCAGAAATCCGCCGCCTGTGCATTGTCATAGCTGTCCGTGAGATATTCCAGTTTCGTCCGCTGAAATACAGAAAAGTCCTCATGATAGTCTCCGGTCATGCTCTCCTGTGCATCCAGCAAAATGGGATATTTCTGCTTTTCCAGCAGTGGTTGTGTCGCCGAACAAAGCACCACTGCACAGCCGCAGATACGGGACAGAAAGTTCATCGCCAGGTTGAACAGATAGGTACATTTCAGCGGAACGGACTGCACCTCGTCGATGAGCAGCACCGCACGGCAAAGCCGGTGCATCCGGCGCACCGAAGTGTTCTTGCCGTCAAACAGTGCCTGCAAAAACTGCACCTGCGTCGTGGCAAGAACCGGCACATCCCATTTTTCCGTGCGCAGCTCATACTTGCGCAGTTCCTCTTCCCCTTCCTCGCTGTCATCAAAGACCACGTTGGAGTGATGCTCCAGAAAATTCTCCGCCCCGGAAATTTCCCGGAAATCCTGGCTGTTCTGTTCGAGAATGGACATAAACGGCGCTGTGTACACGATTTTCTCGATGCCGTTTTCCGGACGCATTGCATAGCGAATGGCAAATCGCAGAGATGACAGGTTTTTCCGCCGCCGGTGGGAACGATCAGACGGCAGATTCCCACCGGATGCGCCGCAAATTCTGCACAGCGCCGGGAAATATCCTGCCGCTGTCGGGAAATCGCATCCGTCCTGCCGGAAAATCCGTCCAGCTTTCGCTGCGTCGCCAGCTCCATCCGTTCCCAGACCTGCGCCGCATCATAATGCTTTTCCGTCTGACAATCATTCATGAAGTCAGCGGTGTCCACACAGTCGGCATCCATCAGAATCGACTGCAAAAGGCGTTCCAACATCCCCAGATAAAACGTGAATTCTGTCCTGCGGTTCTGCTTTTCCGCTTTGTTTCCTGCATCAAACGCCTTGCGGTTTTCACTGCGCAGTTCCTTGATCCTGCGGTACACTGCCGCAAACTCTTCACTGGCATCCTCCAGCAGTGCTTTCAGTGATGCTTCCGAATATCCCATTTCCGCAAGCATCGCATCCAGATTCGGCTCGATCTCCTCATAGCGTTCCACCTTGGCGGTGCGGATTCGGAAGTAGTCGTCTCCGCTCTCCGTCAGCCAGTCGTGAAGTCCGTGGTGTGACAGAATCGTCCGTGCGATCAGACGGGAGGTGCGGTACGGCATCTCCTGCTCCGGAAAGTGCCGGTCTGAAAAGGCGCAGAGATACTTTGCCCCGGCATAGCAGTGGTCGATCTCACCACGATGAAAGCGGCTGTCTCCGTGGATGTACGCATAGAAATCCCGGTTCAGCTTTCCGGCATCGTGAAAGATTCCCTGTAGTCTTGCCAGCTTTCCCAGCCCCACGGATTCCCCGTATGATTCCGCCAGCGCCGCCACATTTCGGCAGTGTTCGGTGACGGACTGTTCCATGCCATCCGATTCCCGGATATGTGCAGTAAAATCCATTTCAGATTCCCTCCTCTGGTATCTGTTTTTTCGATTTCTTCGATTTCATAGTTTTATTATACCACGGCAGTTTTTCAAATACAATAAAACTGCTTGTCGAATTTTCGACAATTGAACGATTGCTTCGCAATGGTGAAACGATTTCACATTCTCCGGCAAACGCACCATATTTATGAAACGTTCCCTTACTTTTTTAAGGAAAAACGCTATTGACAGATGTTGTAAAATACCCTATAATGAACTTAGAGTTTGGTTCGTATTTTTTATGTGCGGATTTTCGAGCATGATTTTGTCGGTGACAAGGAAAAAATCCGCAGGCATACTATCGTATGGCAAGGATTTTTGACGCAGTCAGCGGCAAAATCTGCCGAAAAGACGTTCCAAAAAAGATACGAAACAGACTCTTAAGCAAACAAATATGATTCTGCACAGGTTCTGATGCAGGTCGGCGATAGAAAGGAACGCTTATGAAACAACAAGTTTACAACCCGTATCTTCCCCTGTATGAATGTATTCCGGACGGTGAGCCGCACGTATTCGGCGACCGTGTATACATCTATGGCTCACACGACAAAGAAGGCGGCGAGACCTTCTGTATGCTGGACTACACCACATATTCTGCACCGGTGACCGACCTTTCCGACTGGCGCTGTGAGGGTACGATCTATCGTGCCGACCAGGATCCGGCATACCCCACAGACCGCAAATTCATGTATGCCCCGGATGTGGTACAGGGCAACGACGGCAGATTCTACCTTTATTATTGTATGTCCGGCAGAGCCGGCTTCGGCGGCTACAACGGTCCGATCAGCGTGGCTGTCAGTGACTCTCCGGCTGGTCCGTTCCGCTATCTGGGTTTCGTCCGCTATCCGGACGGCAGCCCTATGCTGAAGTATGTCTGCTTTGACCCGGGCGTTATCAACGACAACGGCACCATCCGCATCTACTACGGCACATGGTCGGACGAACAGCTGGACAAGGATTTCCGGAACAAGGAAGATCTGATCCAGACCGTTATGCAGCGCTATCACAAGAGCCGCAACGAAGTTCTGGACACCGAGGCAGTGTGATGGGACCCTGCACAGTTACCGTAGGCGACGACATGATGACTGTCACCAGCGAGCCGAGACACATTATCCCGGCAGATGTCACCGGCACCAGCTTTGCGGCGCATCCGTTCTTTGAGGCAAGCTCTATCCGCAAGATAGGCGAAAAGTATTACTTCATCTATTCCTCCTGGCAGAACCACGAGCTGTGCTATGCCACCAGCGACTATCCCGACCGTGACTTTGTCTTTGGCGGCACGATCGTTTCCAACGGCGATGTGGGATACCAGGGCAGAGCGGAAAAAGACCGCCTGAACATGACCGGAACGACCCACGGCAGCATCGAAAACATCAATGGTCAGTGGTACGTTTTCTATCACCGTCTGACTCACAAATCCGACTACAGCCGCCAGGCGTGTGCAGAACCATCACCATTCTGCCGGACGGCAGCATCCCCCAGGTAGAGATAACCTCCTGCGGTCTCAACGGCAAGCCGCTGGAGGGAAAGGGAACTTATCCGGCAGTGATCGCCTGCAACATCACCAACGGTCATATGCCCCACGGTTCCAACAAGATCTACACCGATAGTTTCCCAAACGTGACAAACTGCGGCGAGGATCGCTTTGTGGGCGAGATCCAAGACGGCACCATGCTGGGCTACAAGTATTTCCAGTTCTCCGGCGCAAAGGAGATCGGCATTCAGTACCGTGGCACGTGCAGCGGCAAGTTCGTGGTATCGGATGACATCGGCTGCAAAAATATCGTAGCTGAAATTCCGGTAACGCCGGCGGAGACATGGAGCGAGGTCAGAACCGCCCTGCAAATCGCTGACGGCAAGCATCCGCTGTATCTGTTCTTCCAGGGCAGCGGCGAAGCGGCTGTCAAGGAACTGTATCTTGCATAACAGGAGGGAACACTGATGATCGAACAAAGCATTCAGGAACTGATCCAGTACGGCATTGCAAAAGAGCTGGTGACGGAAGAGGACAGCATTTTCCTGCGCAATCAGCTGATGGATCTGCTCCGGCTCTCTTCCTGGGAAACACCGGCGCTGCCGGAGGTCCTGCCCTCGATCGACGAGATTCTGGACAAACTGGTCTCCTATGCCACAGAAAACGGCATCATTGCGGATTCCAACGCAGCACGGGATCTGTTCGACACCCGCATCATGGGACTGCTGACCGATATGCCGCACACCGTAAACCGTGCATTTTTCACCGCATACCACAAGAGTCCGGAGGAGGCGACCGACTGGTACTATCAGTACAGCAAGGACACCAACTATGTCCGTGCCGGACGGATTGCCAAGGATATGCGCTGGACGTATGACTGCGATTACGGCACGCTGGATATCACCATCAACCGTTCCAAGCCGGAAAAAGATCCCAGAGACATTGCCGCCGCCAAGAACCAGCCCCAGACCAAGTATCCGGCGTGTCAGCTCTGCATCGAAAACACCGGCTTTGCCGGAACGCTGACGCACCCGCACGGCAGAATCTCCGTCCCATTCCGATTCAGGTACACGGCGAACCCTGGGCATTTCAGTATTCCCCTTACGGCTACTACAACGAACACTGCATCGTGTTCAACCAAAAGCACATCCCCATGGTGATCGACGCCGCCGTTTTTGAAAAGCTGTTCGATATCCTGGATATGTTCCCCCATTATTTCATTGGCTCCAACGCTGACCTGCCCATTGTAGGCGGTTCGATTCTGAGCCACGAGCATTTCCAGGGCGGTCATTACACCTTCGCCATGGCAAAAGCGCCCATTGAGACACCGTTCCTGCTGCCGAACCAGCCGGAAGTCCAGGCAGGCATTGTAAAGTGGCCCATGTCTGTGATTCGCCTGCAAAGTGAAAATCGCTCTGCACTTGCTGCCGCCTGCGACCATGTGCTGACACTGTGGCGAAATTACACCGATGCCGAGGCGGATATCTTTGCAGAGACTGACGGCACACCGCACAACACCATTACCCCCATCGCCCGGATGCGTGGCAGGCTGTATGAATGCGACCTGGTACTGCGCAACAACCGCACCACACCGGAACGTCCCCTGGGACTGTTCCACCCCAACGCATCCCTGCACCACATCAAAAAGGAAAACATCGGTCTGATCGAAGTTATGGGTCTGGCAGTTCTGCCGGCTCGCCTTGCGAACGAACTGCCGCTGTTAGAAAAGGCGTTGTACAGCGACACCGACCTTACTCAGACGCCGTCTCTCGCCAGCCACGCAGACTGGCTGGAAGAGGTCAAGTCTCGCCATCCGGAGGCAGACGCTGAAACTGCACCGGACATCATCCGCCGAGAGATCGGCGCAGTATTCGAACAGGTTCTGCTGGATGCCGGCGTATTCAAGCGAACAGAAACCGGAAAGGCACAGTTTATGCGCTTTGTCGATCTGGTTCATCAATCTTAAAGTGTAAAATAAAAGACAAAACGTCTCCGTATCGTTCCAAAACAGATACGGAGACGTTTTTTGTTTTGCAGTGCTGCCTTTATTCCTCTGTAAAGTCCCGGTCAAATGTAATGCTGACAGAACAGGTCTGATCCATCCGGTGCAGCTCTCCGGAAATCATCTCCAACAGTTCCTCATCTGTATAATCACACTCGAACGGCACCAGCAGATCAAAAATCAGCCGGTTGGAGTTCTCCCCCGACACCAGCCGGAAATCGTGCAGACTCAGTTTCTGATGCAGTCCTTCCACGACCTGCTGCGTCATACCCCGATAGTGGTTGACCGTTTCGTTATCCAGTTCAATGGGATCCATATGTATGGTCATCATGATTTTCAGTTTCTCTTCGATCTCACGCTCAATGGTATCCACACCTCGTGTACCTCCACAAAATTGGAGTCGCTGCGCACCTCTACATGGCAGCTGCCGATGGTGCGTCCAGGGCCGTAATTGTGCAGGATCAGATCATGGATACCCTCGATCTTATCATGTGACAGCACCAGCGTTTTCAGCTGCTGCACCGTCTCGGCATCTGCCGGTCGCCCCAGCAGATCTCCCACCGTATCACGTATGATATCGAATGCCGTTTTCAAAATAAACAGCGAGACCGCCGTACCCATGATGCCGTCCACCGGGAGCGTTGTCACCAGAGAGAGCAGCAGTGCCAGAATGGTTGCCGCCGTGGCTGCCACGTCGCTGCGGCTGTCCTTCGCCGTGGCGATCATCACCGAAGAGCGTATCTTTTTCCCCAGCCGGGTGTTGAACCATGCCATCCACAACTTCACCCCAATGGAAAGCACCAATGCGCCCAGGGTCAGCCAGCGAAACTGCACCGCATCCGGATGGATGATCTTTTCCACGGAATTCCGCAGCAGTTCAAAGCCCATCAGGGCGATCATGACGGCGATCACCAGCGAGGTCAGATATTCCATGCGCCCATGTCCGAACGGATGTCCCTTGTCCGCCGGCTTTGCCGCCAGCTTATACCCGAACATGGTAATCAGACAACTGGCACAGTCCGACAGGTTGTTGAACGCATCCGATACAATGGCGATGGAGTGGGAAAGCGAACCCATCACATATTTCAGCAGGAACAACACCACATTGCAGCAGATCCCCACCACGCTGCTGAATGTCCCATAAGCTTTCCGCACCGCCGGGTCCTCGACACTTTCATAATTCGGCACAAACCGCCGCAAAAAACGTTCCAACACGACCGCTCCCCCATTTCCACGGAATCAGATTTCTTTCTGCAAACATTCTGCCTATTATAGCACATTCGAATGCAAATGTCAAATCGCTAACCGCCCTGCATAACTGTCATCTTTTTTCGATTTTTCTGCGTTGACACATCGTTTTTGCGCTGGAATATTTTGCGAATTTTGTCGAATCCTGTCGAATCGACCTTCTGCAATGGAAAAAACATGAATTTCTATTGCAATTTTCAATACGTCATGGTATAATAATAGTAAACTTCATGTAGTTCAAACATTTCTTGTAGAAAATAATTTTATGAAATATCTACCAATTTAGTAGGAATATTTTCCAACTCATATGAAGTTCCAGCGGCAACCCAGCTTTGCCGAAACGGGTTTGTTTCAGAGCCGGATGTCCTTCCGGCAGAGAGCAGACGCCAAAAAAGAAACGGAGGTTCAACGTCACATGATTCCCCTAAAGACGGCGATTGCAGATGATGACCGGTATATTTGCCAGCAGATCCAGGAATGCCTGATGCAGTACAGCACCCAAAAGGACATCGACATAGATGACCCGGACATTTATACGGACTGCGCCACGCTTTACAATACCGACTTCACCCAAAAACGCTATGACCTTGTTTTTATGGATATCGACTTTTCCGGCGGAACAGAACCGGTAAAGCATTTCAGCTTATTTGACACAACACGGGAGCGATGCGATAACGGCATCGCACTGGGCGCACATCTGCGCAATCGGCTGGGACATAATTATTTTGACATTATCTACGTGACCTCTTTTGAAAATTATGCCATCCACACCATTCCGAACCGACCGGCAGCATTGGTGCAAAAGCCGGTGACTTATGAGAAGATCTCAAACGCACTGGACGATGCACTCTATTATCGGGACATCTCATGGCGTGTATTCGAATTTACCTGCAACAACTCGCCGGTACACGTCCAGGTCTCAAAGATCCGGTATCTGAACAGCTGCGGCAGAAAGATCTATCTGCAAACCAATGAGACCACCATCAGCTTTTACGGAAAGCTCAGCGAGGTACAAAAAAAGCCATGTTTTGCGCACTTTGTCCCTATTCACAAATCCTACGTCGTCAACCCGGACTATATCGACCACATTTCCGCAAACACGGTATACTTGCAGGGAAAGGCAGGCGAACAGCTCCCCATCAGCCGGACTTATCAGCCGCTGGTTGAAAAGTGGCTGATGCAGCACTAAGCCTATGGCACATTACATCACCATTATTGCGAACATATTTCATATCTATGCTGTCTATCAGTTTTCACAGCTGCTCTTTCAGAAAAAGCCCAACCTAAAGCTGCTGGAGTTTATCCTGTATTTTCTCTATTTCCAGATCAACAGCTTTTGCTTTGTCTATTTCCACAGCATCATATGGAATGTTCTGAGCAATCTGATTCCGTTTTTCTGCATCACCTTGTTTTATCCCACTACCTGGTCACACCGCATCCTCAGCGTTTTTTCCATCTATATCGTCAGCATGGCGATCGACATTCTCTGCGCCACAGTCTCCATCTGGTTTGACTATACCCTGTTCTTTACCAGCGGATTTGCGGCAGCGCTTCTGCTGCTGATCGTGGCACGCATTGCCGCACATTTCAAGCTGTACCGGAAAGAAGTTGTCCCCGGGCTGGTATATTTTACGTTATCAACATTCTCTTTATTCCCCTGGGCAGTATCTTTCTGGCGCACTACATTGCCCGGACGCTCTCCTGGCGCTCGCTCATCGCAGCCATCATCCTGCTGCTTTTGAATATCAGCGTTTTCTCTCTGTACGACCATCTGATCGGTCTGATGAAAAAACAGCACACCGTTCATCTGATCGAACAGCAGAACAAAACATACCAGGAACAGATCAAAGCGGTACAGCAGTCTCAGATGCGGCTGCGGTTTCTGCGGCACGACATCAAGAACCACCTGTTTCAGATGCAGCACTATCTGGACACCAACGACATCGACGGACTGCGCAGCTACATCAGCGACACGGAATATCACTTAGACCTGGCACGCAGTACCACGTACACACAGCACGAGCAGATCAACAGCATTCTGAACTACAAACTCATGCCGCTGCAGCTGATGATACCAACCTGGACATTGACATTCGTCTCCCGGAAGAACTGCCCTATGCGCCGTTTGATTTGACTGTGCTGCTGGGAAATCTGCTGGACAACGCCGCAGAGGCGACTGAAAAGGTCTTTCCGAAGGAACAGCGGCATATCATTCTGAAAATGCGGGTAAAGTTCGGCGCATTGCAGCTGAACATACGCAACCGCTATGACAACATCCTGCCGGATGAAAGCGGTACCAGAAAGCCCGACAAAAAGCGGCACGGTCTGGGCATGAAAAGTGTCCAGGACATTGTAGACCGCTATCATGGAAAATCTGGACTGTGCCGGAAAAGGACTGGTACGAGGTCAACGTGATCCTGTACCAGCCGGAACACAGCATTTCCTCAGAATCATAAAAACGACAAAAACGGTTTCCCTTTTCCAAAGAGAAACCGTTTTTTACTGCACAATGCGCAGCTTTTCGTCAAAGGCATCGTTCCGCAGCAGCATCTGGTATTTTTTCGGTGTCAGCCCGGTATATGTCTTGAAATCGTGTACAAAATGGGACTGGTCAAAATACCCCAGGTCGGCGGCGATCTCGGTCAGAGAGCGCCCCGTGTGCTGGTTCTGGTTCAGCGCAGACACTGCCGTTTGAAACCGGACGATCTTCGCCAGCTGTTTGGGGCTGAGTCCGGTCTCATTCCGAAAACACTTGTCAATGTATCTGGCGTATAACCGGTATCCTCCGCCAGCTGTTCCACGGAAATCCCGCCGCCGGAGCGGATCATCAAATTGGAAGAGTGGAGCACCAGCAGATTTTGATGTTCCTGGGGACAGACTCGGCGATAGATGTTCATGTAGGAACGCATAAACACACGGATCTGTTGCCGGAAATCTGATGCGCCCCAAATACCCTCCAGCATCCGCCTGTCCTGGATCAGATCATCCAGCGGAATGCGGTGGTTGACCAGATGCGCCATAATATCCGCACTGCCCAGAACCGGATTATACCCCGGCAGGAAACGCACGCCGAAATAGGTGGTGTTGCACTCGGAAAGCACCACCTGGGGCGAAAGAACTGTGCCGCAGATTTCCGCATAAGGATGGTTCGGGTCACAGCAGAACACCATGTCCACGCATCCATCCGGAATCGCATATCGGGGTTCTGTACCGGTAAAGCAGTGGTAAAAGTGAACAATGCCAAACCGGTTCAAAATAAGCTTTTCATAAGAACGGGAAGAGGTCACGAAAAACGGCTGTTTCGGTGTCATGTAGATCTGTTTTTCCATGCAGTACTTCCCTCCTTCCGGTGATTTCTCTCATATTATAGTACAGATGCCGGCATTTTTCAAGTGCAGCTGATGAAAAAAGGCAGTCTTACAGAAAAACCTTTTTTCCGTAAGACTGCCTTTTCGACAGAATATTCACAGGGAGTGTGTGCTTTTTTATGGAAAGTTGTCCTAAGGCAACAGGCGCTTATTCCGGACGAGTACCGGTGTTGACATCCGCCGGCATACTCTCGATCTCCGGAACTGCATCCAGGTGCAGTTTCTTCGCCACCTCCGGATTATGATTGATCTGGTACAGGTCGGATTCCATCGCCATGACTTCCTTGATCTGATACGCCTTGAACATGGGGCGTTTCATGACACACTTGATCCAAATCACAGCATAGACCGACAGGATCGCTACCGTTATCACAAAGATCAGATAGATCCGTTTCTTGACCTCCCAGCTGGAGTCAATATTGTAGATCATAAAGGCGTTGCCCAGAATGCCGATCATGGGGATCACCGGACCAAAGGGCAGCTTAAAGGTACGGGGTGCCTTCGGCAGACGTTTCCGCAGGATCAGCACATCGCAGTGCAGGATGATATACGAGAAGATCCAGAAGGTACATCCGGTCAGGATCAGGAACGTCAGCTGGTCACTGGTGGAAAGTCCGGTAACGTTAATCAGAATCATAGCTGCCGCTACCAGCAGCAGTCCCACATAGGGTGTGCCACGCTGATTCTTCCGCATAAACACAGAGGGCAGCAGTTTCAGCTTTGCCATGCCGGAACAGATCTGCGCAATGGAGAACATAGCAGTATTCAAAGTGCTGACAACTGCCAGCAGAGAAATGACCGTCATCCAGATGGTGCCGACCTTGCCGTACAGCAGAGTGCCGTACAAGATGTGAGGTACGGTGCTGACGCTCAGCTCCTCCCACGGTGTATAGTGGCTGAAACCAATTACCACAAAGACCTGCATGACCAGAATTGCAAGCAGACTGATGACCATGCCCAGCGGCACTTTTTTCCGGGGATTCTTGACCTGGGTGGAAATGGGAACAATGAACTCTACGCCGATGAACAGGAAG
>ENA-OQEX01000573-OQEX01000573.1-human-gut-metagenome-genome-assembly--contig:-NODE-573-length-18703-cov-2.257106_pt1 | contig 18703 bp, 25 predicted proteins | sample MGYA00242802_ERZ504649 | MGnify/ENA primary metagenome ERZ504649 (study PRJEB26092, sample SAMD00036194) | human gut metagenome | host: Homo sapiens | study: EMG produced TPA metagenomics assembly of...
AAAGCTTGCCACATTACAGCACATTTATCTGCCTGGACGGCATGAATGAAAAAGGGGTATCTATTGCAGTCCTTACTTTGGACAGCGAATCGGTTCACCAGAATACAGGCAAGCCGGTGATCGGAACCACGCTTGTGATCCGTTTGATCCTGGATCGCGCGGCAACTACAGAAGAAGCCGTTGAGCTTCTGAACCAGTATGACATGTTTGCTACAAGCGGCAGAGATTATCATTTTTATATCACAGATGCTTCCGGTGATGGCAGAGTAGTGGAGTATGACTGTGAAAGCGAAACCAGAGAAATGGTTGCCACACCAATTCGTTCCATCACAAATTTCTTTGGACTCTATAAGGATAAAGTCCTTCCGAATCAGAAAAATGGCATTTACGGTCACGGAAAGAGCGGTATGACAAAATGGAAGCTATTTTTGACTATGAGGAAGTTTACACCGGTGATGTTGCATGGGAGGCTTTGAAGGCCGCATCACAGGAGCCGTCAGAGGAGGAAGTTACCAGTAATACCCAGTGGTCTATTGTTTATGATGATACCAATCTCACCGCAGAAATTGCCCTTCGGAGAAACTGGGATGATGTGATCGGGTATAATCTGAAGGATAACACGATTATATTAAAATAATAACATAGAGCCTGTTTCAAACATAATCCGGTAGTCTTAAAGTAAAAGAAAGACACGTGAACCAGTTCAATATAAGGTTTTAAATGCCTCGTCAAAGGGAAACTTCATCATTTCCCCTGGCGGGGCATTTTGATTATTTGAAATACGAATCTCGTTACAGTGTTGACTGGAATGTTAGTTAAATTTGTCTATAAATTTGAAACAATATGTCAACTTAGTCTGAAAAATAATGCTTTAACACGTTAATTTTGATTGACTCCATAGTAAACGCAGTGTATTATGAATTTATAATTGCTGTTTGCGGAGTGGATAAATGTACGGGGTATGCATAAGAAAAAAGTGTAACACTCTTTAGGCAAAGCGAATAGTTTTTATAATCCATCTATCTAAAGGGGGAGTCATTTATGACGGGAAAGAGAAAAAGAAAACTGGCAATGCCAGACACCCTGATCATCGTAGCATCCGTTGTACTTCTGGTGGCGATTCTTTCATGGATCATTCCATCCGGAACCTACGATTATCAGGAAATGAACATCAATGGAAGAATTCGAAACGTAGCTATTGATGGAACTTATCACACAATTGATAAATCCGAAGTTACCACAACCGGATTCCTTGGATTTTTCAGTGTACTGTATCGAGGCTGCGTGGAGGCTGCTGATGTAATTTTCATGATCCTCTGCTGCTGCGGAACCTTCGGTGTTGTGGTGAAAACAGGTGCTTTTCATGCAGGAATCGGAACCATTTTAAAGAAACTGAAGGGAAAAGAAATTCTGCTTGTTCCAATCATTATGATGATCTTCGGACTGGGCGGTTCCGTGTTTGGTATGGCAAGTGAATTCTATGGATTTTATCCATTGATCGTAGGTCTGGGAGTTGCACTTGGATATGATGCAATGTTCGGATTTGCCATTATTGCAGTTGGAGAGTTTGTTGGATTTATGGGCGCGACACTGAATCCATATTCTGTAGGAATTGCCCAGACAATTTCAGGTGTAGAGCTTTATTCCGGAACCGGATACCGTGCGATCTGCTTCGTGATCTTCATGGCAATTTCCATTATCTATGTAATGGTTTACGGGCGGAAAATTAAGAAAAATCCAGGTGCATCCGTTGTATTTGGTGAAAAAAACATTCATGCCTTTGACAGAGATGAGTTAAATGAATACAGCTTTACCTTAAAAGATGGTCTGGTTCTTCTGGATGTTCTTGTAGTGCTGATTGTTCTTATGCTGGGTCTGATCAAATGGGGATGGGATTTCCCGCAGCTTTGTGGCTTGTTCCTTCTTATGTCCATGATTGCTGCAGCAATCTGTAAGTGGTCTCCGAATAAATGGTGCAGTGAGTTTATTGACAGCGCAAAGACTGCAATGTGGGATGTATCCTGACTGGTATTGCGAAAGCTATCACAGTTGTTATGCAGGATGCGCAAATTATGGATACTGTTATCTACGGCTTGTCAAACGTGCTGAAAAATGCGCCTCATGCAGTTTCTGCACAGGTAATGCTCGTAGTACAGACGCTGATCAACTTCTTCATTCCGTCTGCAACAGGTCAGGCTTCTGCAACCATGCCAATCATGGCACAGCTGGCAGATATTATTGGTGTGAGCAGACAGACAGCAGTTCTTGCATTCCAGTTTGGTGACGGACTTTCCAATATTTTCTGGCCGACGGCAGATATCGTTATCATCTGTGGCCTGGGTGGAATTTCCCTGCAGAAATGGTATAAGTGGTTTACGCCGCTGTTTCTGATCTTGTTTGTGACACAGGCGATTTTGTTGGGAATTGCAACTGGAATTGGGTTCTAGAGCCTTTTTCAAACACGCTCTGGAACTTCAAGGAAAAGCTTCAAGAACATTAATTGTTTGATAACCAGTGAACTTTAAAAACATAAAGGTAACTGTTCTGAAAAGGTAAGTCTAATGGAAAGAAAAGGAAACTTAATTAAACTTACGGACCTGTCTTCCGATTTCATCATCGACCTGAAATATGCCACGCCACACAATTTCACCGGCGTGCAGGTATACCAGTCTGCGGATTGCTGGCTGGATGAGCACACAGCGCAGATCCTGATAAAAGCGAAGGAAATTTTCGAAAAAGATGGCTATCGGGTGAAAATCTGGGACGCTTATCGTCCAATTCGTGCGCAGAAGCGGTTCTGGGAGATCATGCCAAATGATGATTTCATTGCCCGTCCGCCGGATATGACGAAAATTAAGAAATTCCGTCCTACTCATATGAACGGAATGTGTGTTGACGTCACACTGACTGATAAAGAAGGCAACGAAATCGAAATGCCATCTCCGTTTGACACTATGGACGAACGCGCTGCTTTGAATTCTTCCGGTCATTCCGAAACCGGAAGAAGAAACGGCGAGTATTTGAAACAAGTAATGGAATCCGTAGGCTTCCAGGCATATGAGTGCGAATGGTGGCATTTTTATGATGTATCTACGGATCCGGCGCCGTTTTCGGATTATGAAATTTAATTTTTTGAACTACTAACGGGCAGCATAAGTGCAATTATGCTGCCTTTTTCATTACTTTCTAATACTTTTACTGAGCCACCGTGTTCCCGCGCAATGGAGTCAACCAGTGCCAGTCCCAGTCCGGCACCGCCCATAGCCCGGCTGCGGGACTTGTCTACACGGAAAAAAGGATCAAAGATTTTTTTCTGATTTTCAGGTGAAATGCCGATGCCGGTGTCCTTTACCAGGATCATGACCTGGCTGTTTTTTTCTTTCACTGAAACTGTGACAGAGCCATTGGGACGGTTATATTTAATGGCATTTTCTACAAGATTGTAGACTGCACGATAAAGAAGTACATAGCTGCCGGTAACATCGGTATGCGAATCCTGACTGGAGCTGTCATCAAAATGAATGGAAATTCCTGCTTTTTCTGCAACTGGGTCCAGGTCGCAGAAAACCTCATCTACAAGCTCTTCCAGTGAAACCTGGTCTGTTCGTGGAACAGACTTCAAATTTGTCATGTCAAGAAGGGTTCCCACCAGCTGGGAAAGCCTTGCTGTCTGTTCCTTGATCATAGTGAAAAGCTGTTGGTATTCAACCATTTCCGGTTCCTGCTTTTTCTCAAAAACTTCCAGGTTGGTCTGCAATACTGCAAGTGGTGTCCGTAGCTCATGAGCTGCATTTGCAGAAAACTGTTTCTGTGTACTAAAGGCATTGTCCAGCCTGGTCAGCATTTCATTGAAAGAGCTGGTCAGCTGTGCAATTTCATCCTTTGAATTGGGAACAGCCAGTTGGGTGGAAAGGTTCTGCGCCTGGATCTGACTGACTTCGCTGGTTAGCTTCTGCAACGGCGTAAGGGTCTTTTTTGTAAGAAAATAAGTACACACGCTGGAAAGAAGAATAATGATCGTGGTGGCAATAACACTTCGGAGAAGAAAAGCCTCTTTGGTTTCCTGGATTTCCTGCTCAAACTGAGGAAAAAGGGCTTTGGGATCTACATTAAAGGTGATGGGGGAATCTCCATCCTGGGGATCCACCTTGATCATGTAATTCTGCAATCCGTCCATCCCCGATACGGCAGAACGGCTGATGAAGAAGTACATAAGAATACAGGAGACAATCATCAGTAAGGATAGCAATAAAGTGAGTTTCAGCTGAAGTGAGGTGTGGAAACGTTTTTTTGTCATCTGTATTCCTCCAATATATAGCCCTGGCCAATTTTATTCTGAATAGGGTCAAATCCAATTGCAGCCTTTAGTTTTTTTCTAAGAGATGAAATGTGCACACGGATGGAATTGCTGAAGGTATTTACGCTTCCGTCCCAAATATGTTCAATCATTTCTTCCGGTGAAATTACACGGTTCTGATGGAGCAGGAAATATTCCAGAAGGCTGCTTTCTTTCCTGGTAAGGGAAATCGGCACTCCATTTACAGAGGTTTCTCTTGTTCTGGTATCAAAGGTAAGCTGATTCCATTTCAGGCATACATCCTCTTGAACAAATTTCCGCCGGGTAAGGCTTCGGATTCTGGCTTCCAGCTCCTGGAAGTGAAAGGGCTTGGTAAGATAATCATTGGCTCCCAGATCCAGACCGTTTACTTTATCTTCAATCTGATCCCGGGCGGACAGGATCAGAACCGGGGTATTGGTATTGTGTTCCCGGAATTGGCGGAGAATTTCCAGACCGTCCGTGCCGGGAAGATTCAGATCCAGCAGAATCAGGTCATAATTTTCTGTCATACACAGGCAAAGCCTTCGTCTCCATCGAAACAGATATCTGTTTCATAACCATCTATGCGAAGTCCCTCCGCAACAGAGCGGCAGAGCTGTTCTTCGTCTTCTATAATTAAAATGTGCATATTGTCTCCTTTCATAATGTGGTTTTCTGATAGACAGAATTATTTTTACGTACTTCGGTTGGTGTGGCACAAAAATGCTCATAAAAAACTTTTCGAAACAGTTTATAATTAGTGAATCCGTGGCGCTCCAGAATGACAGAAATTTTATCATTTGTGGATACCAGATCCTGATAAATATGGGAAATACGGATGTCATTCTGGTATTCCAGAAATGTTGTTCCCATACATTTCTTAAAAAACCGGCAGAAATATTTTGGATCAAACATGGCAATCTGCGAAATCTCAGAAAGAGTGATTTGTCTGTTGTAATTATCGTTAATGTAATCCAGCACTGGTTTTATTCTTTCCAGATTTTGATTTTTTTTGGTTAATGCGGAGTCTATCCGGACGGTACTGAAATTGTGATATAGCTGATAAAGTACGTCAAAAAGCAGGCTGTTAAACAGTAATAGTGCGCCGTCAGGTTCTGTATTCATAACAAACTGCATTTTTTCAAGTTTGTTTTTTAATTGACGAGCTTCGTTTTCTGACGCTGGTTATCTGTCTGGTTTGGCAGATGTGGTGGGTCTTCCAGCATAAAATGAAGTCCGTTCACATGGGGAATAAACTTTTCCATAAAAATTTGCGGAATTTGAAATACAATTGCCTTATTAGGGGTTGCACATAAAGTGGAATGAATTTCACCAGGCGGTATTAGTATACATTGATCCTGATGCAGAATCTGAGTGCTTTTTTCTGTGTTTATTTTTAATTGTCCCTCAAACAGATAAATAATTTCAATAGCATCGTGCCAATGTGGTGGAACATAACTTCCAGAATCCACAGAGGTATAAAAACGGACATTTGTTCTGGTATCGAGAGGGATAATTTCATAGTTGGAGGAGGTAAGTATTTTTTTCATAATGATGTCTCCTAAAAGAGAATATCGACCTATTGATTAGATACTATCATATCTGGAAAACTATTAGCAAGTGATTTAAGATAAATTTATAAGATAATTCAGCGCGTTGAAAAAATGACACATTTAAAGAAGATTTAGGAAAAGGAGAACATTAATGAACGAAAAAAGAAAACTGACTCCAGCATTACTTTTTGAGCGTTTCTGCTACGGATGCGGAGATTTTGGATGCAATATTATTTATACTGCAATGTCGCATTTCTGTTATTCTATTACACAGATTATGCCGGAGTAAATGCAGCCGCTGTTGGAACTATTATGCTGGTTTCCAGAATATTTGATGGAATCAGCGATATTATTATGGGAATGATTGTTGACCGCACAAAGTCAAAATATGGAAAAGCAAGAGTCTGGATATTACGTGTATGTGTGCCGTTTGCATTAGCTGGCGTTCTGCTTTTTTCAGTACCAACAACTCTTGGCACGACAGCGAAACTGGTATACGTATTTATAACTTATAACCTGGTTTCAACGGTTGTATATACTGCAATTAATGTACCATATTCATCCTTGAATGCGCTTATGACTCAAAATCCATATGAAAGATCTGTACTTAGTATTTTCAGAAATCTTCTTGCAACAGCAGGGACTTTGACAATCAATATGGTTACATTACCTTTGGTAGAGTTTTTTGGAGATAATGCTGCAGCATGGACAAAAACATTCTGTATCCTGGGTCTGCTTGCTATAGTGGCGTTTCTTCTTACGTTCATTGGAACTAAAGAACGAGTTCATGCTGTTGCTGAACTTAATGGAGAAATGGAGAAAATCACCCTGTTAGAAGGTGTTAAATCGCTGTTTGCAAATAAGTATTGGATTATGATGACCTGTGTACTTGCACTCTTTTTTCTTTATTATGCAATTAACGGTGGAACAACTGTATATTATGCGAAAGATATTTTGGAAGATAAAAATCTGGTAAGCACAATTAACGGTATTTACAATGCAATTCAGATTGTAGCAATGTTTTTTATAGCAGGCCTGGTAAAAAATATGGAAAACGTAATGTGTTTTCTCTTGGCCTTATTCTTGCTGCCATTGGAATGCTGATTCTTGAATTCGGAGGCAGTACAATGCCGGTTATTATAATTTCCAGTCTTATCCGTGGAATTGGAAATGCCTGTGGTGGAGCTACTATGTGGGCTATGGTTTCAGATACAATTGATTACGGTGAGTGGAAAACGGGGCATCGTACAGAAGGCTTGTAAACAGTGCATGTAGTTTTGGTTATAAAATCGGAAATGGTATTGGTTCAGCACTTCTGGGTATTATTATTCAGATTGGTGGCTATGTGGGAGACGCAACAGTTCAGTCATCGTCAGCCTTATTTTCTATTCGCCTGTGTTTCACCTGGATTCCACTTGCTGTGTTTGCCGCATGTTTTATAATTTTACGTTTTTATCACCTGGATGATGAATTTGAAGGAATTATCAGGGATTTACATAAAAGAGCAGCGAAAAATAATTAAAACGAAATGGAGGTTTTTACGATGATCCAGAACCCAATTTTACCAGGCTTTCATGCCGATCCATGTATCTGCCGAAAGGGCGACGACTTTTATATTGCAGTATCCTCCTTTGAGTGGTTCCCAGGAATCCCCATTTACCATTCAAAGGATATGAAAAACTGGGAGTTGTATTCCCATGCCCTTACCAATGCGGAAGATCCTGACTTAAAAAAGCTGCCAAGTGCAAAAGGAATCTGGCACCTTGCCTGACCTACTGTGAAGCAGATGATCTGTTTATGTAGTATATGGTGTAATGAATTCTATGAATGCCAGATATTTTGATGTAGATAACTATCTGATCACAGCAAAAGATCTGCGCGGCCCCTGGAGTGAACCGGTTTATCTTCATTCTTCCGGTTTTGATGCTTCTATGTTTCATGATGATGACGGCAAAAAATATATTGTGGCTCTTGAATGGGAGACAAGAACAGAATACGAGAAACCGGGTCCGATCTGTATTGTAGAATATGATCCGGCACAGAAAAAAGTAGTGGGAATGCCAAAAGCTTTCTGGAGAGGAGGTACAGACCGTGGTTGTATTGAGGCGCCTCATCTGACTAAGCGTGGGAATTACTACTATATAATGTGTGCTGAAGGCGGAACTGGCTATTATCACAGCGTGACAATGGGACGTTCTGAAAATGTATGGGGACCGTATGAGGCTGATCCATGTAACCCAATTGTAACTTCTGTTCCGGAAAATCATAACGAACGTGCTGATTGGGATCACTTGAAGCCTCGCTATTATAATCCGGAGAGTAAGCTTCAGAAATCAGGTCATGCCAGTTATGTGGATCTTCCGAACGGAGAAACCTGGCTGGTACATCTCACTTCCAGACCTTTTGTTCCGGAGCTTCGCTGCACTCTTGGCCGTGAAACTGCCATTCAGCGAATGAAATGGACAGAGGATGGCTGGCTTCGAATGGAAAATGGAGGCAATATGGCCCAGGAGTTTGTGGAGGAGAGTAAGCTTCCCGAGTATCCGGTGAAAAAGCTTCCGCAGAGGGATGACTTTGATTCTGAAACTCTTGGAATCGGTTATTATGCGCCTCGCATTGATCCTGTGACTTTTGTTGACCTGAAAGCAAGACCAGGCTGGATTCGCCTGCGTGGTCAGGAATCCGGCTGCTCTTTGAATAAGACAAGTATTTTGGCAAGAAAGCTGACAAGTGTACAGGCAGCGGTAACGACAAAGGTTGATTTCACTCCGCTGAGTTACCAGCATACAGCTGGCTTGATTCTTTATTATGATAATATGAATTTTGTATATTTGTATAAATATTTCAGCGATACGCTGAATCACAGTGCGATTTCTGTTATGCAGGTGGAAAATGGAATAAAACGGGAATTCCCGGAAGCAAGGACTTTTGTGGAAGACGGACAGGACATCTGGATGCGGCTGGAGATAAAGGGCAGAAAATCCTGTTTTAAGTGGTCGCTTGATGGAGATACCTATAAAGAAATCGGACCATGCTTTGATACTACGAAATTTTCGGATGAGTATTCTGAGTTTGGTGAATTTACAGGAACTTTCGTAGGAATCACCTGTGGCGACCGTATGCTTCATCAGCACACAGCTGATTTTGATTTCTTTGAATATGTGGCAGATGAGACTGCAGATGTGAAATAAGTGTGTTTTTCTAAAAAAATAAAAATCTTAACACAGATTTTATAGGAAAGATGTTAAAATACGTTCAGACAAATAAAAAACGCTGAAAGGAAAATTAAAAATGATGAATAAAAAAAGACTTATGGCAATTCTGGCAGCAGGAGTTCTGACAGCAACATCTTTCAATCCGGCTATGATCAAGGCTGAAAGCGTATCAGCAGAAGAAGCTGGCATGGCAGTTCCGGCAGATGCAGCAGGCATGAGCGTACCTGCGGATGCAGCTGGCGCAGCAGTATCAGCAGATGAGGCCGGCGCAGCGTTTCAGCAGACGAAGCTGGCGCAGTGGTAGCCGGTGACGGTTCTGAGACAGCTGTTTTCTCTGAAGATGGCACACCTGTGAAAAAACAGTAAAAGCAGCAGATATTAATATGAAGGTTCAGGATTCCTACGATTTCCCATTCCTTGGCTTAAAGGCAGTCCTTCCGAAAGAACTGAAGAAACAGATAGAAAACTCCGATATGCTTATGATCACAGAGGAAGAATGGAATGATGACATGACTGGCTTCAAGTATGCCTTTTTCCACTGGAATAAGCTTACTGAGGAGCAGAAAAACGAAGATGTAACCTTCTTGGAACCGGCTATGAGACTGGCTCAAGAGCATCGAAAGAGTTGGTACACTTGGTGTTTACAGCAAGGACGTGATTGATGATCTGGATTCTATCACTGGCTGTAACGAGCACAAAGAGCTGGGAACAAGCGAGGATGGAAATTATAAGTACTATCTCAGCATTAATAAAGATGCAGAGTCTGACTTGACAGACGAGATCGAAAAAATTGAGACTACGATCACTGAAATGACAGCATTTGATCCAAACAAATCTGTATTTGATATGCCGGCAGAGAATGCCAACCCGGCTGCAGAAAATGTAGGCGCATTTGAGACAACGGATATTGATGGAAATGCCTATACAGAAAAAGTATTCAGTGACTATGACCTGACTCTTGTAAACTGCTTTACAACCTGGTGCTCTCCGTGTGTAAATGAAATGCCAGACCTTGACAAGCTTTATCAGGAGATGAAGGAAAAGGGGGTGGGCGTAGTTGGAATGGTTATCGATTCTGTAGGCGAGGACGGAACTACAGATGAAGATACTGTGAAAAAAGCGCAGATTCTCAAGGAAAAAACAGGAGTTACCTATCCTCTTCTGATTCCGGATGCAGGAAACATGAATGGACGTATCAGCGGTCTCAGCAGCTTCCCGGAATCCTTCTTTGTAGATAAAGATGGAAACATTGTAGGAGATCCGATCATGGGCAGCAGAAATCTGGAAGACTGGAAAACAGCTGTAGAGGATGCACTGGAAAAAATTAATTCCGGAAAATAAAAAGTGGTTAGGGAATGTAGGATGAAAAATTATATAAATAAAATCACTCAGTGCAAATGGACAGGAATCGCCCTTGCAGCGGTGGGGATTCTGATGATGGCCTTTGGTATTTACCGGGGTGAAATGGAAGTTGTTTTTACAAAAGCTGTAAATATCTGTATGGAGTGTATTGGAATTGGATGATAAGAAAATGAACATAAAAAACTGGCCCAGACATACCATACAGGCACTTTGGGCGCTGCTTACAAATTCACATTTATCTGGATTTGTAACTGGAAAAATATATACAGGAAAGCTGAAAAATGCCTGTGTTCCGGGACTGAACTGCTATTCCTGTCCCGGGGCAGCAGGAGCCTGTCCCATTGGTTCCTTACAGGCTGTGGTTGGAAGCTGGAACTTTAAATTTGCCTATTACGTAATCGGATTTCTGATTTTCGTAGGTGCGATCCTGGGAAGGCTGGTGTGTGGTTTTCTCTGTCCCTTTGGTCTGATCCAGGACCTGCTGAATAAGATTCCTTTTCCAAAGAAAATTCGTACTTTCAAAGGAGACAAACTTCTTCGAAAGCTGAAATACGTGATTTTTCTGGTGTTTGTAATTCTGCTTCCCCTGTTTCTCACAGATATAATGGGCCAGGGAGCACCCTATTTCTGTAAGCTGATCTGTCCGGCCGGAACTTTGGAGGGCGGATTGCCGCTGGTACTTTTGAACAAGGCTATGCGCGGTGCCATTGGCTGGCTGTACATATGGAAAAATACAATTCTGATCGTGACAATTGTTCTTTCCATTATTATTTACAGACCATTTTGCCGTTATATTTGTCCGCTTGGCGCATTTTATTCCGTATTCAATAAGGTTTCCATTTACCGCTACCGTGTAGATATGGAAAAATGCGTTCACTGTGGAAAATGTGCAAAGGCTTGCCAGATGGTGGTCAACCCTGTGGAAAACCCCAACAGTCCGGAATGTATCCGTTGCGGACGGTGTAAGCAGCATGTCCGGTACACGCCATTGCAAGTGGGTGCAAGAGATAACAGGAATGTTTTTACCATTTTATGGGGATTAACTTTATGTATGCTTTATAAGTAAAAAGCTTACTGCGATTTAGACATTGAAAAATAAATGTCTAAGTTGTAGTAAGCTTTTATTATTTATGGTGTCAGGAAATACTCTCGATTACATTACGGAGATACTCGTAGCAGATCTTAAGATTTTTCTCACCTTCTTTATCCAGCGGAATCTGCAGTGTGCGTTCCACGCCATTTCGTGAAATAACGCATGGAAGGCTCATTGCGATTCCTTCTAATCCGTATTCCCCTTCCAGAACAACGGAAGCCGGTACGACGGCACGTTCATTTCGCATAATGGCTCCTACCAGACGGCAGACGCTGAGGGCGATGCCGGAGCTTGTGTAACCCTTCAGTTCTACAATGTCCAGCCCGCTGACCTTCACCTCGTGAAGCAGCTTTTCACAGTCAACAGGCTCTTTCAGGCCAAACTGCTTCTGAAAATCATGGAAAGGAATTCCTACAATATTAACCGCATTCCATGGGATAAAGCTTGTGCCGCCGTGTTCGCCCAGAACGAATCCGGTGACATTTTTGGCATCTACGCCGCACAGGTCGGCAAGCATTTTATTGAAGCGGGCGGTGTCCAGAAGAGTACCGGTACCGATCAGAAGATTTCGGGGGTAGTTGAATTCCTTCTGTGCAATATAAGTAAGAATGTCCATTGGATTTGAAACATTAATAATAATGGCAGAACGGGTGTAAGTGGTGATCTGTGTCATGATCTCCTTCATCACCTGTACATTGGTCTGCAGCAACACCATGCGGTCACGGGAGTTACCTGGCTGAATGCTGGGACCTGCGGTGTTGATGACAATTTGGGCGTCTTTACAGTCCTCGTAGGTACCTACCCGGATGTTTGCGTTGGCACTGTATGCAAAGGCGGTGGTGTGGCTGGCATCCAGTACGACTCCCAATGCTTTTTTTCATTTCTGTTTATGACAACAATCTCATCTGCAAGATTCATTCGCAGAAGAGAGTCCAGAATTGCAGATCCCACATGACCTGCGCCGATCAGAACAATTTTTCCATAACTTATATTTTCCATGATGTCAGGCTCCTTTAGAAATGTAAACTTTCATATATAGTGATGTCACCGATAGACGACATGTCTGTTTTGTGAATAAGAATAGCACTTGTGTGCTGCAGAAACAAGAGAATTTTTGATTGCACTGTAAAAAATACGGAGTGACAAAAATGAAAACGATTTTCATATTGACTTTGAAAAAGAATCTGCTATAATATGAAAATGATTTTCAAATTGGAGGCGCGGGAAATGAGCGAAAAAGCACAATATCGTACCAGACAGATTACAGAGCTGGAGAATTATCTGTGCTCTATGGAAGGAAAACATGTTACAGTCAGCGATATATGCAAATACTTTAAAAGTCAGGGGATTTCTATCGGAACCACAACGGTGTATCGCCAGCTTGACCGGATGGTGGAGCAGGGACTGGTTGCCAAATATGTGGTAGACGGCACCAGCAGTGCATGCTTCGAGTATCTGGGACATGATGAGCATTGTCATAAGCATATATGCTTTCATTGCAAATGCGAGAAGTGTGGAAAGGTGATTCATCTGGAATGCGGGGAAATGACACATCTGGGCGAGCATATGCTGGCAGACCATGGATTTCAGTGGGATTTTACCAGGACGGTGTTTTATGGAATCTGTGAGGAGTGTAGAGGAAAATAATGAGGTTGAACATGTACAAATTAAAAAATAAATTCAAAAGGCTGCTCATGCCAGCTGCCACAATAGTTACTGCCTGCCTTCTTGCAGGCTGCGGTGCAGGCGCGGCGGCAGGAACTGACAATTCCAGTGTAACAGAAAGCCAGAGCGGGGTAAATGGCAGCGAACAGGAAAATGCCAGCTCAGATAGTCAGAAGCTTCAGATTGTAGCCACTATTTTTCCAGAATACGACTGGGTAAAGGAAATCCTGGGTGACCAGCTGATAATGTGGATCTTACCCTGCTTTTGGGTAACGGAACAGACATGCATAGTTTCCAGCCTACCATGGAAGATATTTTGAAAGTATCCACCTGTGACCTGTTTATTTATGTAGGCGGTGAGTCTGATTCCTGGGTTGCCGATGCATTGAAGGGCGCCGGAAACCCAGACCGAAAAGCAATCAACCTGATGGACGTGCTGGGAGACCAGGTGAAGGAAGAAGAGCTTGTAGAGGGGATGCAGGATGAAGACGACCACACTCACGAAGAAGGGCATACCCACGATGATGATCTGGAATACGATGAGCATGTCTGGCTGTCTTTGAAAAATGCGTCTCTATTCTGCGACACCATTGCCAGTAGTCTGGCTGATGCCGATCCGGAGCATTCCCGGCTTTATCAGCAGAACGCCGAGGCTTACGAAGAAAAACTGGCAGCTCTCGATCAGGAATACCAGACATCAGTGGAGAAATCCCAGTCCAAAACCCTGCTTTTTGCGGATCGTTTCCCGTTCCGCTATTTAATTGACGACTACAATCTTACTTACTACGCTGCATTTGCCGGCTGTTCTGCAGAAACAGATGCCAGTTTCGAGACCATCACATTTCTGGCTGGCAAGCTGGATGAGCTGAACCTTCCGGCTGTTCTCACTATCGAGAATTCCGATCAGAAAGTAGCGAAAGCAGTAATTGAAAATACAAACACTAAGGATCAGAAGATTTTGACATTAAATTCCATGCAGTCCGTAACAACAAAGGATGTGGAAGAGGGAACCACATACCTATCCATCATGGAAAATAATCTCCAGATTCTGAAGGAGGCATTATGAGTCTGATTACTTGTGAGAACCTTACATTGGGATATGAAGGAAAAGCGATTTTGTCCGGGCTGAATTTCAGCGTAAATTCCGGTGATTACCTTTGTATCGTAGGAGAAAACGGCTCTGGGAAATCCACACTGATGAAAACACTTCTTCATCTTCAGAGCCTATGAGCGGCAGTATCATTCTGGGAGACGATTTAAAAATCAACGAGATTGGCTATCTGCCACAGCAGACTGCGCTTCAGAGAGACTTCCCTGCTTCGGTAGATGAAATTGTGATGTCCGGTTTCCTGGGAAGAATGGGACTTCGTCCTTTTTACAATAAAGCAGAGAAAAAAGAAGCCCACGAATTGATGGAGAAAACCAGGATCACGGATCTGGCTGACCGTTGTTATCGACAGTTGTCCGGAGGGCAGCAGCAGAGAGTGCTTCTGACCAGAGCTCTCTGCGCCACAAGGAAAATCCTCCTTCTGGATGAGCCTGTTTCTGGCCTGGATCCGGTTGCAACTGCGGATATGTACCAGATTATCAACGAATTAAATAAAGAAGATCGAGTAACCATCATCATGATTTCTCACGATATCGGTGAAGTAGCAACTTATGCAAGTCATGTGCTGCATATTGGGCAGAAGGTTTTCTTCGGAACAAAAGAGGAATATCTGGAAAGCAAGATTGGAAAGCGGCTTGTGGATGCTGGAGAGGAGGGAAAAGCATGAGCGGAATTTTTGAAAAACTGGCATTTTATTTCCAGTATCCATTTGTGTGGTATGCTTTGATCGTAGGCGTGCTTATTGCACTTTGCTCCTCTCTTCTGGGGGTAACGCTGGTGCTGAAGCGATTTTCCTTTATTGGGGACGGACTGTCCCATGTGGCATTCGGAGCTATGGCCATTGCATCAGTGCTGAATTTCAGCAACAATATGCTGTTTGTCATGCCGGTAACTGTGATCTGTGCGGTGCTGCTTCTTCGTACAGGACAGAGTACAAAGATCAAAGGAGATGCGGCAATCGCTATGATTTCGGTTGGAGCCCTGGCAGTTGGCTATCTGCTGATGAATGTTTTTTCCACAGGTTCTAATATTTCCGGAGATGTGTGCAGCAGCCTGTTTGGTTCTACGTCAATCCTGACCCTGACCACATCTGAGGTGTGGCTGTGTGTAGTGGTGTCTGTTATTGTTGTGGCACTGTTTACAGTATTTTATCATAAGATATTTGCGGTTACCTTTGATGAAAATTTTGCAAAAGCTACTGGAACCAGGACAGATATGTACAATCTTCTGATTGCGGTGATCACAGCAGTGATCATTGTACTGGCTATGAATCTGGTGGGGTCCCTGCTGATCTCAGCTTTGATCATTTTCCCGGCACTGTCGGCAATGAGAATCTATAAACGATTCAGCGCAGTAATTATCTGTTCGGCGATTTTATCTGTGTTGTGTGCATTTCTTGGAATTATTGTTTCCATCCTGGGCGGAACGCCGGTAGGATCTACTATTGTGGCTGTAGATATTGCGGCGTTTCTGGTGACAAGCCTGATTGGGAAGCTTTTAGAGAGATAGAATATGGTATAGAGCGGTAGAGTGTGTCTGAAAAATCAGACAAGTTAATATGGCAGTTACTTAATATTCGATGTATAGGGCGTTCTTGTAAGTGGTTCAGCTTGCAGGGGACGCCTTTTTTATGTAATAGGAAATTCTGTTGGAATTGCCTATTACATCAAAAGCCTTACTGAGCAGGAACGCACTGCGGCGGAAGGGTAGCTGTCGCTCGAGGCGACCCTCCGCAGGCAGAGAATCCTGCAAGCAGGATTCTTTTTATATGGGCAATGAGAAAAATACTAACCAGAGTATAGTGCTTTTTCCTGGGTAAATTTCTTATAATATAGTTACAGCAGAATGATACAGTTGTAGAAAAAATTTCTGGTTACTGTTTTGTATCTGGCTGCAAAGTTAAAACTATATTTTTCAGAAAAATTATATGATTCAGGGAGGGTGCTTATGAAAAGAAAAATAATTGCTGCAGTATTTACCGGAATGTTAACCGCCGCATTGTTTCCTGCTATTGCCCATGCAGAAATCGAAAATCCGGAGGACTATATGGGCATCTGGTATGCCAATTATGTAATATATTCTGACGAAAGCAGCGAACGCCACAATGTAGCAGAATATTTGAACCAATACTTGGAAATGAGGCTGATGGAAGACGGAAGTGCTTACATGGAAATGTCCTACAATAGTGAGGAGCCAGACTCGGCAGAAATTCTGAAGGTCTCATGGAAACTGGAGGGCGGGAAAATGAGAGAGGCCACCAGTGAGTATGGCGATAAATGCTATGGTGCGGTTCTGGTAGACCGCTGGAACCAGTTTACGATAAATGAGGATCTTGGAAATCTGGCCGAAGTTATGACAGCATGGCAAACGACATAAACAGCGGACGTGTTTTCACAGCTTACAGGACGGAAATCACAGAAGGCTCTGAAAACCAGGGGGCTGTGAAATTTATAGATGAGGATTACGAAGTTTCCTATAGCTACCAGATCATTCCGGGTGCAGATCCTATGGTGACACTTACCAGGTATGATTCGGAATATGATTATGAACAGGTGTATACAAATTATCAGCTGAGGGAAATGCTGTAGGAAAATAGAAAAATTGGAAAATGTGAAATTAGCACTCACCTCTTGATAATGAAAGTCGATTTTTGTCCTGGCTTGTGTATCCTAGAAGTGCCTGTTTTACAGGCTTTCCGGGGCATCAGTCATTTTGTCTGGTATTGTAAAGCAGTGTCAGATTTGTCGTAAATGTCGTAAATTTGTGGTCAAAAATGATGAGAAATGGAGAGTGCTAATAAAATGAACGCAGGCAGCCAGAGAACGGGAAGAAGTGATCCTGAAACAGTTGGAAGAAAAAGAACCATTACCGGATAAAGAGAAAAATCAGATTGCCTGGGTAAGAGCTGCTAATCAGCACAGAGCGATTGCGGAAGAGATTATTCTCAAGGAATTGATTTATGTATAAATGTTGCCAGTAAACAATCTAGCAGATAACTAATGAAAATAGAATATTGTGAGCGAAGTAAGGCGTGAGTCATAGAAATGTGGCTTGCGTCTTTTTCTTTGCCTGAAAGGAAGTGATAAGTTACTGACATTTTTCAAAGACGCTGGTCTTGATGGAAAAGCAGGCTGGCAATTGTTCAAAGAGAAGGAGTATCTTGGCAAATTGGATAACCAGAAAGAAGTTGAGAAATTACTGGAACAGTATATTCTTCGGTTTGAGCGAGATCCAAAAGAAGAACCGGAACTGAGCCGGTTTCACTTATTTGATGCAAAAGGAAATATATATCAAAGGTCAGTGACCTTTTGACACCCTAATCCTGTTTATAAATAAATACATTCAAATTTGAGTAGGCATACAGGAAAAAGTAGGGTAAAATAATGTATATGCTGAAAGAATGGGAGAAAAGAAGCTGTGGAAACCGGTTCTGGTTCTTGCCTGTCTGATAGGAATATCAAGATTGTATTTGTATGTGCATTATCCCACAGATGTTCTTGGCGGAGTCTGGCAGGCGCTATATCAGGATATCTGGGATATCGGTTCATCCAGGCCATTTTTTACAGAATAAAACAAGAAGGGGGAGGACCATGTCCGAAGTAAAGAATAAGAAAAAGAAATCCAGTATGATTCAGGTCAGTATTGGTGTTCTGGCAGTTATTCTGGCTATTCTTATTATTATAATGATGGGAATTGTTTCTGATATTCAGGGAACGGCTCGTATTGTAAATTATACTGGTTTAGTCCGTGGAGAGACACAGAGGATCATCAAGCTGGAGGTTGCCGGGGAACAGGACGATGCAATGATCCAGGAGGTAAGGTCTTTCATTGATGGTCTGCGCAATGGAAATACGAAACTGAATCTGTATATCTGAATGATACGGATTTTCAGAATAAAATGCAGGAACTGGACGAGGGATTTTCTGATCTGTATAAAGAAATCTGTTTGGGGCGGTCTGAAGGATATGAAAAAACAGATATTATATCCAGAAGTGAGGATTTCTTTGTAATCTGTGATGAAGCAACAGGTCTGGCCGAAAAATATTCGCAGAAAAAAGCCACATCCTTATCATTGCTTGAAAAATATATCACAGCAGATATTGTTGTGTTGATGCTGCTGATCGGATATGAGTTTATAAAAGCAATACAGTATGCTGCAATGAACCGTCTGTTGCAGCGAAAAGTATATCTGGATGATGCGACGGGACTTCCGAACAAAAATAAATGTGAAGAATTACTGAGTGAGGAAGAACCGGATGCAGATACCGGTGTCTGCAGTTTTGATCTTAATAATCTCCGGCGTATTAAGTGAACAGCAGGGGACATGAAGCCGGTGATGCCTATATCCGTAGATTTGCTATCTGCCTGCGGGCTTCCATACCAGCAGAG
>ENA-OQEX01000574-OQEX01000574.1-human-gut-metagenome-genome-assembly--contig:-NODE-574-length-18672-cov-2.463521_pt1 | contig 18672 bp, 21 predicted proteins | sample MGYA00242802_ERZ504649 | MGnify/ENA primary metagenome ERZ504649 (study PRJEB26092, sample SAMD00036194) | human gut metagenome | host: Homo sapiens | study: EMG produced TPA metagenomics assembly of...
GAAAACCAATCACTCCCCCTCTTCCTCGTTAAAAGTTCCTAAATAGAATCAGTCCCAGCCGACACACAGCATTTTGGGCAATGTGTATTACTCCAGCGAGCCATTTCAGGCGCGTTCTTAGCGCAGATGAAATCCAGCGCTTACGGAGACTTATGCGTGAGGGCTCTCCCGAACGCATTAGTCGCAGTTAGCGATTAGTTCATCGGAGCGTTGCGCCGGCGAGTGAGTAATACACATTGTCCAAATGCGTCCCTCCTGAAAAACTTTTCACCCTCCCAACACACTAAATAGCAATAGTACCTTATTTCCTACAACAATTCCAGAATATCCTCCCTGCTCATACCACTCAGCTGTCCCATATCACCGCTGATGATCTGCTCTGCCAGATCCTGCTTTGCTTCCTGGAGCTTCTGGATCTTTTCTTCAATGGTATTGCGGGCGATGAGCTTGTACACGGTAACTTCTTTGTCTGTCCGATACGGTGGGCACGGTCAGTGGCCTGATTCTGGACAGCCTGATTCCACCAGGGGTCATAGTGGATAACCACATCTGCACCTGTCAGATTCAGTCCAACGCCGCCTGCTTTCAGGGAAATGAGAAATACAGGAGTGGTATCAGAATTGAACTGTTTCACAAGCTCCTGTCGTTTCTGCTTGGAGGTTTCCCCAGTGATGATGTAATAAGGAATTCCCTCTTTTTCCAGTGCTGCCTGAAGAAGAGACAGCATGGAAGTAAACTGGGAAAATAAAAGCATACGGTGCCCACCATCAATAGCACTCTGGATCAGCTGCATACAGCTCTCAGCTTGGCAGATTCGCCGCGGTAATTTTCAAAGCAAAGAGAAGGAGAGCAGCAGATCTGTCGCAGCTTCGTCAATTCAGCCAGAATCCACAATTTGCTCTTATTAAATTCGCCCTCGTCCTGCTGGGCAATTTTTTCCTTCATATGTACAACCTGGGCATCATACAGCTTCTGCTGTGCATCCTCAAATTTCACGTAACGGACTTCTTCCAGTTTTTCAGGAAGATCCTTCAACACATCCTCTTTCAGACGGCGAAGGATAAATGGGGACACCATTTTCTGCAGGCGTGTCATGGCAGACTCATCGTCATTCTTTACGATCGGAGTTTCAAATTCCTTTTTAAAGGTATCGTAACCATAAAGGAATCCAGGCATTAAATAATCAAAAATACTCCAAAGCTCACTGAGTCGGTTCTCAATTGGTGTACCTGTGAGTGCGTAGCGGGTCTGGCTGTGGATCACCTTTACAGACTTGGCTGCTGCTGTTGTGTGATTCTTGATATACTGTGCCTCGTCAATGATCTGGTATAAAAATTCTTTTTCCTCATACTGGTCAATATCTCTTTTTAAAAGATCGTAAGAGGTGACCAGAACATCGAAATCTGTGTATGTCTGAAGCTTCGACTGACGTTCGGATTGACTTCCTGCGATTAGTGATACTTTCAGCTGTGGGGCAAATCGAGCAAGCTCTTCACCCCAGTTGAAAACAAGGGCAGCAGGAGCCACTACCAGAGATGTGCCGGTTTTGCTTCAAGCTTTGCTGCGAGAAGAACTGCGATTACCTGTAAGGTTTTTCCAAGTCCCATATCATCGGCGAGAATTCCGCCAAATTTCCATGCTTCAAGGGTACGCAGCCATTTGTAACCGTTCTTCTGGTATTTTCGCATGATCCTGGAAAGACTTTCCGGTTCTTCAAAATCGGCATCGTTAATGGTTTTGAAGCCTTTTACGATTTCACGGAAATGACGGTCACGGTTGGCATATATGTTTTCGTTGCTCTCCAGCATCTGATCCAGATATAAGGTGCGGTATGCCGGAATGTGCATTTTTCCTTTGACAAATTCCTTTGGGGTGAGATGAAGGGTTTTCATCAGTTCTGCCAGCATTTCCAGGTTCTGCTCCTGAAGATTGACAAATTCGCCGCTTTTCAGCTTGTAATATTTTTTCTTCAGCTGATAGCTTTTCAGGATATCCAGAAGCTCCTGGCTGGAAATATCATCCGTGGAAATATTCAGATCCAGGAGTCCGCCGGATACGGACACACCAACGGAAACCTTTACAGTCTTTAAGGTGTGTCTGCTACGGAAACGGTTGGTGCAGCGTACTTCGCCAAGCTCCATGAGGGCGGCAGTTCCAGACTCCATGATCTGATAGCTAAGTTCTTCGTCATGGTTGCAGTGAAGTACGTCAAAGTCGGGATCATAGTAAGGCAGCCATTCCATGGTCTGATCCAGCACACTGTTTTCCAGAGGAAAGTCACGGAACTGCTGGTCCGGGGAGATATCCTCATGAAGTAAAAGCTTTCCTACAGAGAATTCTCTTTTTCCATAAAAGGCGCTTACCTTGCAGATAACGTTATCGTTTTCCATGTCCAGATAAAATACGAAGTGTGCTTCAGGCGTGAGGTACTGTCTGAATTTCTCCGGATTTTCCTCCGTAATATCCGCCACTTCCTGAAGCTGGGGCAGCACATTGTGATAAAAATTGGACAGTGTATTACGCCCCATCTGGAAGTGGAATTCTCCATTTCTGGAAAGCGCTGTCAATGGACGGACCTTCTCCATAAAGGCCGGTTCGGTTTTACAGAAGCTGTCATCCTGGATAAAGTATGAAGAGTCCATACCCTGAAAAAGCTCTGGGATGTATCCCTTTACTGTGACACCGTCAAATTGCTTTTTGTCCTTAGAGGCATCCAGAATCCGTATGGAAATCCGTGGATTCCCTGTTTTGCAGTGAAGCTGGGCTTTTTTACGGGCAGCATCCGGAGTTTTATCTTCAAAATCTATTTTATCATTGCAAATATTGTCATAAAAACTGTCCAGACGCCAGCCAAAAAGATCCAGAGAATTGCCAACATTAAATTTTTTTGGCAAATAGATGCCGGAATTCTGGATTTTGTCTACAAACTGCTCTTCCTCGCGGACGATCCGGTCAATATAGCGGATCCATTTGCGGCTCTCCTCTGTGAAATCCTGCGTTTTGTGGCTGATCTGGGTGCTGGTTCCATACTGAACGGTCTCACCGTTGCGAACCTGACGGCAGAAGTCATCCAGTTTTTTTACCACGAACATTTTGGAAGTTCCTACCTTAAAAGAAACGGAAAGCTTATTGTCATTCTGTGTCAGTCTTGGAACCAGGGAAACACCTGCGGAAACATGGGCCGGTGTTTCTTTCTGGTCATTTTTGAGCTGTCCTCTGCGATAGGAGTTCAGCAGATAGTCTCCGTTCATGTCAGTGGCATCCGAAAAATTGCTGTGGTTTACATAATCACGAATATAGAAGGCAAGTGCAGCTGTATACTGGCACCTGGAATTATCAGAATACCAGCCCAGTATTTTCTGTGGCATTCCGGGCATCCGCATCTTGCATAAGTAACTTCCTCGTGAGAGAAAAGAAGGGTGACGCCGAAGATATCTCTGCCAGTCTGGAAGGTTGCTTCAATCTGGCCAAGGCGCTGACCGTTCATCCTGTCGTAGCCGCAGGAAATATCTGTGACATTCATTTTCTGTTGGCGATAGATGGCTTCCCCGTTTTTTCGGTCTTTGGGGGCAAGCTTTAGGGATTCAAGAATTTTGTCGCCGTCAAAGTAGCTGTAATTTTCCAGCTGTTGGATATTTCCGTCTAATGAGGAATCGTCGTCTGCGTCACTGTCATTCTGGGAACCGCCAAGAAGCTGGTACGTTTCGTTACGCTTTTGTTTTTCCAGCTCTTCCTGACGTTTGCGCTCTTCCGTTTCTTTCTTTTTCACTTCTGTCGGAGAATTTTTCATTTGTTTGGCTTCCTTTTTATGATTTTTCTTTGTCGTTTTTGTCCTTGGGAAACATGCTGTCCAGCAGTTTGGACAGTTCATTGGCATGCTTTTTTATGCCGGAGAAGGGATTGCTTCTGTTTTTATGTTCATAGCCAAATTGAGCAGCAAATTTTTGCAAAGATCTGGTTCGCTTCATATAAAAACTCCTGCCAGATATTTCTTCCTTATAATATGAAAAGAAATACAGCAACGTGAAACATTTAACGACGAATGATCATCTTGCAGATAGGATTTCCTATAGAAGAAAATTTTTCTTCATATTCGGTCATTACATTGCCCACCATCATTTCTTCGTTGTGATGAAGATCAAAGGTATGTGCTTCAAGCTTCCATCCGGCTTCCGGGACTTCTTCCAGGGAAAAGTCGAACAGACCGCGGTTGTCAGTTTTGAACTCGATGGTTCCGTCTTCTTTCAGAATCTTGTCGTAGCGGGAAAGAAACTCCCGGGAGGTAAGGCGGCGGGAAGCGTGGCGAGCCTTAGGCCAGGGATCAGAGAAATTCAGATAGATTCTGGAAACTTCGCCTTTTTCAAAAACTTCGGGAAGAAGTCTTGCATCCATGCGCATGAATTTTAAATTAGAAAGCTCCTGTCCTTCTTCTGCAAGGGCTTCTTTCTTCTGAATGGCACGAAGGAGTACGCTGTCATACATTTCGATTCCGATATAGTTGATCTCTGGGTGGAGCTTCGCCATATCCATAAGAAAGCGGCCTTTTCCCATGCCAACCTCCAGATGGACAGGCTGATTCTGTGGGAAAACCTTGTTCCAGTTTCCCTTATTCTCCTGTGGATTCTGGATCACGTAAATACTTTCTTCAATTGCGTCTTTGGCGCCTGGTATATTTCTAAGTCGCATGGTTTCCTCCTGTAATTAAATTTATAGCTGGTTGAAACTGATTTCGGCTCTTTGCAAAAGTTTACCGGGTGGTAAAAAATGCTTGTCAGAATCAGCTGAAATAGTATTCATTCTTAACAAAACTACTATACATGATTTCCTGCTTTTTCGCAATAATATTGATATCGTGATTCTTCAGACACGCTCTATGTCAGGGGGGAACGCAAAGAGCTTCTAATTGAAAAAATTGACCAATTTTGACTGAATATGAAACCTATCAGCAAGAAATGCAAATGGAAAAACGAGAAAATTCTGTATAAATATGATTTTCTTCCTATTTATAATTAATACGTGTACCTATTATAAAATTTCGATATGACAGGAATTGATAAGATTGTTAATTTTTAGTCAAATCATCTGGAATTGTATTGAATTTTTGTGAAAATTTTAGGCAAAGTTTGACTGGTATTTTCATCAAATGGGTGTAAGATACTTAAAACTTGAAAAAGGAGGGGAAAAATGGAACAGATAATCGGTAAGTTATCCGAGATAGAGACAACTGCAGAGACCATTATGAAGGATGCACTGCAGAAGAAGAAAGCTCTTTCAGCTGAGATGGAAAGGCAGTCCAAGGAATTCGACACCCAGCTGGAGAAACAGACAGAAGAGCAGATTAAGGAAATTCGCCGGAATCTTGAGGGTGAGAAGGATAAGCGCCTGTCATCTGCGGGAAGACACTCAGGCTGCCTTAAGTCAGCTGGACGCTTACTATGCGAAGAATCACGAACGCCTTTCCAGAGAAATTTTTGAAAAGATCATTCAGGAGGAAGTGATGTAATGGGAAGCGTTCTTTCCTACAGCGGAATTTCCACGAAAATACGCGCTATGAGCAGTCATCTGGTGACAGATGAACAGCTTCAGGAAATCGTCCGCTTTTCGGACGTTCCACAGGTAGCCGCTTATTTGAAGAAAACGCCGGAATATGCGAAAGCATGGTCAGACCTTGATGAGAATAATCTTCACCGAGGTGAGATCGAGAAGCTTCTGAAGAAATCTATTTTCGGAAATTTCTCCCGCATTTACAATTTTGCAAACAAGGAGCAGCGCAAGTTCCTGGCACTTTATTCCAAGCGCTACGAAATCCGTGTTCTGAAAGAGATCATGACGAATCTCTTTGATCACAGAAGCACCGATCCTGTGGATATGAGTCCTTACCGCGACTTTTTCCTTCACCATTCCAAGCTGGACATTGACAGAGTGGCAGGTGCCGGAAATATGGATGAGTTCATGACAGCCCTGAAGGGCAATGAATTCTATGCTCCGCTTCAGAGCGTATATGAGAACGGCAATGGACTTTTATTTGACTACGGAATGGCTCTTGATCTTTATTATTTTAATCAGATTTGGAGTGTCCGCAAAAAGTTATTCAAGGGAAACGATCTGGACGAGATCACCAAGGCTTATGGTGAGAAGTTTGATATGCTGAACCTGCAGTTTATCTTGCGGTCCAAGCGTTATTACAAAATGGAGCCGGCAGCCATCTACGCACAGCTGATTCCCGTGAATTATAAACTAAAGAAAGAAGAAATCACAGCTCTGGTGGAAGCTACCAGCAAAGAAGAGGGTGAGCAGATCTTTTCCCGTACCTGGTATGGCAGGAAATATCAGCAGCTGAACCTGATCTCCATGGAGGAGCTTTATAATAGTCTGCTCCGTACCGTGCTTGAGAAAGAGGCTCGCAAGGATCCTTATTCAGTAGCTGTTTTGTATTCTTATCTTTACCACAAAGAGCATGAGGTAAACCGTCTGACCATCGCACTGGAGTGTGTTCGTTACCAGGTTGATCCGGACGAGGCAATGCATTATGTTCACAACAATTAGTAACCCGGAGGTAGCAATGTGATTGAGAAAATGAAATTTGTCAGCATTACCGGGCCAAGAGAGGATATCGACCGAGTTGTAAATAATTACCTCAGCCGGTATGAGATTCATCTGGAGAATGCTCTTACTGAGCTCACAGATGTGAAGAATCTTTCTCCTTATCTTGAAATCAATCCTTATAAAGAAGCTTTAAGCACAGTCGGAAGCTTCTATGAAGAGGTTGAGAACCCGGAGCAGGCTTCTGCGAAGAAGCTGCCAATCGAAAAAGCTCTCTCTTTCGTACAGCAGATCAAAGATGAAGCGGATGTCCTTAACAAGACACGCCAGGAACTGGAAGAGAAACGTGATTCTCTGTCAGAATCACTTCGTATTATCTATCCGTTCCGAAATGTAGACTTTGATGTGCAGTCAATCCTGAAAATGCGTTATATCCATTATCGCTTTGGACGGATCGAGAAAGATTATTTCGATAAATTTAAAACATACATTTATGATAATCTGGATACGATTTTCATTAAATGTGATGAAGATGACCGTTATATCTGGGGAATTTATTTTGTTCCCGTTCATGAAGCGCAGCGGATCCATGCCGTATATTCTGCTATGCACTTTGAAAAAATCTTTGTACCGGATCAGTATGATGGAACTGCCAAAGCTGCATACACAGCACTTGAAGCGCAGTACAAGAAAACAATTGCAGATCTTGATGCAAACAAAGCGGCAAGAAAAGCTTTCTTCAGAAAAAATGCATCCGACATTGTTTCCTGCAAACATACACTTCCCAGTTTTCACGGAACTTTGATATCCGTAAACTGGCAGCATGCACACATGGGGACAATAAGGGAGAGGCAGCAGCCGATTATAAGCCGAAGGAACCATTTTATATCCTTTGTGGCTGGATGACAGAGAAGGATGCCAAAGCTTTCCAGAATGATATTCCGGAGATTCCCGTATTTTCTGTCTGATTGATGAGAATGAGCAGGAGGATGCCCATAAGACACCGCCTACCAAGCTGAAGAACCCCAAGCTTTTCAAGCCATTCGAAATGTACACCAAAATGTATGGCCTTCCGGCTTATGGAGAGATGGATCCAACCTGGTTTATCGCCATTACTTATTCCTTTATTTTCGGCGCAATGTTCGGAGATGCAGGACAGGGTCTGGTTTTATTGATCGGCGGATATCTTCTTTACAGATTCAAGCATATTGATCTTGCCGGAATCATCAGCTGTGCAGGTATCTTTTCCACATTCTTTGGCTTCATGTTCGGCAGCGTTTTCGGATTTGAGGATATTATAGAGCCTGTATGGTTAAGGCCTATGGATGCATGATGAATGTGCCTTTTATCGGAAAACTGAATACCGTATTTATTATCGCTATTGGCTTTGGTATGGGAATCATTCTTCTGTGTATGATTTTTAATATTATGAATTCCCTGAAAGCAAAGGATACAGAGAAAGTATGGTTTGATACCAACTCTGTTGCAGGCCTTGTATTCTATGGATCCGCAGTGATTGTAATTGCATTGTTCATGACAGGCCATAAGCTTCCTGGCGGTATTGTTCTTTGCATTATGTTTATCCTTCCGCTGCTTGTAATGTTCTTAAAAGAGCCTCTTACAAACCTTGTGGAAAAGAAGCCGGCAGCTTTTGAAGGCGGTGTGGGAATGTTTATTGTTCAGGGATTTTTCGAGATGTTCGAAGTCCTTTTGAGCTATTTCTCCAACACACTTTCTTTCGTGCGTATCGGAGCTATGCAGTCAGCCATGCAGCTATGATGCAGGTTGTACTGATGCTGGCCGGTGCTGAGAACGGAAGCCCGAACTGGGTAGTGATTGTTCTCGGAAATATTTTCGTATGCGGTCTTGAGGGTCTGATCGTTGGTATCCAGGTACTGAGACTTGAGTATTACGAGATGTTTAGCCGTTTCTACAAAGGAAGCGGAAGAAAATTCGAGCCGTTCCGTTCTGACGCGGAGGCAAAGTAAACTGCCGCTGGTAGTGAAATATTTATCAAATGTCTCTGTGAAATGCAGTGACATTACAAATGTTAAAACACGAGGAGGTCAATTATCATGACAGTTATGACACAGATTATTTTAGCAGTAGCGCTTGTATTAAGCATTATCGTTCCATTTGGTTACTATTTCATCGGTGAGAAGAGCCGTGGACGTTACAAAACAACAATCGCAACAAACGCATTTTTCTTCTTTGGTACCATGTTAGTAGCAGCAATGGTTATGTTTGCAGGAAGCTCTTCTGTACAGGCTGCAACAGGCGCTGATGCAGGTATTGCAACAGGTCTTGGATATATTGCAGCAGCTCTTGTTACAGGTCTTTCCTGTATTGGTGGTGGTATTGCCGTAGCCAGTGCGGCAAGTGCAGCTCTTGGTGCAATCAGCGAGGATCAGAGCATTCTTGGTAAATCCCTTATCTTCGTAGGTCTTGCCGAAGGTGTTGCTCTTTACGGTCTGATCATTTCCTTCATGATCATCGGTAAATTATAATTATGAAAATGTTTTTTGATCAGTGACAACATCGATACCTGCACAGGGATGAGACTGGCAGGTGTGGAAGGCGTGGTAGTCCATGAGCGTGACGAACTGAAGGACGCTCTGGAAAAAGCAATCGCCAACAAGGAAATCGGGATTCTCCTCCTGACCGAGAAATTCGGCCGGGAGTTTCCCCAGATCGTGGACGATGTAAAGCTGAACCATAAAACGCCTTTGATCATCGAAATCCCTGACAGGCATGGTACAGGCCGCAAACCTGATTTTATTACCGGATATGTTAACGAAGCCATTGGCTTAAAGTTATAGGCAGGAGAAGACCAAGCATGACAATTGAAGAAAAACTGCAGCATTTCTACGACACTTCCGTTGCGGAAGCCCAGACAGAGGCTGAGAATACACTGGAAGCACATAAGAAGAGTCTGGAAGAAATGTTTGAAAAGCATAAAGAATCAAGAAAAATGGATGCCGAGGCACAGATCAAGGCAGAGACAGAAAATGCTACCCGAGAGGTAAACAAGGCACTTTCTGCTGAGCAGCTGACTTTAAGACGTGACTGGACAGCCAAACAGAATGAGCTTAGAAATGAGCTTTTTGTAGAGGTTAAGAATCATCTGGAGGACTTTATGGAGAGCCCTGAATATCAGGATTATCTTTGTACAAGAATCCAGAAGGCAAGAGAATTTGCGGGAAATGATGAAATCTTCATCTATCTTTCCCCGGAAGATACAGCATTACAGCGTTCTATCGTTGCAAAGACAGGATTTACAGTTGAGCTTTCCAAGGAGCCGTTTATGGGCGGTATCAAAGCTACCATCCCGGCGAAAAATATCCTGATCGACAATTCTTTCATGAGCGCTTATGAGAAGCTGAAAAAAGAATTCAAATTTGACGGAGGCTGAGCCATGAATAAAACAGGTATTATCTACGGCGTTAACGGTCCTGTTATTTATCTGAAAGGCGACCCGGGATTTAAGATTTCCGAGATGGTTTATGTTGGACCTGAGAAGCTGGTCGGTGAGGTCATTGGTTTGAAAAAGGGCATGACTACCGTACAGGTTTTCGAGGAGACAACAGGACTGAAGCCAGGTGATACAGTAATGGGAACAGGCGATGCTATTTCCGTTCTTCTGGGACCTGGAATCATTCATAACATTTTCGACGGTATCCAGCGTCCTCTGGAGGAGATCGCAAAATCCTCCGGAAAATATATTTCCCGTGGTGTAAGTGTTGATTCCCTTGATACTGCTAAAAAATGGGATGTTCATGTAACTGTTAAAGTTGGAGATATGGTAAGCGCAGGTACTATCATTGCCGAGACTCAGGAAACAGCTTCCATTCTTCATAAATCCATGGTTCCGCCAACAATCGGAGAGGCTGAGGTTATCAAGGCAGTTCCGGACGGAGCATATACTATCCTTGATCCGATTGTAACGGTTCGTCTTTCTGACGGTAGCGAGCGTGACATCGCTCTTGCACAGAAATGGCCCATCCGTGTGCCAAGACCTACCTACAAACGTTTCCCTGCAAGTGTGCCGCTTGTAACCGGACAGCGTATTCTGGATACCCTTTTTCCAATTGCAAAGGGTGGTACAGCAGCGATTCCTGGCGGTTTCGGTACTGGAAAAACCATGACACAGCACCAGATCGCAAAGTGGTCTGACGCAGATATCATTATCTATATTGGATGTGGTGAGCGTGGAAACGAGATGACACAGGTTCTGGAGGATTTCAGTAAACTGATCGACCCGAAATCCGGAAACCTGATGATGGACCGTACCACTCTGATTGCCAATACATCAAACATGCCAGTTGCAGCCCGTGAGGCTTCTATTTATACAGGTGTTACACTGGCTGAGTATTATCGTGACATGGGTTATGACGTTGCCATCATGGCAGACTCCACTTCCCGTTGGGCTGAGGCTCTTCGAGAGTTATCCGGACGTCTGGAGGAAATGCCTGCCGAGGAAGGTTTCCCGGCTTATCTGGCTTCCAAGCTTTCCGCTTTCTATGAGCGAGCTGGTATGATGCAGAACTTAAATGGAACCGAAGGTTCCGTATCTATTATCGGTGCGGTTTCCCCACAGGGCGGTGACTTCTCTGAGCCTGTTACACAGAATACAAAGCGTTTCGTCCGCTGCTTCTGGGGACTGGATAAATCTCTGGCTTATGCCCGTCATTTCCCGGCTATCCACTGGCTCACAAGCTATAGTGAGTACCTGGAGGATTTAAGCCCATGGTACAGAGATAATGTTTCCGCTAAATTTGTAAGCGACCGTAATCAGCTGATGGCGATTCTGAACCAGGAGAGCTCTCTGATGGAAATCGTTAAGCTGATCGGTAGTGATGTTCTTCCGGATGACCAGAAGCTGACTCTGGAGATTGCAAGGGTTATCCGTCTTGGATTCCTTCAGCAGAATGCGTTCCATGCAGAGGATACCTGTGTACCGATGAGCAAGCAGTTCAATATGATGGAGATCATCCTTTATCTGTACGAGAAGTGCCGCTCCCTTGTTAATCAGGGAATGCCGGTTTCCGTACTGAAGGAGGACAATATTTTTGAGCGTGTTATTGCTATCAAATATGATGTTCCGAATAACAAACCTGAGATGTTTGACCAGTATAAGGCTGACATCGACAGATTCTATGATAACGTATTAGAGAGAAACGGCTGATAGGGAGGTAAGTTTTTATGGCAATCGAATATTTAGGCTTAGTGAAATAAACGGCCCTCTTGTAGTTTTGGAAGGCGTTAAAAACGCTTCCTACGAGGAAATCGTCTCCTTCCGTATGGATGACGGTACCGAAAAGCTTGGCCGTATTATTGAAATATACGAAGATAAAGCAGTAATTCAGGTTTTCGAGGGTACAGATAATATGTCCCTTGGAAACACTCATACACGTCTTAGCGGTCATCCTATGGAAATCGGGCTCTCCCCGGAAATCCTGGGACGTACCTTTAACGGTATTGGACAGCCAATCGATGGGCTGGGCGAGATCACACCGGAGGTAAGCCTGAACATCAATGGTCTGCCGCTGAACCCGGTTACCCGTGAGTATCCGCGTAACTACATCAATACCGGTATTTCTGCAATTGATGGTCTGACCACCCTGATTCGTGGACAGAAGCTTCCGATTTTCTCCGGAAACGGTCTTCCACATGATAAGCTGGCGGCACAGATCGTGCGTCAGGCATCTCTGGGTGCTGATTCCGATGAAAATTTCGCCATTGTGTTTGCTGCAATGGGTGTTAAATATGATGTTGCAGAGTTTTTCCGCAGAACATTTGAGGAGAGCGGTGCTTCCGATCATGTTGTTATGTTCCTGAACCTGGCAAATGATCCGACTGTTGAGCGTCTTCTGACTCCGAAGATTGCCCTGACTGCAGCAGAGTATCTTGCTTTTGAAAAAGGTATGCATATTCTGGTTATCCTTACAGATATTACTTCTTTCTGTGAGGCAATGCGTGAGGTTTCTTCCTCCAAGGGAGAGATTCCTTCCCGTAAAGGTTATCCTGGATATCTTTACAGTGAGCTTGCTACTTTATATGAGCGTGCAGGTATTGTTTCCGGTGGTACAGGTTCTGTTACACAGATCCCGATTCTGACCATGCCTAATGATGATATTACCCATCCGATCCCTGACCTTACCGGTTATATTACTGAGGGTCAGATTGTTCTGGACAGACAGCTTCATGGACAGGGTATTTACCCGCCAATCAATGTTCTGCCGTCTCTTTCCCGTCTGATGAAGGATGGTATTGGTGAGGGCTTCACAAGAGCAGACCATCAGGATGTTGCCAACCAGCTGTTTTCCTGTTATGCAAAGGTTGGAGATGCGAGAGCCCTTGCTTCTGTTATCGGTGAGGACGAGCTTTCTCCTCTGGATAAGAAGTATCTGCAGTTTGGTAAGGCGTTTGAGGCTGAGTTTGTCGGTCAGACAGATACAGAGAACAGAAGTATTATCGATACTCTGAATAAGGGCTGGGAGCTTCTTGGTATGCTTCCGAAGGATGAGCTTGACCGTATTGATACCAAGATTCTGGATCAGTATTATCACGAGACTACCAAATAAAGAGTGAGGTGACTTGAATGGATCCGAATACCTTTCCTACCAAGGGTAATTTAATTCTGGCTAAGAATTCACTTGCTCTTTCCCGTCAGGTTACGAACTGATGGATAAGAAGCGTAATATTCTGATTCGTGAGATGATGAATCTGGTTGATCAGGCGAAGGATATCCAGGGACAGATTGACGAGACGTTCCGGACTGCGTATGAGGCTTTGCAGAAAGCGAATATGGAGATGGGTATCGCGTTTGTGGATCAGATTTCCCATACGGTGCCGGTGGAGAATTCTATCCGTATTAAGACACGTAGTGTTATGGGTACGGAGATTCCGCTGGTAGAGTATGATAAGTCGGGAAATGTGCCGACATATGCTTATTATAGTACGAAGATGTCTCTGGATGAGGCGAAGGCGGCTTTTGAGAGGGTGAAGGAGCTTTCCATTAAGCTGTCTATGATTGAGAATTCGGCGATTCGGCTGGCTAGTAATATTAAGAAGACTCAGAAGAGGGCGAATGCGCTGAAGAATATTACGATTCCGAAGTTCGAGGCTCTGACCAAGGATATTTCCAATGCTTTGGAGGAGAAGGAGAGAGAGGAATTTACCAGACTTAAGGTTATTAAGAGAATGAAGCAGGGTGCGTGATGGCGCCCTGTTTTTTCTGTCATTAAGGTACGTGAGAGGAAGGTGGTGTCGGCTAGGAGCGATGCCAAAATGGGCGTTTGACTGCGTCGCCTATTGTCCCTAAGAATTGCAAACTCGCCCTTGCAGGGCTCAGACAGTGCAATTCTTAGGGACGCTATACTCGTCAAACGCCCATTTTGGCAAAGCCCCCAGCCGACACCACCTTCCTCTCACTGTGTACTGGCGAAGGGGAAAACAGGACGGCGGCTGCAGGTGGGAGTAGTTGAAGGAGGGGAGGAAGTGACGCAGCGCCTGGGAAGAGAGGCGGATGGTAATTACGTTTGCTTAGCGTTGTGTACTGGTAGGAAACGTTGGCTGATTCCTTTTGGGGAGATTTTCGTGTTTACTATATTCTATTCTTTTGTATATTTTTAGTCAGCTTTCTTCTTGAGTTCTGTCAAAAATCATTTCTGTTATGTGTATTCTTTGAGTGGAGTATATTTCGACTGAATTTGGTTGTTGCGGCATATTCTTTTGGTGGAGTTCACAGTTTCTTACCAGGTTGACCATGGAATGAACACAGTTTTCCCATTAATTGCACACACTTGGTCTGTATATTATTAGCCATAAGGAACACAAAACAAAATGATCCGGATGGAGAGAATGAGGACTTTGGAAGGGTTGAATGAATACAGAAAGGAAATGAATGGGTATGAAACGTAGATATTTAGCAGTTTTAATGGGAATTATGGTAGCAACAACTTCTGTTCCGGCTATGGTTTATGCGGAGGATAGTAAGACGGAGACGGCTGCGGATGCGGCGAATGATGAAAGTGGTGAGGCAGATGCTTCGGGTGAGAGTAGTGACGAGAGTCAGGAGAATATGGTACTTGGTGAGGTTAAGTCGGTTTCTGATTCGGAGATTACCATTGCAGTTGGGACTATGAAAGAGATGGGTCAGCCTGGTGGAGATGGACAGAATGGCGGAGCACCGGATGGAAATGGCCAGGGCGGTGAGGCGCCTTCTATGTTGGATCTGACTGGCGAGGAGCAGACGATTACAATTACTGCGGATACAGTGATCACAAAGCAGGCAAGCGGTATGCAGCCTGGCGGAGATGGACAGAATGGCGGTGCGTCAGAGAAGCCGGAAGGTGATGGACAGAATTCTGATTCTTCTGATGGAGCAAGTGACAGTCAGGACGCAGCTGACGATAACCAGGAAAGTGAGAATACAGATAGCCAGGACGGAGAAGAGCCGGAAAAACCAGACGGTAACGGACAGTCCGCAGAGGCTGAGGAGATTTCACTTTCTGACATTCAAGAGGGCGATATCGTTTCTATCACTTTAGATGAGGATGGAAATGCTGCTTCCATTACTGTAATGTCCATGGAAATGGGCGGTCAGGGCCAGCCTGGCGGTGATGGACAAGGCGCTTCAGGACAGGGAGGTCCTGATGGCCAGTCTCAGGGTGTGGACAGTTATACTGCGGTAAATGAGTATATAGAAGATACAACTGTATCAAATGAGCCAATTGAGTCAACAGGAACTGACGAGAATGCAGCATTGATTTCTTCCGGAGCAAACGTGATAATGATACCATTACAAGAACTTCTGCAGACAGCCAGGGCGGAGACAATTCCAGCTTCTATGGTGTAGGAGCTGCTGTTCTGGCAACAGATGGTACTGCTTATGTGAAAGATGGCAGCGTGACTACAGATGCAGCAGGTGGTGCAGGGCTTTTTGCATATGGTGATGGAACTGTATATGCTTCTGGTACAATTGTGAAAACGACTCAGGATACCTCTGGTGGTGTTCATGTAGCTGGTGGTGGTACTCTTTACGGATGGGACTTGGATGTAGAAACGAACGGTGAGTCTTCTGCTGCAATCCGAAGTGACAGAGGCGGCGGAACAATGGTGATCGATGGTGGAAATTATGTTTCCAACGGCGTTGGTTCCCCGGCTATTTACAGCACAGCTGATATTGCGGTAAGCAATGCAACTCTGACAGCAAATGGTTCTGAGGCTATTTGTATTGAAGGTCTGAATTCTATTCACCTTTATGATTGTGACTTGACAGGAAATATGAGTGATCTGGATCAGAATGATAATACCTGGACTGTAATCCTTTACCAGAGCATGTCTGGTGATTCTGAGGTTGGTAACAGTACCTTCCAGATGGATGCGGCAGCCTGACTTCTGAGAACGGCGGTGTGTTTTATACAACCAATACAGAGAGTACGATTACTTTAAATAACGTGGATATTAACTATAACGATGACAATGAATTTTTCCTGCAGTGCACAGGTAACACCAACCAGAGAGGCTGGGGACAGTCTGGGGTTAACGGAGCTGACTGTCACTTTACAGGAATCAGTCAGGATATGCAGGGAGATGTGATCTGGGATTCTATCAGTGATCTTGACTTTTATCTCACAGAAGGCAGCAGCCTGACAGGTGCAGTTGTAGATGATGAGAGCTATGCAGGCGAAGGCGGAGAGGGATACTGCAACGTTTATGTAAGCGCAGATTCCACCTGGACTGTAACTGGCGACAGCGAGTACACCATTACAACTGGTTCCTACAGCGACACAGCAGATATGTCTGGAGCAACGGCAATCCAGGATCAGAGTGTTTATACAGTTGAGAAACCGGATCAGCTTTAAAATTGGATAAAGAAACTCTCCAATTTGAAGATTATGGGCTTGATGAGTTATAAGAAAAACACTGGGCTACACTTTATTGTGGCTCAGTGTTTTTCGTTAAAAGAAGAGTGAACCTGAATTATAAAAATCCCGGTCAGAAAAGAAATATCAAGACAGTTCTTTTCTAAAGACCGGGATTTTTTATGTTAAATCTAAAATCAAATTCGACTTCTCCGACATAAGCAACTTCTGAAAATCCTCCTAAAAAGAAGGAGGGCCGGACCTTACGGTCCGGCATAAGTATGAAAAAGAAAAAAGTTAAAAATCTATGTGAAAAAGCATTTGCAACCTGTTTGTAAAGCATTTGCTTTATTTGCTTATTAATATACAGGGAATTTGTGAGTAAAATGTGATGGACTGTTGAAAAAAACGTGATTAAATTCTAAAAAACTTATAAACTGGCAGTAAGAAAACATAAGGTGGAAAACTGAAAATAAGCATTGTAAAAATCCGAACTGTAATTTATAATAAAATTCAATGGTAACGGTTCAATATCTTTACAGTTACAAATAATGAGAAACAAGGAGGAAAACATGAAAAGAGAAACAGTCGTCGTACTGGATTTCGGCGGTCAGTACAATCAGCTGGTTGCCAGACGTGTGAGAGAATGTAACGTATACTGCGAAATCTATTCATACAAGACCGATCTTGAGAAAATCAAGGCAATGAATCCTAAGGGAATCATCCTTACCGGTGGTCCGAACAGCTGCTATGAGCAGATTCACCTACATGCAATAAGGAATTATTTGAGCTTGGTATTCCTGTTCTGGGACTTTGCTATGGCGCACAGCTTATGATGCATGTTCTGGGCGGAAAAGTTGAGAAAGCAGATGTGAGCGAATATGGAAAGACAGAGGTTCTGGTAGATAAGACAGATTCCAAAATCTTCAAAGGCGTATCTGACAAAACAATCTGCTGGATGAGCCACACAGATTACATTTCCCAGGTTGCACCAGGATTTGAGATTGCTGCTCACACAGCAGATTGTCCGGTAGCAACTGCACAGAATGAGGAGAAGAAGCTGTATGCGATCCAGTTCCATCCGGAAGTGCTTCATACAGTAGAAGGAAAGAAGATGCTTTCCAACTTTGTACTTGGTGTCTGCGGATGTGCCGGAGACTGGAAAATGGATGCTTTTGTTGAGCATACTATCAGAGAAATCCGCGAGAAGGTCGGAGATGGAAAAGTTCTCCTTGCCCTGTCAGGTGGTGTTGACTCTTCCGTTGCAGCAGGACTTCTTTCCAGAGCGATCGGAAAGCAGCTTACCTGTGTATTTGTAGATCATGGTCTTCTTCGTAAGGATGAGGGAGATGAGGTTGAGGGTGTATTCGGACCAAACGGTCAGTTTGACCTGAATTTTATCCGCGTCAATGCACAGCAGAGATATTATGACAAGCTGGCAGGTGTTACAGAGCCTGAAGCAAAACGTAAGATCATCGGTGAAGAATTTATCCGTATTTTTGAAGAAGAGGCCAAGAAGATTGGTGCGGTAGATTTCCTGGCACAGGGAACTATTTATCCGGACGTTGTAGAAAGTGGTCTGGGCGGAGAGTCCGCAGTGATCAAATCTCACCACAATGTAGGCGGACTTCCGGATTTCGTTGATTTCAAGGAAATCATCGAACCGCTCCGCGACCTTTTCAAGGATGAGGTTCGTAAAGCAGGTCTGGAGCTTGGAATTCCGGAGAGACTGGTATTCCGTCAGCCATTCCCGGGACCGGACTTGGAATCCGTATTATCGGTGAAGTTACTGCAGAGAAGGTTCGTATTGTACAGGATGCAGATTTCATTTACCGTGAAGAGGTAGACAATGCTGCAGCTGAGTATAAGAAAGAACATGGTGAAGATCCTTCATGGATGCCGAACCAGTACTTTGCAGCACTGACAAATATGCGAAGTGTAGGCGTTATGGGTGACTTCAGAACTTATGATTACGCTGTAGCGCTCCGCGCAGTGAAGACTATCGACTTCATGACAGCCGAATCTGCTGAGATTCCGTATGCAGTACTGAATAAGGTTATGAACCGCATTATTAACGAAGTTAAGGGCGTTAACCGCGTATTTTATGACCTGACTAGCAAGCCGCCGGGTACGATTGAGTTTGAATAGTTGACGCTGGGCTACAAAGCCCGTAACCACGGGGCTTTGCGGCTTTGGGTGTTTGAAATTGCATTATCATTGCATTTTTATATTTCTTTGTGATACATTGCAGTATGCTGAT
>ENA-OQEX01000576-OQEX01000576.1-human-gut-metagenome-genome-assembly--contig:-NODE-576-length-18623-cov-8.650087_pt1 | contig 18623 bp, 21 predicted proteins | sample MGYA00242802_ERZ504649 | MGnify/ENA primary metagenome ERZ504649 (study PRJEB26092, sample SAMD00036194) | human gut metagenome | host: Homo sapiens | study: EMG produced TPA metagenomics assembly of...
AAAGAAAGAAGTAATTTTACTTTAATAGTCGTAACACAAAACAGCCGTTATTTTTACGGCTGTTTTTACGCTTTGTTTAAAGCTATGTATTCAAAGTTGAACGCCACTACTGAATGACATAAAAAACAGGGTACTCGAACGAGTACCTATATATGTTTAATTATTAAGTTAGCTGTGTTTGGTAATATGCAGATGTTATTTAATCAAACTACCTACACGAACAAGGAACAGCGGTTAGCTGTGCTCGGGAACTGAAAGTTGTTCCTTAACAAAACTGCCTACACGAACTGCGTGCCGAGGCTCTCGGCTTACATTTCGGTGATGATTTCGTTGATTGTCTTTCCCGGAGGAATCATCGGGAGAACATTTGCATCGGGACTGATGCGACAGTCAACAACAACGGGCTTGTTCATCTCAAAAGCCTTTGTGAGAATCGGCTTGATTTCCTCGGGCTTTGTGATTCTTAAACCGTCAACGCCGAAAGCGTTTGCAAGCTTTACAAAGTCGGTTGCTCTGTGCGGATCGGTCTGTGAAAAACGACTGCCGTAGAAAAGCTTCTGCCACTGACGAACCATGCCGAGAACCGTGTTGTTCATAACAACTACAACAACGGGGAGTTCATAGGACTTCAGTGTTACGAGTTCGTTTAAGTTCATGTGGAAACTGCCGTCACCTGTGATGAGGCAAACCCTGTCATTGGGACGGGCACACTGTGCACCGATTGCGGCGCCCATGCCGTAACCCATAGTACCCATACCGCCCGATGTGAGGAGCGTTCTGCTTTCCATAATCTTGCTGAACTGTGCAACCCACATTTGGTGCTGACCTACATCTGTTGCGATGATGTCTGACGGACACTTGATTTCGTTGATTGTATCAAGAACCTGCTGTGGGAGCGGAAGGTCGCACTCGGGGAGCTTTTTATCGTCAAAATGATGCTTCCATTCTTCAATCTTCGCAAGCCAGTCCGGATGGTTCTGACGGTCAAGACCGATTGTGAGTGCAATGAGAATTTCTTTTATATCTCCGAGAATGTATTCATCAACCTTTACATTCTTGTTAATTTCTTTTTCGTCAATGTCAAGCTGAACAATCTTTGCCTGTTCGCCGAACTTTTCACGGTCGCCTGCAACACGGTCGGAGAATCTTGCACCGCACGCAATCATAAGGTCACATTCGGCTGTTGCCATACCTGTTTCGTAACCGCCGTGCATACCGATGTTGCCGACGCAGAGCGGATGATCGGCGGGAATACAGCCGAGTCCCATAAGCGAACAACAAACAGGAGCGTCAATAAGCTCTGCAAATGCCTTGAATTCTTCGCTTGCGTCAGCGCTGATGATACCGCCGCCTGCGTAAATCATAGGACGCTTTGCGTTTTTAATCATTTCCTGAACAACACGAACTTTTTCGGGGTTTCTGATTTCAAAGGTTCTCGGTCTTTCGGGAATAGTTTGTACAAACTCTGTTTTGTTTGCCGTTACATCCTTTGGAACATCAACGAGAACAGGTCCTTTTCTGCCGTGTTGAGCAAGAGCAAAAGCCTTGCGTATGGTGTCGGCAAGATCCTCAACCTTTTCAACAAGGAAGCTTGCCTTTGTAACGGGCTTTACGATGTCTACAATGTCAACTTCCTGAAAGCTGTCTCTTCCAAGCTGATCGGTTGTTACATTGCCTGTGATTGCAACAAGCGGAATGCTGTCGATATTGGCTGTTGCAAGGCCTGTTACAATGTTTGTTGCACCGGGACCCGATGTTGTCATAACAACGCCTGTTTTGCCTGTTGCTCTTGCGTAACCGTCAGCCGCATGAGAAGCACCCTGTTCGTGTGCTGTGAGAATGTGACGAATTTTGTCGCTGTATTTATAGAGCGCATCGTATGTGTTGAGTGCCGCACCGCCCGGATAACCGAAAACCGTGTCAACACCCTGTTCAAGAAGACACTCGCAAATGATTTCTGCACCTGTAAGCTGCATATATATCTCTCCCTTGTATATGTAGTGTTATTCCATAAAACAATGTTACCTTTTATTTTATCCAAATGTGATTATATTGTCAATAGAAATCGAAAAAGACAACTCATTACAAAAGAAAAAACGGGAAAACAAAAGCGTTCCCCGTTTTAAGTCGGTCATAATTATTCATTTTTGAGATATTCACATATTGCGCCTACGGTTTTTTTGCTTGCAAGTTTGCAGAATTTTTCATAGTCAACACCCTTGTTTTCGTCAAGGTCATCGGAGATTGCCCTGATGATTCCGTAAGGAGTTTTGAGTGCGTAGCAAACATAACCGATTGCCGCACCCTCCATTTCACAGACAAGAGCACCGAATGTGTCGGCAATTCTTTTGCGTTTTTTGCGGTCGGAAACGAATATGTCGCCGCTTGCGATAATGCCCTGCTCAACCTTGGTGTCGGGGAGTGCCATGCACGCCTGCGTGAGCTTTTCAACTACTGTTTTGTCGCAGTCAAAGAATATCTTTGTACCGTCGGGAAACGAAACCTCGCCCTGTCTGTCGCCGAGAGCAGTTGTGTTCATATCGTGCTGAACGGATTTTGTTGCAACAACAATATCTCCGATTGATACAAGAGGGGAGAGTGAACCGCCCACACCGCTGTTGATTACAACATCGGGATTGAACTTTTCAATAAGCACAACGGCACACATGGCGGCATTTACCTTGCCGACTCCGCAGACTACAACGCTATGTCCTTGCCGTTAAGAGTACCTGTGGTGAATTTCATTCCTGCGATTTCTTCGGTTTGTGTGTTCTGAGAAAGGGCGATAATTCCGTCGGCCTCAATCTGCATGGCACATATAATTCCTGTCATAAATTTTCCTCCGATTTTGGTGTTGAAATGTAGCGGCGTTCAGCGAACGCCAATCGTTTTGGTTGTAAAACCAAAACGAACAAGCGATAAATTTATGTTGTATCATTGTCGGTTAAAAATCATTTGTAATGTCGAACCGATTTTGTAATCGGTTCGATTGGCGGTCACTGACCGCCGCTACTGTTTGCATAAATCCATACAATATTGCGCTCGGGCATCATTTGTTGTGCATTGCACAAACTGTCTTCACGAGAGGGGTGCGAGGCACTCGCCTAAAAATTGTCGGTTTCGTACATAATAATGGATAGGGCGGCGAGGGGGCGGTTTCTGCACGGAGAATTCGTTTGCCGAGGGTTGCCGCCTGACCGCCGATTGCGGTTACGCTGTCAACCTCCGATTGTTCAAATCCGCCTTCACTGCCGATGAACATTCCGACGGTTTTAGGCTTTGTGCCATTCAGAATTTTTCTGACGGATTCTCCGCCCATTTCGTAAAAAAATACGGTCTTTTCGTTCTGCTTTGTCTGTTCTGCCGCCTCTTTAAACGAAATGCACGGAGTTACTTCGGGGATAATGCCCCTGCGACTCTGCATTGCTGCCTGAAGAGCGATTTTCTGCCAGCGTTCACACTTCTTTTTCAGTGATTTTTCATCGGGACGGGAAACACATCTTGCCGAAATCATCGGCACAATTCTGCTGATTCCGAGTTCCGTGCATTTCTGAACGATGAAATCCATTTTATCACCCTTAGGCAGAGCCTGATAGAGGGTTACAAAAACATCGGGTTCGTTTTCACACGGCTTTTGTGAGATGATGTCAACCGTGACTTCACCCTGTGTGATGAGCGAAATTTTACATTCGTACTGCGTTTTGTTCGGAGAAACAAGGGTGATGTCATCGCCTGTACGCATACGCAGCACCTTAGAAATATGCTTTGCATTTTCTCCGACAAGGGTGTAGTTGTTGCCGAATATATTTTTTTCGGTAAAAAACCAAGCCATAAAATTACCTCTTTTTTAAGCGTTTTTGCGTGAGCGCTTTCCTTTTCTATTTAATATAATCAAAAATAAAATAATTGCAATATTCATATGCCGGTGCTAAAATATGGATATACGAAAAATTTTCGGAGATGATTATTAATGATAACTCTGACAGATACAGATGTGGTTCGGCTTTTGAGAAAAAACAATCTCAATTCCGACACACTCCAGGAAAATGTTGTTGCAAAGCTTCGTGAAAAGGGCGTAAAGCTTGCAACCGCAGAAAGCTGTACGGGCGGTCTTTTAAGCGAAAGAATTACCGCAGTAAGCGGTGCAAGCGATGTGTTTGATTTTGGCGTATGCACATATGCAAATGAAATGAAACATAAGGTGCTTGGAGTTTCAAACGAAACGCTGTCTGTGCTTGGCGCAGTTTCGGCTGAAACTGCAATGCAGATGGCAGAGGGTGCAAGAAATGTTTCGGGTGCGGATTTAGCCGTAAGTACAACGGGAATTGCAGGTCCTACGGGCGGAACTCCCGAAAAGCCTGTCGGTCTTGTTTATTGCGGAATCAGCACAAAAGACAAAAGTTATGCAATAAAGCTTATGCTTGGCGGCAGTATTAACATGGTAAATTCAAGAGGCTATATAAGAAAACTAACTTCTGACGCTGTTTTACTGACTATTTTGAGTATATTGCAATAACTTGTCGTTGTTAAAAAAATAACTTGTAAAAATTTAGATTATGTGCTAAAATTATCTTGATACTGTGGGTTCAGGGGCGAATTGCGCCCGAATTCGCAGATTTAAAAAATTTAACAGTCCGTCAGAATGGAGTTGATTTTTATGGCTAGAAGCGCAGGTGTTCTCCTTTCGATTACTTCGCTTCCATCCCCCTACGGTATCGGCACCATCGGCAAAGAGGCTCGCAAGTTTGCTGACTTTCTGAAGAAATCAGGTCAGACAATCTGGCAGATTCTCCCCGTTGGACCGACAAGTTACGGTGATTCACCGTATCAGTCTTTTTCAACCTATGCAGGCAATCCTTACCTCATTGACCTTGACACTCTTTGTGAAGAAGGTCTTTTGACTAAGGAAGAGGTCATGAGCCGTGACTGGGGCTCAGATGACGCCGAGGTTGATTATGAGAAAATCTACAACAACCGTTTTGAAGTTTTGAAGATTGCTTACGATAACTTCAAAAAGGGTGACCAGAAGGCATTTACATCCTTCAAGCGTAAAAACAGTTCATGGCTCAAAAACTATGCACTTTATATGGCAGTTAAAAAGAGCTTTGACATGGTTTCCTGGACAGAATGGCCGGATGAGGAAATCAAAATGCGTGATGAGGCTGCCGTGAAGCGTTATGAACGCAAGCTCAAGGATGATGTTGATTTCTGGAAGTTTGTACAGTTCAAATTCTATGAGCAGTGGGAATCCTTCCGTGCGTATGTAAACGGTCTCGGCATCAAGATTTTGGGCGATATGCCAATCTATGTTGCATGGACAGCGCAGACACATGGGCAAATCCCGAGCTGTTTCAGCTTTATGACGACGGTGATCCTATCGCAGTTGCAGGCTGTCCGCCGGATTACTTCTCGGCAACAGGTCAGCTTTGGGGCAATCCTCTTTATGATTGGGATTACCTTGAGGCTACCGACTATGAGTGGTGGTTTGAGCGTATCAAAGCCGCATCAAAGCTTTATGACATCACCCGTATTGACCATTTCAGAGCTTTTGCAAGCTACTATTCAATTCCTTATCCTGCCGAAAACGCAATCAACGGTGAATGGGTTGAAGGTCCGCGCATTAAGTTCTTTAATATGATGGAAGAGGCACTCGGCAAGATTGATATTGTTGCCGAAGACCTCGGAACACTCACTCCCGATGTAACCGAGCTTATGGAGCAGACAGGCTATCCGGGAATGAAGGTTCTTGAATTCGCTTTCGACAGTGGTGAAGAGAACGACTATCTTCCCCATAAATACACCGAAAACTGTGTTGTTTACACAGGTACTCACGATAACGATACTGTTATGGGCTGGCTTGAAACAGCTAAACCCGAGGACGTTAACTATGCAAGAAGTTATTGTCAGATGCCTGATGACGAACCGTTCAACTGGGGACTCATCCGTGTTGCTTATGAAAGCAAGGCAGATACAGCAATCGTACCCATGCAGGACATTCTCGGCCTTGGCAAGGAGGCAAGAATGAATATTCCGTCAACACTCGGCGGAAACTGGGTATGGAGACTCGATGGTGCAGCTCTTACTGATGAGCTTGCTGATAAATTAAAAACTATGTCTGAAAAAAGCGGACGACTGGAGGACTAAACAAATGGGTAATATTATGGAAAAGCTTGAACTCACAGCTCAGTCTATGTACTGCAAAAAGATTGAAGAGCTCACACCCGCTGAGCTTCACTACTCACTCGGCAAAGCAGTAATGGGCGAAATCGCAGGCAACTGGGAAGCAAGCAAGATTAAACATGACAGCGAACGCAGAGCTTACTATTTCTCTGCAGAATTCCTCATGGGCAGAATGATGTATAACAATCTCTACTGCCTCGGCATTCTTGAAGATGTTACAAAGCTCCTCAAAAAGAAGGGCATTGACATCAATGTATTTGAGGATATCGACGATGCCGCTCTCGGTAACGGCGGTCTCGGCAGACTTGCCGCTTGTTTCCTCGACAGTGCTGCTACACAGGAAGTACCGCTTGACGGCTACGGAATCCGTTACAAGTACGGTCTTTTCAAGCAGCTTATCGAAAACGGTTATCAGGTTGAAACAGCTGATAACTGGCAGAGATTTGAAGATCCGTGGTGCAACCGTGTTGAGGATGAGGCTGTTACAGTATCATTCAAGGGCCAGACAGTTAAGGCTGTTCCTTACGATATGGCTGTTATCGGCTGTAAGACAACAAACATCAACACACTTCGTCTTTGGCAGGCTGAGGCAGTAAACGATTTTGATTTTACTGCTTTCAACAACACAGAGTACAACAATGCCGTTCAGGAAAAGAACGATGCCGAAAACATCACAAAGGTTCTTTATCCTAACGATAACAAGTATGAGGCAAGGTTCTCAGACTTAAACAGCAGTATTTCTTCTGTTCTGCATCACTTCAGGACATTATGCGCCGTTATAAGAAGAAGCACGGCAATGATTTCAGCTTCTTTGCTAAGGAAAACACAATTCAGCTTAACGATACACATCCTGTATCATGTGTTCCCGAGCTTGTAAGACTTCTTATGAACGAAGGCTTCAACTTTGACGATGCTTTTGAAATTGCAAGAAAGACATTTAACTATACAAACCACACAGTTCTCGGTGAGGCTCTCGAGAAGTGGCCTGCTGACCTTATGACACAGGTTATTCCTGAGATTTATCACATTATCTGCCTTATCGCCAACAAGTGCCAGGAAGAGCTTACTGCTAAGGGCGTGCACGAGGATACAAAGGCTAAGATGCGCATTATCGACGGTAATGTTGTTCATATGGCAAGACTTGCAACATACGCATCAACATATGTAAACGGTGTTGCCGAGCTTCACACAGAAATCCTCAAGGCTGATGTACTCAAAGAGTGGTATCAGGTATATCCCGAGAGATTCCAGAACAAGACAAACGGTATTACACAGCGCCGTTGGCTCGGTCTTTGCAACCCTGAGCTTTCTGCTCTTATCACAGAGAAGGTTGGCTCAGATGCATGGCTTACAGACCTTTCACTTCTTGAAAAGCTCAATGACAGCATTGATACAAGAACAATCACAAAGTTCAACAACATCAAGAAGAAGAAGAAACAGCAGCTCGCAGACTACATCAAGAAGATGGACGGCTACGATGTAAATCCCGATTCAATCTATGATATTCAGGTTAAGAGACTTCACGAGTACAAGAGACAGCTCCTCAACGCTTTCTCAATTATGACAATCTACTTCAGATTGAAGGATAAGAAGCTTAAGAACTGGACTCCTACAACATTTATCTTCGGCGCAAAGGCTGCTCCGGGTTATGCAAGAGCAAAGGCAATCATTAAGTACATCAACGAGATTGCTAAGCTTGTAAACAACGATCCCGAAACAAAGGATCTCCTTCAGGTTTACTTCATTTCTAACTACAATGTATCTTACGCTGAGAAAATTGTTGTTGCTGCTGACCTTTCTGAGCAGACATCAACAGCAGGTCTTGAGGCATCGGGTACAGGTAACATGAAGTTCATGCTCAACGGTGCTCCTACACTCGGTACACTTGACGGTGCTAATGTTGAAATTGCTGAGTGCGCAGGAATTGAGAACGAGTACATCTTCGGCGCAAAGGTTGAGGATATCGAGAGAATGAAGAAGGAAGGCTACCATCCAAAGGCTCTTTATGACGCTAATCCTGAAATTAAGAGAGTTGTTGATACTCTTATCGACGGCACATTTGATGACGGCGGCGCTCAGGGCGAGGGCAGCTTTAAGGAGCTTCATGATTCACTCCTCAAGGATTCTTCATGGCAGAAGGCTGATAACTACTTCCTCATCTATGACCTTCCTGATTATGTTGATACAAAGATCAGAGCTAACACAGAGTATGCTAACCGTAAGGAATTCGGTAAGAAGTGCCTTATCAACATTGCAAATGCAGGTAAGTTCTCATCTGACCGTACAATCCTCCAGTATGCTAAGGAAATCTGGCACACATCTTACAAGAAGTAATTTGTTAAAAGGTTTTACTTTAAATATTTGTGCGTAAAAGTATTCAAGCCTCCCGTTTGTTCGGGAGGCTTTTTTGTTGTGTTGAAAATTTATTATTATAATGTAGCGGCGGTCATTGACCGCCAATCGAACCGATTATAAAATCGGTTCGACAGTACAAATGTTTTGTTTTAACCGATTATGATGCAACAATAAAATTGTTGTTTGTTCGTTTTGGTTTTACAACCAAAACGATTGGCGATCACTGATCGCCGCTACAAATGAATGCGTGACTTTCATCACATCAAAACATTTTGACAAAACATAAAATTTCATCAAGGCGGGCGTCCAATGAACGCACCTACAATATTTTGTTTAAAGAGTAAAAATAACGGCAGACTTACTTACAAGTCTGCGTTGGTTGTTTATAGTATGGTTTTAGGCGTTATGTCTGTTTTTGCAAATTCAAACAGATTACATAATCGAGTTGATGAGACCGCCTTTTTTGATGATGTTCTGAATGAACTCGGGGAACGGCTCAGCCTGATATGTTTTGCCTGTTGTTTCGTTGGTGATGACACCTGTGTCAAAGTTTACGGAAACTGTATCGCCATCTTTGATATCCTTTGCCGCCTCGTCACATTCAAGAATCGGAAGACCGATGTTGATTGAGTTACGATAGAAAATTCTTGCAAAGGTTGATGCGATTACACATGAAATTCCGCTTGCCTTGATTGCGATTGGTGCGTGTTCACGGGAAGAACCGCAGCCAAAGTTCTTTTCGGCAACCATAATGTCGCCCTCTTTAACCTTATTTACGAAATCTGCGTCAATGTCCTCCATGCAGTGAGCCGCAAGCTCCTTGTGAGATGCGGTGTTAAGGTAGCGAGCAGGGATAATTACATCGGTATCCACATTGTCGCCAAACTTGTGTACAGTACCTTTTGCGTTCATTGTTTGTTACCTGCCTTTCTTATACCTTTTCGGGGTCAATGATGTAGCCTGCGACAGCACTTGCGGCGGCAACAGCCGGACTTGCAAGATAAACTTCGCTGTCAACATGACCCATTCTGCCGACAAAGTTACGGTTAGTTGTTGAGATTGCTCTTTCGCCTGCGGCAAGAATACCCATATGACCGCCAAGACACGGACCGCAGGTCGGTGTTGAAACAACTGCGCCTGCCTCAATGAAGATATCAAAAAGACCTTCGTGCATAGCGTCAAGCCAAATCTGCTGTGTGCCGGGGAAGATGATGCAACGAACATTCTTTGCAATCTTCTTGCCCTTGAGAATGTTTGCGGCGGCACGCAGGTCTGAAATTCTGCCATTTGTGCATGAACCGATTACGCACTGGTCAATCTTAACTTCTTTTTCGCCGATTTCATCAACTGTTCTTGTATTTTCGGGAAGATGTGGGAATGCAACTGTCGGACGGAGAGCTGAAAGGTCGATTGTGTACTCCTCGTCATAGACAGCGTCCTCGTCTGCCGTGTATTCGACAGGAGTACCCTGATATCTGCCGTTGCAGTATTCACGGGTGATGTCGTCAACAGGGAAAATACCGTTCTTTGCACCTGCTTCAATTGCCATATTTGCAATGCAAAGTCTGTCGTCAATGTTGAGGTATTTAAGACCTTCGCCTGTGAATTCCATTGACTTGTAAAGTGCGCCGTCAACGCCGATTTTGCCGATGATGTGGAGAATAACATCCTTACCGCTTACAAAACCCTGTGGCTTGCCTACGATGTTGAATTTGATAGCTGACGGAACCTTGAACCAAGCCTTACCGCTGATCATACCTGCCGCCATATCTGTTGAGCCGACACCTGTTGAGAATGCGCCGAGTGCGCCGTATGTACAGGTGTGTGAGTCAGCACCGATGCAAAGACAGCCCGGTCCTACAAGTCCCTGTTCGGGAGAAGTGCGTGTTCAATACCCATCTGACCTACATCTCTGTAGTTTTTGATATCATATTTGTCTGCAAATGTGCGAACCTGTTTAACCTGTGTTGCTGCCTTGATATCTTTATTAGGTGTAAAGTGGTCCATAATCATTGCGATTTTTGTGTTGTCAAATACTGAGGTGGCGCCGTTTTCCTCGAATACATTAATGGCTACGGGAGATGTTACATCGTTACCGAGAACCATATCGAGCTTTGCCTCAATAAGCTGACCTGCCTTGACTTCGCTGAGTCCTGCGTGAGCCGCAAGAATCTTCTGCGACATAGTCATACCCATAATAAATCACTCCTTTTCTTTTAAGATAATTATTGCATACACCTTGCAAAAAGATTGTAAACTATGTTACAATTAAGGAAATAAATCGGATTATTAGGGCGGTGAATTATGGAACACACGATTAATGCCTGCGGACACGCAAACAGCACTGTTCATGAGAATATGCAGGCGCTGATTGAACAGTCGGGGAGCGTCAGAAAATACGCAAAAGATGAGATAATCTATCTTCAGGGCGACACGGCGCAAAGCTTTTGTTACATCAAAAAGGGCAGTGTAAAGGTGTATATGAATTCCGTTGACGGCAACGAGAAAACTCTCAACACGGCAAGACACGGCGAGATTATCGGTGAGGGTGCTTTTTTTGACAAAAAGCCGAGAGTCAGTTCCGCCAAGGCACTTACAAATACCGAAGTTATAATGATTGACAAAAAGCGATTGACCGACATTATCGCACAGCACCCGACGCTTGCGTTTGAATTGCTTGAAATTCTTGCCAACAGAATAAGACTTTTGTCATCACAGCTTGACTCAATGACCTTTATGCAGGCAGATGCCCGTATTGCAGGCTCTTGCTTGAAAGCGAACATGACGGCATTGTCGCAATTACGCATGAAGAAATTGCCAATACGGTGGGAGTATCGAGGGTTACGGTCAGCAAAACTCTGAGCAGATTTGCAAAATCGGGATACATTTCTACCGAGTACCGAAGAATACTTATAAAGAGCAGAGAAGGTCTTGAAAAGCTTGTGAATGAAAGTTGATCGGCTGTGGTTTACAAAAGTATATAAATAGGTTAGAATACAGATAAGAATAAGGATTTTACATATATTAAGGACAGGGGGAGTATTTGTGAAAAAATTAATACCCGTTTTGGCGATGATTATGCTTGTGCCGTTTGTGATTTGCTCATGCTTTGTACAACAAGCCAAGAGCATGAAATTAAGCTATGAAGAAATTGAATTTCGTGTGGGCGATACTAAGCATATTTCGGTAACAATTGAACCGAGGGTGCTGATGCGGGGAAAATAAGCTGGTCATCTTCGGACAATAAAATTGTGACCGTTGATGACGGAACAATCACAGGCAAATCAAAGGGAACAGCCGTTGTGACGGCAGAGAGCGAAAACGGACTTAAAAAACTTTGCAATGTGACCGTTCTTGACAAAGAGATTGAAGGCGTGACTCTGAGCGAGAGTTCAACTTCCGTAAAACAGGGAGGTAAAATTCAGCTTGAGGCAAAGGTTAAACCTGTTGACGCTCCGTCCGACAACCTTGTGTGGTCGTCATCGGATCCTAAGGTCGCAAGTGTTGACGGCAACGGCATGGTTCTTGGTGAAAGCGAAGGCGTTGTAACAATCACTTGCGAATCCGCAAACGGCAAAAAGGCAACCTGCACCGTTACCGTAAAGGGCAACAATATGAATCCGACCGAAAGTTACACAAAATCAACAGAGCCTACAAAGAGTGATGATGCTAAGAGGCATGAAGGTTCAAACAGTTCTTCGTCAAAATCAGACGAAAGCCGTAACAACGGTTTTATATTTCCGCATTCGTCACAAAGAAAACTTACTGTAGATGAAGTTACGGGACTCGGCGGAGATGTTGCACAGGATGCAATCAATGAAATCTATGCCCGTCACGGATATGTTTTCAAAACAAAATCAATTCAGAAATACTATGAGAGCCGGAGCTGGTATCACAAAAACTACAATTTCAGCGAAAGCGACCTTTCGGAGATTGAGTCGTATAATATAGGCTTGCTCCGCAAATACAACTGATAAGGGATAATATTATGAAGTTTGAAATGAATCTTAAAATTGAAAAACCGAGATATTTTACCGTATCCGACATAACCTATGCACAGGTTGACGCATGGTTCGGACACACCACAAGGGACTTGAAACTCGACTTGATTTATCCAAAATTAAAAAACAAAAAATCCCCGTGTATTGTGTGGTTTTGCGGTGGCGGTTGGATAAGACTGGATAAATCTGCCCATTTTGCTTATCTTGCAAGTTGGCACTCGAGGGCTTTGCGGTTGCAAGTGTTGAATATCGCACAAGCATGAAGGGCATATCCGATGCCGTTGGAGGATGTAAAAGCGGCTATTCGCTACATCAAGGCTCACGCAGACCGTTATAATATAGATGAAAACAAAATCGGTGTTGCAGGCGAATCCGCAGGAGGCTATCTTGCTGCCATGTGCGCTTTAGATAATGATAAGGCTCTTGATGTCGGAAATTATCTTGACTGTTCAAGCGAGGTACAGGCTTGCTGTGCCTTTTATCCGCCGACAGATGTTTCGACATTTCCATATGAATCGCCGTTAACTTCGGCGGCAAGTATGGAGTCGCTCATGCTCGGAATGAATGTTGCACTCAATAAGGAAAAGGCAATGAAGTGTTGTCCCGTTTCGTATGTAACCCCGTCAGCACCGCCGTTTATGATTTTTCACGGAACAGACGATTCCACCGTTCCTTTTTCTCAAAGTGCCGAATTGCACGATTTGCTTGAGAAAAACGGTTGCGATGTCACATTGGTTGCAATTAACGGAGCGGAACACGCCGACATATTTTTTGCACAGGAAAAGCTGTGGGATATGGTGGCGAAATTTTTCAAGGATAAACTTTATCAATAAGAAACGGCCGTATGCCGTATGCAAAAAGGCTCAGAACCTGTACAAAGTTCTGAGCCTTTAAAATTATCTGTTGAGAAGTTTCTTTTTATACTGCGCCGGTGTGAGACCATAGACTTTTTTGCACTGTGTGATGAATGACTTTACATTTGCAAAGCCGTTTTCAAGTGCAGCGGCAGAAACCGTCGAGTTCTTATCAAGCATATCGTTGATTGCATTTTCAAGTCGGAGGTTTGCAAGATACTCCGAAAAGCTCACACGGGTGATGCTTTTGAAGTACTTTGAAAAATAAGACGGAGAAAGATTTACAACCGATGAAATCTCGTTAAGAGGAATTTCACGCTTGTAGTTTTCGTTAATATATGCAATTGCTGTTTTTGCATATGAAAAATCTCTGCGTGGAATAATCGGATTGTTGGTTGCTCTCTTAAAGCAGGTGCAATTTTTTAGGAGCAGATAGTAAATCTTATTGACATGAGCAATTTGAAGAAGTGTGCTGTACTCATCATTGGGATTTGTTTCGGCAATTTCCTGAAGAACTTCAATAAGCTTCTGCTTCGTTTGAGGAGAAACAGAAAGGTCAAAAACAACGCTGTCAATTGACTTGCAGAACATTCGCATATATTCAAACGAAAGCTGAATGCACACAAGGCGGACGCTTGTTCCGACAACAGGCCGAACAAGGTGAACATCTTCACTGTTGAAAAGAATAAAATCCCCCTCGTTTACAAGCGTTGTTTCGCCGTTTCTCGGACATTCTGCCTGACCTTCAATCACATAGACAAGCTCAGGCTCTCTGTGCCAATGAAGTTCAGTCTTGTGTGTTTCTGACGAAAGGTTAAGATACATAACCTTTGCAGGTGTGTTTTGGTCATAATTTATTATTTCGTATTTATAGTTCAAAATGTTTCACTCCGAATCGCCTATTGTCAAAAATGCAAAATTATTGTATAATAACATAATTATAGCGTGAAAAAGCACGAAAATCTATATAGATATGTTATGATATTATGGACAAATGTTGTATTTGAGGCGATTATATGGAACAAAATAGTAATTACAGAGTACTGTCAAATGTTTGTGTTTCGTGCGGTGTGAGGATTCCTGATATTGATTTTGAAATCAAACCCGCAATGCGTGAAACCTACGGTCTGTTTCTTGTTACGGCAGGCAAGGGAATTTTTATTATAGATGGCATCGAATATCCCGTGAAAAGGGGGAATTCGGTTATGCTTTTTCCGTATTCAAGCATAAGCGTCAAGGCGTATCCGAATATAATGTTTGAATACAAATGGGTTGAACTCACGGGGTTTGAAATTGCCGTAATGATAAGCCGAACCAATTTTTCAAAAAGCCGTCCTGTTGCTCCCGAAATTCCCGTTGAAAGTCTTTTTCAATATTTTGATGTCTGTGATGACAACAGCGACACGGTTTATGCCGCCTGTCGCACAAACGGCAAGGTTCTGATTCTGCTGTCATACTATATTCAGTATTATCCGAGTCGGAAATCAACCGAAACCGACTACATTATGCAGGCGAGAGATTATATAGAAAGAAACTTTCGGCAGGTTTCATGCACGGTTAAAAGCGTTGCCGACAAAGTTCAGCTTGACCGCACTTACCTTTACAGACTTTTTAAGGAAGAAACGGGATTTTCGGTTATCGAGTACATCAACAACTGCCGAATCGGCAGAGCATGCACAATGCTTAACAACACGAATGTTCAGATTAAGGATGTCGCCCTCTCGGTAGGCTTTTCCGATCAGTTATACTTTTCAAAGGTTTTCAGAAAGCTGAAAGGAATCACCCCTACGGAGTACCGCAAAAAGCACGCAAATGAAACAACATTATAAAACTTTAGTGTTGATTTTTAATGTGAGTTACATTATAATTATTATATAATAATAGCTGATTTAAGATTAGTAATTTGAATAATAACATTTGCTGATGCCAGCAAAATGTTGCAAAAAACGAAAATTTTGTATATTTTGCACAAAGGAGGATAGTCATGACTGGTATTGAAAAGTATAGCGACCGAATATTTGAGAACATCAAACAGATTAATGAATATGGTCAAGAATTTTGGTATGCGAGAGAACTTCAGGAAGTGTTTGAATATTCGCAATGGCGAAATTTTTATGAAGCTGTTCAAAGAGCGGCTGTATCATGTGAAAACAGCGGTTATGATATAGACGAACATTTTGAAGAATGCGAAGTTGTAAGAAAGATAGGCAATGGTGCAAATAGAAAAGTAAAAGATATAAAATTATCTCGTTACGCTTGCTATCTAATCGTTATGAACGGTGATCCTCAAAAGGAAATTATATCCCTTGGACAAACTTATTTTGCTGTAAAAACAAGAGAACAAGAACTTTCTGAAAATTTTGATTCCTTATCTGAAGATGCAAAAAGATTAGCAATCAGAAATGAATTAAAAAAACATAATTCTATGTTGGCAGATGCAGCGCATGATGCGGGTGTTGTAGAACAAAGGGATTATGCTATATTTCAAAATTATGGATATAAAGGGCTTTACGGTGGACTTGGAGCGAAAGAAATACATAATAAAAAGGGCTTAAAGAAAAGTCAGAAAATTTTGGATTATATGGGTAGCACTGAATTAGCTGCTAATTTATTCCGAGCAACTCAAACTGAAGAAAAACTTAGAAGAGATAATATAAAGGGCAAGCAGGAGGCTAATCAAACCCATTATCATGTTGGCAAAAAAGTCCGTGAAACAATAAAGGAACTTGGCGGTACTATGCCGGAAGATTTGCCCACTCCAAAGAGTAGTATTAAAGAAATAGAACAGAAATCACAAAAAACAATTACAAAGAAAAAAGATGAATAAATACAGCAGAAAACGAGGTCGGTTTGACCTCGTTTTTGTTGCTAAAAAAGCATTAAAAACAACTGTTTTAAGCGATAAAATTCTCTATGAGAAAGTGGTTACAAAACAGTAACAAATCGGTAACGAAACGGTAAAAGTGAATTTCTTGCAAATTGCATATAAATTTGCAGGATAATTCCCAAAAGGAAACAAGATTATATTGCAAAAATAGAAAATAAAGGCGAAAGTCTTGTGGAATTGCACAAAAAATTTACTTTTGATTGGTTTGACATTCACAAAACACAGTCCTATAATGTGTGCCTGTAAAGAGCAAGACGGCTCTTTAGTGAAGGTTTATGAATTAAATATGCAATTTTCCATGCAAAATCAACCCTGAGAAAATTGCAAGTCAGGAGAAATTTATTATGCAGAAAAAGAAAGAGAACTTTCGTTCCCTGCGTTCCGTAACGACTTTTGCACTTGCAGCTGCAATTATTACAGGTTCGATTTACACGGTAGCTGCTACCGTGAACTACAGCGCAGAAACAGAACAGGCTGTAACATCAGACGGTGTTGAGCTTGCAAACGGCGATATCGTTTATGCAGGACTTGATGAAAACGGATTTACATACGGCATGATTAGGGCTGTTGAAATCAGCGTTGACTATAACGGCGATGTTCAGACAGTCAGCCTTGCAAAAGGTACGGTTGCCGATGTGCTTGAAAGAACAGGCATCACTCCCGCATATAACGAGGTGGTTGAGCCGTCACTTTCAACTCCGGTTTCGGATAATCTCACCGTTAAGGTTTACAAGGGCAAAAAGCTTTCAATTACGGCTGACGGCAAAACCGACAGCGTTTATGTTCCGAACGGCAATGTTTGCGATGCCCTCAATCAGCTTGGCTACAAGCTTTCCGATGACGATATTCTCAGCGTTGACAAGGACAGCAACATTGAGGACGCAGACAGCATCACAATCAAGCGTGTGACCTACAGGAACGAAACCGAAACTCAGTCGGTTGATTTTGAAACCGTTAAGAAAAATTCAAAAGATGTTGACCTTGGCAAAACAAAGGTTCAGACTGAGGGCAAACAGGGCGAAGCTCTTGTAACAAAGAAGTGCAAGTATGTTGACGGCAAAAAGGTATCTTCAGAAACAGTAGACACCAAAATTACAAAAGAGCCTGTTGACAAGGTTGTACTTATGGGTACAAAGGGTTCAAATGTCAGCAATCCTGTCGGCACATTTACGGATATGAACGGCAACACCGTTGCCTATTCATCGGTTGTTACAGGTTCAGGTACAGCGTACACAGCACCCGCAGGTTCACTTACGGCAACAGGCGTAACGGCTTATCACGGCGGTGTGGCAGTCAACCCGAATATCATTCCGTATGGCTCAAAGCTTTACATTGTATCAACAGACGGCAGTTTTGTTTACGGCTACGCAACAGCCGTTGACACAGGCGGTGCGCTCATGTCGGGAACTGCAATTGTTGACTGTTTCTACAACACATATGATGAATGCGTAAGCTTTGGCAGACGAAATGTAAATGTATATGTAGTAGGTTAATTTTAGCTCGTGTTAATTTTAGTTCGTGTAGATAGTTTGATATAATCTAAACTATGAATTCCCGAGCTTGACTTGGTGATAGAATTAACTCTGTATGGTGAGTGCATCACACTTAATTTGAAAGGGCAGTTCTATATAATCAAATCTTACGATATTAATAATGTTACGACATAATCAAGGCAGACGCTTCGGCATCTGCCTATTGTTTTTGAAATTTATATTGATTTATCGGAAAATATGCGGTATAATATACTGTGCTTATGACAGAACGAAAGAATGAACCGAAAGGAAAAATATTATGAAGAGAATTCTTACAGCGATTTTATGTGCAGGCATTCTTGCGGTTACTGCAGTTGGTTGCAGCTATAATGATGCACTTTATAAGGACGGTAACAGTTCTTCACAGACAAGCGAGGACAGCACTCAGCCTACAACATCTTCGGTTGAGGATGATAAATACGGCAATGACCTTGACGGACTTGTTGATTATTTTGTAGCTAAGGAATACCTTGGAAGTAAAGACGGCAGCATTAAAATGGATGCGTCCGCTATCGGCGCCAAAGAAGGTAAAAAGTTTGCTGCAAAGTATGCAGGTTCAAATATTATCATTGAGCTTTACTCTTATGATACAAAGAAAACGAACAGCACAGCCGATGAGATTGTAAAGTCTGTTAAGGACAACGGCACATTCAGCATCTACGGACTTCCCGATGTAACAGCCTATCTTTCGGATAACGGCAACTATCTTATGATTTATACAGACACTGCTATTGATAAGACGAATCCCGACAAGAATAGTGATAACTATAAGCATCGTGAGCAGGTTATCAAAGATTTCAAGGCTTTTAAAAAG